>SKEW01000203.1_pt1 | contig 74808 bp, 66 predicted proteins | sample 4841441 | NCBI WGS metagenome assembly SKEW01 (sample SAMN11008799, study PRJNA524170) | human gut metagenome | isolation source: fecal sample from pouch patient p41 | place: Israel: Tel-Aviv | reverse complement strand
AACCACTGGATCATAAAAGCCTTTGCTCTCAGTGCCCTCACCGGCATACTGCTCAGGAACCAGATTCTTCTCTTCAAGGTAAATCACAATCTCATTCACGCTTTCCTTCACATCAACAAGAGCAAAGTAATCCAAGGTGCCTTCAGGAAGAAGAAGGCGATAACCATTTAACTCCATTTTCTATAAATTTGAAGGCAAAGATAAGAATTTATAATTTCACCCCTCAGAGTTATTCATTGATCCTCAGAAACGGATACTCACCTCTACCGGTTCATCACCAATAGTCCAGTCAGGTCCCTCTTCAATCAGACGAATGGCCTCTTTATCGGCCGAAGCACAAAGTCCCTTTTTAACACTAATGGATTCCGGACGTCCATCCTTATCTACCCGGAAAGTAAGAATCACTTTTCCCTTGGCACGTGCACACTCTTTGTCGGAAGGATGCACCAGATTCTCTTTCAGATACCTCCGAAAAGCTTTTCGCCCTATAGACGGTTGCGGTGTACCTGACATCTTTAAGCTCATTATAGCACCTGTAACGCTACTCTTCGGCTGCGAACCGTATCCTACCACTACAACCTCGTCAAGTGTAGCATCATCTACGTTCATAGCTATCAATAAATCTTTAGTCGTATCAGCAGGAAGGACAACAGATTCATAACCGATATAATCGACTGAAAGTTCCCGATTCCCATCTGTCTTTAAAGTAAAATCACCATTTTCATCTGAGATAGTCCCCTGATTAGTCCCTTTCACCCTGACTGTGGCGCCAACAAGAGGTTCACCACTGGGATCGGTCACTTTACCACGCACCTTACCAACAACAGCTACTTTAGTGTTAAAACTACTATCATTAGCCACCGAAGCTCTCATAACCATTTTTTTGTCCATAGACGAAGGTCTGTCGTCAATGGTGGCTTCCAGCGCTTCTTCCATCAACTCCTGAGTCATTACTTGAGGAACTTCAGATGAAGGCGCAAGCATTTTTTTCTTCTTATTCTCTGAAATCAATTTCTTCGACGGGCCTGCCGAATCCTTTATTACCACCTCAGCCAACTCATCTTTCTTCTCTTCCTCATATACCGACAAGGGTTTCGGATGAACCGCTTGTTCCATTGCCATCCGTGCTTCATCCGACAAAGGTTTCTCCTGAAAAAGGAAATAAGAGCCGATACAAACTCCAATCAGCAGGCTGGCGGCGATACTCCAGACCACAGCATGGTTACGCTTTCGCACAGCACGGGCTCTAATCCGACGGCGCAACTTCTCAATCTGCTCGTCGGCTCCATTCCCTACACGGCTGTAACCTTCGAGCGCGTCGGCCAGAAAAGGATCACGCATAGCCTCTTTCTCCAGCCGATGCGCCTCTTTTCCTTTGCGGGCTCCCCGTATGTAGTCTAATAGTTTCATTCCTTAAGCTGATTTTTAATACAAATCTTCAAATTACGTTTTCCGTTCTGGATATAGCTCTTTACGTTATTCAGCGTAAAACCGGTTTGCGCAACTATATCGGCATAAGACATTTCTTCTATAAAGAAATGCCGTATGCTGATACGTTGGGGTTCAGAAAGTTTCTTTAGACAATGATGCAAAGCTTCCAATTGGTCCGCATTACTTTCCTCTTCACATAAAAGATGCAAAAATTCATCGGATTCCACAATATGAACAGTATAATCCAATGAAATCTCTTTAGAGTCTTTCCGTAATATTTGCAAGCAATGATTCTTTACTACCCGGTATATCCAGGTCCGGAAAGTTTTTATTTCATAATGGGTGATTTTAGGAAGCAAATCTTCAAAAAGTTCCATCACCGCATCCTGAGCCCGGGCTTCATCTTTGAGATACTTCAGACACACGCCATACAACAACGGAATATAACGGTTATAAAGTTCACCGAAATACTCTGTTTCACCGGACTTCATATAATGCTGCAATAGTTCCTCGTCCGTCTGTTCCGATATGTTTCTTCTGAAAAACAGGATTTTTTTTTGCAAAGTTAAAAAAAAGAGGAATCTATTTATGGAATCTATAAGAGAATTGCATCTATTGAGTAAAACAAGGAATCAAATTTATCCACTTAAAACAATAAAAGTATGAAAACGAATCAATTCAGAGCTTTGATGCTTATACTGCTAATGACAGTAATTTCATGGGGAGCAGTCAGTGCACAGCCTTTCATAGTAAAAGGTATAGTTACAGACGCTGAAAGCGGAGAAGCGGTGCCCGGTTGCTCCGTTGTAATAAACGGTACACAAAACGGAACCATTACCGGCACAGACGGTAGCTATTCCATTCGTGCAAACAAAGGGGTAACCTTAGTATTCTCTTTCATAGGATATCGCACTCAAAAAATAAAAGTGACTTCTGCCCGTTTAGATGTCGCCTTAGAAACGGATACACAACAGTTGGAAGAATGCGTAGTGATAGGTTATGGGGTAGAAACACAAAAAATGATTTGCGGTGCTACCCCCATCGCAATGAACCACAGCCTGTTATACAACGTAGGGATGTCTGCCGAAGAATATAAAGCAATACAGGAAAATGGATTTAAGAAAGTGTGGGATAATCCGCTATCTACTTTCTCGATCGATGTGGATGTAGCTTCATATAGCAATATGCGCCGATTCCTTAATAAAGGAGAGCTACCTCCGGCTGATGCCATCCGTACAGAAGAATTAATAAACTACTTCTCTTACAATTATGCACAACCAACAGGGAACGATCCGGTAAGAATCACATCAGAAATAGGTACTTGTCCTTGGAACGAACAGCATCGGTTAGTCCGCATCGGATTGAAAGCAAAAGAAATTCCTACCGAAAACTTACCTGCTTCGAACCTAATCTTCCTGATTGACGTATCCGGTTCGATGTATGGTCCCGAACGTCTGGATCTGGTAAAATCATCATTAAAGTTATTAGTTAACAATCTGAGAGATAAAGATAAAGTAGCAATCGTGGTATATTCGGGCGCTGCCGGAGAGAAGCTGGCATCCACACCGGGAAGCGATAAACAAAAAATACGCGAAGCCATTGACGAACTGGAAGCAGGAGGCTCTACAGCGGGAGGAGAAGGAATTAAACTGGCTTATAAAATTGCCCGGAAAAATTTTATAACCGGTGGCAATAACCGCATCATCCTCTGTACCGATGGTGATTTCAATGTGGGCGTATCATCGGATCAGGAACTGGAGAAACTGATTGAGCAAAAACGTAAGAGCGGTGTATTCCTCACCGTATTAGGATATGGGATGGGAAACTATAAAGACAGCAAGATGCAGACTCTTGCCGAAAAGGGAAACGGCAATCATGCCTATATCGACAATCTGCAAGAAGCCAACCGGGTATTGGTGAACGAGTTCGGAGCAACTTTACATACGGTCGCCAAAGACGTAAAACTACAAGTGGAGTTTAACCCGACACAGGTACAAGCCTATCGGTTGATTGGCTATGAAAGTCGTTTGCTGGCAGATGAAGACTTCAACAACGACACAAAAGATGCAGGAGAAATGGGAGCCGGACATACAGTCACAGCTTTCTATGAAGTGATTCCTGTAGGGGTAAAAAGTGATTTTACCGGAAAAGTGGACGATTTGAAATATCAGAAGAAACAAAAGACTGCCACCTCTGTCAACGACTCTAATGAATTACTAACCGTCAAACTACGCTACAAAACACCGGACGGCAATGCCAGCAAAAAGATAGAACAGGCGTTGACTGACTCTAAAAACAACCGGGTTTCCGCCGATTTTCGTTTCGCAGCCGCAGTAGCCATGTTCGGACAACTGCTGAGAGATTCTGAATTCAAGGGAAATGCCAATTATGACAAAGTGATTTCTTTGGCAAAGACCGGCTTGGAATACGACGAAAAGGGATATAAAAGAGAATTTATACGGCTCGCAGAAACTGCCAAAGGTATCTGATACTGTGGAAGTTTTCCACGTTATCCACACCCCAAAACCCCAATTTCCACAGATTGAGGTTTAGACCTTTGAATATAACAACCTAATAATCAGCAGAATAATACATATGCCTTTATTCTGGCACACCGCTTGCACTATTATTATCGTAAGCAAACGGCTTACAGAAAAACAAACCTCATTTATTAACTCAAAACTTACAATTATGAAAAAGGTATTAGTAGCAATAGCATTGGTTATGGGATTAGGTAGCTCAGTAGCATTCGCACAGAACGTAGAAAACGCTAACGCAGTAGTAACGACTGCACAGGCTCCACAAGACGAGTATACAAAGATTGAAGTAAAAGATCTCCCTGCAGCAGTAACCGAAGCCCTCGGAAAAGCTTATCCTGAATCGACTATCAAAGAAGCATCAGTAACAGCTAAAGAAGACGGCAAACTCTACAAAGTAGTCGTTACACAGAAAGACGGTACAGAGACAACTGTAGTAATGAACGAAAAAGGTGAAGAAGTAAAATAAAGATGCATCTTTAAAGGGCAAAAAGCACTGTTTCATTTTTGGAGCAGTGCTTTTTTATGAATAGATGTACTCCGGAAACATTTAAATCAGCTCGTAACTGCTACTCTGAATTGGCATATCAAGATTATGGAGTACCTTTTCTAACAGAATACCTTCACGGTTATCATACTCATAACCGAAAGTGGCACGAATTCCCTGCAGGATAAACTGGGTAGCACGATCCAAAGCAATGGGAAGGCTGTCTCCCTGCAGCAAAGCTCCGGTAATGACACTCGTAAATGTATCTCCCGTACCCGGATAATGGGCAGGCAGATAAGGGCAAGTGATTTTCCAATAGCGATTTCCTGTCCGGTTATAAGCATAAACCGAAGTTTTATGAGGTTCATCCAACACAGGCACACTGGTTATGATCACCACCTCAGGCCCTTTTTCCGACAGGCTATGCAGATAATCCTTTAATTCCTGATCGGTATTGGTCTCTTTATACGGACGGCCGAGCAGATAGAAAAGTTCCGTCAGATTGGGGGTTATCACATCGGCATGTGTGATTAACTGCTGCATCTCTGCCACCATCGCTTCATCAAAATTTGAATAGAGTTTACCATTGTCTCCCAAGACAGGATCTATCACCGTCAAGCTATCTTTCCGGCGAAAATCACGGATAAAGTCAGATACAATCTGAATCTGCCTGGGTGATCCTAAATAACCGGTATAGATAGCATCGAACTCCACCTCCAAACGTTTCCACTCGGCAATAATACGAGGCATTTCATCCGTCAGATCAAGAAAAGTGAAATGCGGATATTGCGTGTGATTAGAAAGGATCGCTGTAGGCAACGGACATACCTGAAACCCCATAGACGACAGAATAGGAATTACGACTGTCAGAGAAACCCTTCCCATACCGGAAAGGTCGTGAATGGCAGCCACTTTCTTTACTTTATTTGCAAACATATATTTGTATAAGAGGATATTGCAGAAATCTGTTTCACCACAGATAAACATTCCCTCATCACTTCAATATTACCAATACATCTCTCGCACCGTGCGCTCCCATCACTAACGCTTGCTCTATATCAGCAGTTTTTGAAGGGCCGGAGATAAATGTACCAAATTTATATTTTTCATCTTTTATCAGCTCGTAAGCCTGATGCATATTGCTCACAATACGGTTCTTGTCCAAAACAATCACCAGTTTTTCGGCTATAAAATAGAGCGCTTTGTACTTCACCGTTTGGGGAATCCAGACAGCTGCATTCTCGGCTACCCCAATTTCGCCTTTAACAACAGCTATATCGGTTCCATCCAGATCTTGTGCGCGAGTCAGCAAATCAGGATTGAATGTAGCGCAGGTGATTTCCCCCAGATCGGAAGCAATACTGGCAGCATCAGGGTAAGTACGACGGATGACAGCATTGATATCTTCTCCCTCCCCCAATACAATAGCTTCACCTCCGACAGCAAAACTCATCTCGCAGAATTTGGCAACCACATCCGGATAAGTAGTGGTTTTGATTTGCCAGTCAGGGTATTCATAACGGTTCTTCGTATTTTTACGGATACTCGCCAATATCTCTTCTTTACTACTCATTTGTTTTCCTCCTTTCCTTGCACTTTATTTTTCTTCCACATCTCGTTGAACGATTCGCTGGCAAACTCAGGCAGTTCGCGACCCTTACCCCAAGCATCCAAGTCATTGTATTTGATAAAACGCGGCAGATGATTAACTGCCGGAGCAGCCCAAAGAGCCGCATTGAATAGAGCCGGATGGTCCATCAATACTTTCATGCCACCGGACATTATTTTTTTACCCGTATTAGCTTTTCCAATCTTATCCAGATCCTGCCGCCATTTATAAATCTGTTCAGCCAGGTCTACCTTTGCCGGACAAACATCCGAACAAGACATACACAGCGAACAGGCTGACAGGTTATCATAATACTTTTCCGGATCATGTGCCATACCCAGATTGATACCGATAGGACCGGGAATAAAGTAGGTGTAGGAATATCCCCCGCTCCGGCGATACACCGGACAAGTATTCATACAAGCACCGCATCGGATGCAATTCAAAGTCTTGATATGATCGGGATGGGCAAGCAAAGCGCTTCGTCCGTTATCTACAATGATAATATGATATTCGCCTCCTTCACGGGGATTGCGATATTGAGAGGTATAGGTAGTGATAGGTTGCCCTGTTGCCGAACGCGCCAACAAACGGGTAAACACTCCCAAAGCCTCCATATCCGGCACGATCTTCTCCATACCGAAAGCAGCAATATTCAGTGTCGGGCACGATGTCCCCATATCAGCATTTCCTTCGTTCGTGCAAACCACTATATCTCCAGTGGATGCTACGGCAAAGTTGGCTCCCGTCATAGCAGCTTCCGCATTCAGGAAGATGTTCCGCAAGCTTTTTCGGGCGGCATGGGTCAGATAAGTAGGATCAAAATTACCTTTCTCCGTTCCCATTTCCTTTTCAAACAGCTCTCCCACCTGTTCACGCTTGATGTGAATAGCCGGAAGCACAATATGACTTGGTGCCAGATTCATCAACTGAAGAATACGCTCTCCGAGATCGGACTCCACAACGTCTATTCCTTTCTCTATCAGGAACGGGTTTAGTTCACACTCTTCCGCCAACATCGATTTGCTTTTCACAAAATGTTTCACTCCATGACTGCTCAATATTTCATAAACAATGGCACGATACTCTTCCGCATCCTTTGCCCAATGAACGATGGCTCCGTTGGCTGTGGCGTTTTTCTCAAATTCCAGCAAGAGTTCCTCAAGGTGGCTGTTGGAATAAAGTTTCAACGCACATGCCTTGTCACGCAATTCTTCCCACTCGGGTACTTCCTTGCTCATCTTGTCTCTTTTGGCACGGACCATCCAAAGGGTCTCATTGTGCCATGCTGCCATCACCGGATTTTCCAGAAATTTCTCGGCAGCTTTTGCATGCTTGGTACTCATAATTGTGATGCTAATATTTCTACAACATGAATAATTCGGATAGGCAGGTGTTCACGCTCAATGATACCCTGCATATGCATCAGACAGGAGCTATCGGCTCCGGTTATGTATTCGGCACCAGTCTCCATGTGGTGCCGTATCTTATCACGTCCCATGCAGACGGATACAGCCTGCTCTTCGACTGCAAACATACCGCCGAAACCACAACATTCGTCCACGTGGCTGGGTTCAAACACTTCAATCCCCTCGACCATCTGGAGCAAATCGCGCAATTTATTGAAATAAGGTATGTTCAATTCACTCGGAGCAGATAGAAAAAGTTCACGTACACCGTGACAGCTGTTATGAATACTGACTTTATGGGGAAAACGAGCAGGGATTTTCGTAGGTTTTATCACATCGTGAATAAAGGCACAGAGGTCGTAAATCTTATCTGCACTCTGGCATTGATGACCCTCTTTAGCCAAAATACCGGGATGGTTTTCTTTCACAAAAGCCACGCAACTGGCAGACGGGCCTACAATGTAATCATACTTCTGAAATAAATCATTGAAACGGATAGCCATCTTTAAAGATTCATCTTGAAAACCGGCGTTTGCCATGGGCTGTCCGCAACAAGTCTGATCAAGAGGATAATCGACATCCACCCCTAAGCTCTTCAGTAATTTATATGATGCCACCCCTACCTGCGGATAGATGGCATTGATATAACAGGGGATAAACAAACCTACTTTCATAATATATCATTAATTAGTTACAAGTCACGAGTCATAAGCCACGAGTTATCAACTATGAAATACGTACGGGGACAGCAAAGCCACTCATAATGCACAGCTTATGACATGCAGCCCTCTTATCAGCTTCCGTAGCTCACAAAATATTTATCAGTTTGTGCGTTTGCAGGCTAAGTCTCCATCTGGGATGTCGCATCACGCAATCCACCGTTTCTGCGGTGTTATTACAAGAACAAGGCTGAAGGAAGAAATGTTCGGCAGGAAGCTGTTCATAAACGTCAATATTTTGTCCTTCGTAAACAACTTTAACTTCATCCATCCGGTTTAAAGCTAATTTGACACCCTGCTTAGGCGAACAAGTTACCCAGTCGATAGCAGCAGGCAAAGGTTTCGTTCCATTGGTTTCGATACACACATACTTGCCCGCCCCGTGCAACAAATCGATAAAGACATCGTCAATCCAAAGCGAAGGCTCTCCCCCAGTAAGAATCACCATGACAGCCGGATACTTCTTTACTTCATTTACAATTTCTTCGTCTGTCATCATTTCACCGATTTCATGCCGGGTATCACAAAAGTCACACTTCAGATTACACCCAGAGAAACGTATGAAAACAGCAGGGGTACCTGTATGATACCCCTCTCCCTGTAAACTATAAAAAATCTCGTTAATCTTTCTCATAAATCACCGTATTTGCTTCCGACTCCTGTACCTCTACCTTATAACACTGTGGAATCTGCTTGCATACCCAACGGGCAATATTTTCCGCCGTGGGATTAAAAGGAAGTACTTCATTCAGATTCTGGTGATCCAGTTTTTCCTTGACGGTCTGTTTTATCTGGGTAAAATCCACTACCATTCCATCCGAGTTGAGCCGTTCTGAACGGCAATAGACAGTGATAATCCAGTTGTGACCGTGAAGAGTGGCGCATTTACTCCGGTACGGAAGAATCAGCTTATGTGCAGCCGATATTTCCATTCGTTTAATTACTGTAAACATCGTTATATGTATTATTAATGGTTACTACACCTAATGTCACCTCGGTGCGGCTACAAAGATAATACAAAAGATAGTTTTCATTCAGCGAGAAAAGTTATTTTTCCTATTTTTGCGGAATGAAAACGATCTGTATTATATTAGGTACTCTTTCGCTGGGACTTGGCATTCTCGGTATTTTCCTGCCATTGTTACCCACTACTCCTTTCTTGCTGCTCACTGCCGCCCTCTACTTCAAAGGATCTCCGCGCCTATACCAATGGCTGCTGAATCACAAATATTTCGGTACCTATATACGTAACTTCCGTGAAAATAAGGCAATCCCCTTACGCGCTAAAATCATCTCACTCCTGCTAATGTGGGGCACGATGCTCTATTGCATTTTTTTCCTGATTCCGTTGGTTTGGGTCAAAGTACTCCTCTTCCTGATAGCCGTAGGAGTGACTTATCATATACTTTCTTTCAAAACATTGAAGAAGTGAGACAATCCCGCACGAGCATCTTCCAGCCGGTCTTGCCAATGCTTCACAGAATTCTGCCCGATCACATCCGAAACATATTTCACCGAAATAAAAGGAATCTCCTTAGCCCTGCACACAAAGGCCTGTGCATAGGCTTCCATATCTACCACATCTCCTTCAATATCCGTCAGTTCGGTCAGGAAGCTATCACCGGTATTGCAAGTTGCCGATTCGGTCCAGTGCCGGCAAAAGCCTCTGGCGGCAAGCAACTCTGACGAATCAATGTGGCACTCCATTCCTAATCCGGACATTTTATGCATATCCCGGTCGACAAAATGACGGCAGACAAAGACATCCCCCACCTGATGGTTAATCGTTCCGGCTGTTCCCTGATTGATCACAATATCCGGCTTCACCTGCTGAATGGCTTCCGCCAAATGAAAAGCCGCTTTCACTTTTCCAATGCCTGTCCGTACATAATATACCTCCACATCGGGCCAGTTGATTTCTGTAAATTCGCCTTGTACGGCATAAGTCACTAATATCTTCAACATAAATACTATCTTTAATTTTATACATTCTATATCGAATGCAAAAGTAGTCAATTAAAGACAATTTGACCAGATATTATCTTTAAATGGTCAGATTCTGCACATATCCGCCCTGTTTTCTTCCTATCTTTGCCTGAAACTTAAAACACAAAATATCATGATTCAAAACTCTATCTCCGACAATCGTATTGTCTGGCTCGACGTCATCCGTTGCGTTGCAATGATAATGGTCATAGGCGTTCATTGCATCGATCCTTTTTACATTTCACCCACGATGCGGGCAATCCCCGAATACACGCACTGGGCAGCAATTTACGGTTCACTCCTCCGCCCATCGGTTCCCTTGTTTGTTATGATGACCGGGCTACTTCTGCTCCCTGTGAAAAAACAGCCATTAGGTCAGTTCTACAAAAAACGCATATATCGTGTTTTGTTTCCCTTCCTTATCTGGTCGGTGTTATATAGTCTGTTTCCCTGGTTTACGGGAGTACTCGGGTTGCCGAAAGAAATTATCGGGGACTTCTTCTGTTATACGCAAGGACAAGAATCACAAAGCCTGATAGATTCTCTGAAGGATGTAGCCATGATTCCGTTCAATTTCAGCCATAAAGAGAACCACATGTGGTACATCTACCTGCTCATCGGCCTGTATCTCTATATGCCATTCTTCTCGGCATGGATAGACAACGCTGATCAAAAGACCAAACGAACATTTCTCCTGATATGGATTATTTCACTCTTCATTCCTTATCTAAAGGAGTATGTTGCCAATTGTTTGTTCGACAGAAGCGGTTATGTATTCGGTACTGATACATGGAATGAATTCGGACTCTTCTACTATTTTGCCGGATTCAATGGATATTTATTACTGGGACATTACGTCAAGAAGGGTAACAACTGGAGTCTGATGAAAACATTCACTCTTTGCATACTCATGTTTGACGTCGGATATTATGTCACTTATACAGGTTTCAGCACCACAGCAGCCAATCCTGACGCAACAGAAACGGAAATGGAACTCTTCTTTACCTTCTGTAGCCCCAACGTATTATTAATGACCTTAGCCACCTTCTTACTGCTACAAAAAGTAGTCATCACCAACCAGACTGTCATAAAAGCACTGGCCAACATGACCAAATGCGGTTTCGGCATCTATATGGTTCACTACTTCGTCGTAGGTCCTTTTTTCCTTCTAATAGGACCCTCGTCGTTACCTATCCCTCTACAGGTTCCACTGATGGCTATCTGTATATTCCTCTGCAGCTGGGCATTCACTGCGTTCATTTATAAGCTTATGCCCCAAAAAGCTGTCTGGCTTATGGGATAAGACCAATAATTGACGTGTAAGGTGGAAAGAGCTTAAGAACTCTTCTCACCTTACACGTAAGTCATTGATAGGAGACTACAGTTACAAGAATGTACCCGGTCCCAATATATCATCCATATAACTCACATTACGGGTACGCAGCAATGCCCCGTTCGGACTATAAAACAGCTGATATTGAATGTCTACATTTTGTTGCCCTACCTTGATGACAATAATCGGTTGCCATTTGGGAAACTCGACATAAGTAACATCTTCCACCTGCCAGCCGGAATAAGGACCGGAAGCAAACGCATTATATACCGTAGCAGAAAGTTCATCGGTATCTCCCCACTCCGTCTGGGTCATCTGCCATTGTCCCTGCGCATTGAACCAGACATTCTTTTCATAACCATTCATCATGAAATCGGCACAATAGTAACCGCTGTCCTGTGACCAGGCGATACCATCAGCTTTGGGATACATTTTTTTCAAAGCCGCCTGCGCCTTGGCAGGAGCATTATCTGCCCAAACAGACATGACAACCATCAACAGAGTCATTAACAAGCTGAATCTCAATTTTATCATAGCTAAAGCATTTTAATCGGATGAATACTTTTCGCTAACTAACAACTTACAAGGTTGCTTTGTTTCAGGCTGCCACCACTACACTGTCAGAGGACAGAAGTGAGGTTTCCAATCGTATCCTTCACACGCTTCACAGTTGTCACATTCCGCTCATACTCGCTGATATGAACAGTTCCTCCCATAGATACAGCCTCGTTCTTGTATGCCATTCCGCTTTTGATACTCTCCCGTGCGGAGAAATGGAATTCCTGAATACCGGTCTCTTTTGCAATCCGGCAGATATTCTTTTCGTTCACCCCACAACCTGCAAGGAGAGTGATTCTGCCCTTCGCCCTTTCACGGAGTTCCTTCAACAAAGGTATGCCAAGTTCAGCCGTTGCCTGTTGCCCCGAAGTCAGAATACGGTCACATCCCAGATTAATTATCTGCTCCAAAGCCTTAGATGCATCACGGCACACATCGAATGCCCGGTGGAAAGTGACGGACAAACCTTCAGAAGCTTCCATCAACTGTTCCATCACCGGCACATCTATCTCTCCGTTTGCTGTCAGGCATCCAAACACCACTCCATCAGCTCCAAGTCGACGAGCCATTTCAATATCCTTCAACATAGTCTTTATTTCGATGGGAGAATAAAGAAAATCTCCTCCACGCGGACGGATAATGACATGCAACCGTGTAGTTGTCAGCACCTCACGTGCCATCGCGATTTCGCCATACGAGGGAGTCGTTCCGCCCTCCGGGATGCCTGCACAAAGTTCCACGCGGTTTGCTCCACCTTCCTGTGCAGCAATGCAACTCTCTACGGAGTTGGTACAAACTTCAAATAGGTAGTTCTTCATATTTCATGAATATTAAAATAACTGTTTAACGAGGAATTAAAAAAGGGCGAATTGCTTCGCCCTTATCATAAACATTTTCTTTTTCAGTCTTTATTTTGCAAAGCTCACCGCACGTGTTTCGCGGATAACGGTTATCTTCACCTGTCCCGGGTAAGTCATCTCGTCCTGAATCTTCTTCGCAATTTCACCCGACAGATTTTCCGTCTGCTTGTCGTCTATTTTGTCTGCCCCGACAATAACACGAAGCTCGCGTCCTGCCTGGATAGCATAAGTCTTGGTTACACCCGGATAAGACATAGCCAACTGTTCCAGATCGTTCAGACGCTTGATGTAAGCCTCAACAATTTCGCGGCGTGCACCCGGACGCGCTCCGGAGATGGCATCACACACCTGTACGATAGGCGCAAGCAGGCTGGTCATCTCTACTTCATCGTGGTGGGCACCGATAGCGTTACAAATATCCGGTTTTTCCTTGAATTTCTCAGCAAGTTTCATACCCAGCAAAGCGTGTGGCAATTCCGGTTCTTCATCGGGCACCTTACCAATATCATGCAACAATCCGGCACGTTTTGCTTTCTTCGGATTCAAGCCCAGTTCAGAGGCCATCACAGCACAAAGGTTGGCAGTCTCACGTGCATGCTGCAACAGGTTCTGTCCATAAGATGAACGATATTTCATCTTACCGATGATTCGAATCAGTTCCGGATGCAATCCGTGGATACCTAAGTCGATGGTAGTACGTTTACCTGTTTCAATAATTTCTTCTTCCACTTGTTTACGCACTTTGGCAACCACCTCTTCGATGCGTGCCGGGTGAATACGTCCGTCAGTAACCAACTGATGCAATGCCAGACGGGCTATTTCACGACGAACGGGGTCGAATGCGGAAAGAACAATTGCTTCAGGAGTATCGTCTACTACGATTTCAACTCCGGTAGCAGCTTCAAGAGCACGGATATTACGGCCTTCACGTCCGATGATACGTCCCTTGATTTCATCCGATTCAATATGGAATACAGTTACAGAATTCTCGATGGCAGTTTCCGTAGCCACACGTTGTATCGACTGTATCACGATGCGTTTAGCCTCTTTACTTGCAGTCAGTTTGGCATCGTCCATGATATCATTGATATAAGACTGCGCCTGAGTCTTTGCCTCTTCTTTCAACGACTCTACCAAGCGTTCTTTTGCCTCTTCGGCCGACAACCCGGAAAGTGCTTCCAGTTTTTCAATTTCCTGATGCTGGAGTTTGTCCAGTTCCTCTTTCTTTTTATCCACGATTCCCAACTGTGCTTCCAGATTCTCTCTGACAGCATCGGCTTCGGCTCTTTTACGCTGAATCTCTTCCTGACGCTGGCTCAGCACCATTTCACGTTGTTTCAGCTTATTTTCGGCCTGTTGGATCTTTTGGTTACGCAGGGCTACCTCCTTCTCCAAATCTGCTTTCTTATTGAGAAACTTCTCTTTTACTTCCAGCAGTTTGTTCTTCTTAATCACTTCTGCTTCTGTCTCTGCTTCTTTCAGGACATTATCATATTTGGCCTTTAGTCCGTACTTAAACAATACGTACGATAAGATTCCTCCTACGATGAAGCATGCAATGGATGCTACTATTGTTACTAACATTGTAATTTAATTTAAATATAAATAAAAACGCACTGCCAAATACTCGAAAGCTTCTTCTTCCGGGCATCTTTAGCAGTGCGTGGATTTTCTTTTATAAAAATGGAAACAGTTATTCCTCGTTCCTGAAATACTCTTCCAGCATTTCTGTAAGTTCTTCTATCTTGGCCGTATACGGTTGGGTATCATTACGTTGCAGCAGATGCAGCTTTTCCAGTGAAAACTGATATGCCACCATAACCATAATCTTTTCCGGAGCTAAGTTCCTATAGTGCTCCCGATACGCATTGAGCCTGATATTTACCTGCTTTGCCGCTTCCCTTACGGTCTCTTCCTCATCACGGTTAATGGTAAGAGGATAATAAGAATCCGCTATTTGCAGGTTTATTTTTATTTTATCGTTCATACATCCTTTTTTATGTTATTCATTCAACAAAGCGATGCATTTATCGACTTCACGCACTAATTTGGACAATCGCAGCTTCGTCTCTTTTACGTCGCTGCCGTTAAGGCTGATTGTCGTAGCTGTTTTTAGGTCTGTGTAGCTTGATTCTAACGCTTTGTACTCAGCTCTCACCTTTTCGAGTTCGGACTTCTCATCTTCGAGAAGTTGCTTTAACTCAGCATTTTCGCGCTTTAATTCATCATGCAGATAGATTAAATGCCGCAGCCTTGCTTCAAAGGTACTTAATAGCTTCTTTTCTTCTTCTGTCATCACTACACCAAAATTGTACACAAAAATACGATTAACTCTGATATTACAAAAACTTTTCGGCGGAAAATAGTCATTTATAGTGAAAATAGTTATCCGGGGGTACTTCCTTTGCCTCCCCCGACTCCTACTTATATAAAATCCGCTACGAGCACAATTATCCAAAACCAACAACCGATTTGTTATAAATATGCAATAAGAGCGCAAAAAACCGGATACATTTTCATCTTTTTGTGGCTTTTTGTTATTAATTTAATAGAATTTATATCAGATAGACTACGATTTCGAACTTTTATTCCTACATTTGCGGGCAAATGATAACCTTTATTAAAACGCATAATCATGGCTAAAATAACCAAAGAAGCCGCATTGCTCTATCATTCACAGGGCAAACCCGGTAAAATTGAGGTGGTACCTACCAAACCCTACAGTACACAAACCGACTTATCTCTCGCTTACTCTCCCGGCGTGGCAGAACCATGCCTCGAAATAGAAAAGAACCCACAAGATGCTTATAAATATACAGCCAAAGGCAATCTGGTAGCCGTAATCTCAAACGGTACAGCAGTTTTGGGATTGGGCGACATCGGCGCCTTAAGCGGTAAACCGGTAATGGAAGGTAAAGGTTTACTTTTCAAAATCTATGCAGGAATCGATGTATTCGATATCGAAGTCAATGAAAAAGACCCCGACAAATTTATCGAAGCCGTCAAAGCCATCGCCCCTACTTTCGGGGGTATCAACCTGGAAGATATCAAAGCACCCGAATGCTTTGAAATAGAACGCCGCCTGAAAGAGGAACTCGACATTCCCGTAATGCATGACGACCAGCACGGAACGGCCATCATCTCCAGTGCGGGATTGGTCAATGCCTTGCAAGTAGCCGGTAAAAAGATTGAAGATGTAAAAATCGTAGTAAACGGTGCAGGTGCTTCGGCCGTATCGTGCACGAAGCTTTATGTATCATTGGGCGCACGCCTTGAAAACATTGTTATGCTCGATAGCAAAGGTGTTATCAGCAAGGCACGCACCGACCTGAACGAACAGAAGCGTTATTTCGCAACCGACCGTACCGACATTCATACACTGGCCGAAGCGATCAAGGGGGCAGACGTATTCCTCGGCCTGTCAAAAGGGAATGTATTATCTCAGGATATGGTGCGCAGCATGGCTCCGATGCCTATCGTCTTTGCCTTGGCAAACCCGACCCCGGAAATCTCTTACGAAGATGCCATGGCTGCCCGTCCCGACGTGTTGATGGCAACCGGACGTTCGGACTATCCGAACCAGATTAATAATGTAATCGGTTTCCCATATATCTTCCGCGGAGCGCTCGACACTCAGGCAAAAGCAATCAACGAAGAGATGAAGATTGCCGCCGTACACGCCATTGCCAATCTGGCCAAACAGCCTGTACCCGATGTAGTGAACGAAGCTTACCATGTAAACAACTTCACTTTCGGTCCGGAATATTTTATTCCGAAACCGGTAGATCCGCGTCTGATTACGGAAGTATCCATCGCCGTGGCCCGTGCCGCTATGGAGAGTGGTGTGGCCCGCAAGAATATCGAGAACTGGGATGAATATAAAACGCATCTCCGCGAATTGATGGGACAGGAATCCCAGCTGACCCGCCAGCTCTACGACACGGCCCGCCGCAACCCGCAACGTGTGGTATTTGCCGAAGGCGGACACCCCAACATGCTGAAAGCCGCTGTCGAAGCTAAATCGGAAGGAATCTGCCACCCTATTATATTAGGTAACGAAGAACGCATCGAGAAACTGGCCAAGGAACTCGACCTGAGCCTGGACGGAATCGAAATCATCAATCTTCGCCACGACCGTGAAGCGGAACGACGCGAGCGTTATGCACACATCCTCTCTCAGAAACGTGCCCGCGAAGGCGCTACGTACGAAGAGGCCAACGACAAGATGTTCGAGCGCAACTACTTCGGTATGATGATGGTTGAAACCGGAGACGCAGATGCTTTCATCACCGGATTATACACCAAATACAGCAATACCATCAAAGTAGCGAAAGAAGTTATCGGCATCCGTTCGGAATACAAGCATTTCGGAACCATGCACATCCTGAATTCTAAAAAAGGAACTTACTTCCTGGCTGACACTTTGATCAACCGTCATCCGGATACTTCCACTTTGATAGATATAGCCAAGCTGGCCGATCAAACTGTCAGATTCTTCAATCATACCCCGGTGATCTCCATGCTGAGCTATTCCAATTTCGGTTCCGACCAGGCAGGAAGCCCGCTGAAGGTGCACGAAGCAGTAGCTTATATGCAGAAAGAATATCCCGAACTGGCAATTGACGGTGAAATGCAGGTGAACTTCGCCATGAACCGCGAACTCCGTGACTCCAAGTACCCCTTCACCCGCCTCAACGGCAAAGATGTCAATACATTGGTATTCCCCAACCTCAGCTCTGCCAATGCAGGATATCAGCTGCTGCAAGCCATGGACCCGGATACCGAATTCATCGGCCCGATCCAGATGGGACTGAACAAACCGATCCACTTTACGGATATCGAAAGCTCGGTACGCGACATCGTGAACATCACAGCCGTGGCTGTAATCGACGCTATTGTAGAAAAGAAAAAAGCTAATAAATGAAACGGCCATTATCCAAATCACAAATAGTTTGTATCATTCTGCTTTGGGTGGCGCTTTGTTACATAGTATTGGTATATGCCGAACGTATTGACGGCCCTACCATACTTATGCTTATCATTTCGGCAGCATTAGTATTTATTCCCGTCTACAAATCACTTAAAAAGAATAAATAATATCTTTTTATTCCTTTTTTGCGGCATAAAATATCAATTTTGATGTTTTATGCCGTTTTTCTTTATAAAATGCTTGTTAGTTCGATTTTTATGTTTACTTTTGCAACGTCATCAACAGAGACGATAGAATTTAAAAACAATCATATTAAAAAGAAAAAAGAATTATGAATGCAGCTAAGGTATTAGAAGATTTGAAGAGAAGGTTCCCCAACGAACCGGAGTATCATCAGGCAGTAGAAGAAGTTCTTTCTACGATTGAAGAAGAATACAACCAACATCCAGAATTCGACAAGGCCAATCTGATTGAACGTCTTTGCATTCCAGACAGAGTATACCAGTTCCGTGTGACTTGGGTAGACGATAAAGGCAACGTGCAGACCAACATGGGTTACCGTGTTCAGCACAACAACGCCATCGGCCCATACAAGGGAGGTATCCGCTTCCATGCTTCTGTAAACCTTGGTATTCTTAAATTCCTTGCTTTCGAGCAAACCTTTAAAAACTCACTGACTACCCTGCCGATGGGTGGCGGTAAAGGTGGTTCGGACTTCTCTCCGCGCGGAAAGTCAAATGCCGAAGTAATGCGTTTCACTCAGGCCTTCATGCTTGAACTGTGGCGCCACATCGGTCCTGAAACCGACGTACCTGCCGGTGACATCGGTGTGGGTGGCCGCGAAGTAGGTTTCATGTTCGGTATGTACAAAAAGCTCTCTCACGAGTTCACCGGAACATTCACCGGTAAAGGTCGCGAGTTCGGCGGTTCACTGATCCGTCCGGAAGCTACAGGTTATGGTAACATCTACTTCCTGATGGAAATGCTGAAGACAAAAGGAACTGACCTGAAAGGTAAAGTTTGTCTGATCTCTGGTTCGGGTAACGTGGCTCAGTATACCGCCGAAAAAGTGTTGGAACTGGGCGGTAAAGTGGTTACCATGTCCGATTCCGATGGTTACATCTACGATCCGGACGGTATCGACCGCGCTAAACTGGACTACATCATGGAGCTGAAGAACCTCTACCGCGGACGCATCCGCGAATATGCCGAAACTTACGGATGTAAATACGTTGAAGGAGCCCGTCCCTGGGGTGAGAAAGGCGATATCGCATTGCCTTCGGCCACTCAGAACGAACTTAACGGTGACGATGCACGCAAACTGGTTGCCAACGGTGTCATGGCAGTATCCGAAGGTGCCAACATGCCTTCTACTCCGGAAGCTATCAAAGTGTTCCAGGATGCCAAGATCCTGTATGCTCCGGGTAAAGCAGCCAATGCGGGTGGTGTATCCGTTTCAGGATTGGAAATGACCCAGAACTCTATCAAACTGAGCTGGAGCTCTGAAGAGGTAGACGAAAAGCTGAAGAGCATCATGAAGAATATCCATGAAGCTTGCGTACAATACGGTACAGAACCGGACGGATACGTAAACTATGTGAAAGGTGCTAACGTGGCCGGATTTATGAAGGTTGCCAAAGCAATGATGGCACAGGGAATCTTATAATCAGCAAAGAATTCAATCATAATGTCATAGTAGAAGTCCCCGTATCTCTGTAACAGGAGTACGGGGATTTTCATTTCAAACTGTCAATGCAAGTGCTTGAAGAGAAAGAGCACAAAGATGGGATACTAAAAAATGTACTCAAGCTCCGGAACAGCAAAATAAAATATCTCCTTATTCAACATCACCTCCGCATTCCATTAATCGTTCAGCAACAAAAAAAATAATATTAACAGACTATTTAAACAGACAGTCCGGACAGTTTGCTATAAAAGAACTTATTGACATCAAAAAAATAAAAACAATCGTCCCAATCTTTCATAAAATGAAAAAGTAATCTCTTTTTTTAGTTCATTAAAAATTTGCTTGTTTGTTTTAAACCATTTACTTTTGGAATTTTAAAAACCAAAGCCTTATTTTTGAAAAAATCACAATCAGCCTTATATTCTACTAAATGATTTTAAATAACGAGCCTAATAAGAAGAAGAAATTTGAGCAGTTTTTCATTATGACTTACCCAAAAGTCAAAGCGTTTGCATGGAAATTGTTGAAATCAGAAGAAGATGCAGAAGATATTGCCCAAGATATATTCGCGAAATTATGGACCCATCCTGAGATTTGGGAAAACCAGGAAACTTGGAACAACTACATTTATACTATGGTCCGCAACCATATTTATAACTTTCTAAAACATAAATCAATCCAACAGACCTATCAGGAGCAGTGTACAAAGGAGGAACTGACTATATCCGAAACTGATATTCACGATCAACTTTATGCCAAGGAAAGCGAACTTCTGATAAAACTTACGATTGCCAATATGCCCGAACAGAGAAGAAAGATCTTCCGGATGAGCCGGACACAGGAAAAGAGCAATCAGGAAATTGCCGATGAACTGAATATTTCAGTTCGTACGGTAGAGCGTCACATCTATTTGGCATTAATCGACTTAAAAAAAGTGCTCCTCACCCTATTTTTTTTCTACCTCGGTTGAGTAATCAGCCACAACTAATTGTCTTATCTATATAAAGGCTATAAAAATGAAGAATTATATTCAGAGAATCATCCGTTTGTTTGCAGCTTCCGATCCCGACAAAAAGGTCACCGGAGAAATTCACCGATGGCTGCTCGGCCAAGAGCACGCCGAGGAAAAGGAAACGGCCCTGCACGACTTATGGAACGAAACGGAAGGAAAGGTCGACCAGACCACCTGGGATTCTCTCGCATCAGTATATACCAAAGTCGGAGCCAACTCCGGAAGCAGACATCAGCCACGCATCCGTTTTGCATATTACGCGGCTGCGATAGCGCTGTTGATCGTATCGGTTTCGGTTACTTTTCAAATGACCAAACAGCACTTCTCCGAGGCTCCCCTAATTGAGAACATAACACCGGACGGATGTCTAAATACCCTTCGTCTTCCGGACGGCAGCATAGTACAAACCAACTCGGGCAGCATCTTGCTCTATCCCGAAAAGTTCAAAGGTGAAACCCGCACGGTTTACTTAATCGGTGAGGCCAACTTCAAAGTAAAGAAAAACACCGGCCAGCCTTTTATAGTCAGATCGGGCACCATGGCAGTGACAGCCTTGGGAACCGAGTTCAATGTCGCCGCTTATCCGGAAGAGAACGAAATGATTGCAACCCTGATTCATGGAAAAATAAAAGTGGAATGCGACAATGGGAAAGAGAGTTATATTGTCACTCCCGGACAACAGGTCACTTACCATAAGAGCACGGGAAAAAGCAAGCTCGCCGAAGCAAATATTGAAGACGTTACGGCCTGGCAAAAAGGGATGTACGTATTCAGAGGAGTTACTATACCGGCAATCCTGAACGAACTGGAGAGACGCTACGCGGTCACCTTCCAGTATAACGCCAATTTATTTAATGATGATAAATTCAACTTCCGTTTCCGTGAGAAATCCACTTTAGAAGATATCCTGAATATCATGCAGGAAGTCGTGGGAGGATTCAACCATGAACTGAAGGGGAATATATGTTACATTAAACGGGATGCAAAAAAATAAAATGATTTAGTATATTTATTTGTTTAACCTTAAAAACAACTATTTAGCATGTAAAAAAGTATCCGGAAAGAGGCGGCCACCTAATTCCGGATATGAAATCTGAATTCTTAGCGTTAAAGCTTATGCTTTACTTTTTGGGAAATAAATATTATGATTTAACACTAAAATTCGTTCAAATCTATGAATTTTTATCGATTAAAGTCTATTTTTTTTATAATTTTTAGCTGTTTTATTCTACAAACAGCTGCCTTTGCTCAAAACAACGTAAAAATAACGATCAAAAAAAAGAATATCACGTTGCAGGAAGCATTGCGGGAAGTTGAGAAACAATCTGATTATCTGATTGCTTTCAACGAATCCAAACTTGAGAACACCAAACGCGTTAACCTGAATATTAATGCTGAATCTCTGGAAAAGACACTGGCTTCTATCCTGTCCGGAACGGGTCTTTCCTACAAAATCAAAGACAAATATATCATGATTATTCCGCAATCAAAAGTGGAAGTCGAAAGCAAGAAACTGTCGGGGATAGTGAAAGATGACAAAGGAGATCCCTTGATCGGAGTCAACGTCTCATTCAAAGACAGTCCCACGGGAACCGTCACCGGTCTTGACGGACGATTTTCCATCCTGGCTGCCAAAGGAAATATCATTGAATTCTCCTACGTAGGCTATATCACCAAATATATTACAGTGGGTGATGCTTCTTCACTGACTGTCGTATTGGACGAAGACGCCAAAGCGCTGGACGAGGTTGTCGTCACCGCACTGGGTATTAAACGTGCAGAGAAAGCGCTGAGTTACAGTGTTCAGCAGGTAAAGTCGGATGCTATCAACAGTGTGAAAGATGCCAACTTCGTAAACGGATTAACCGGAAAAGTAGCGGGTGTGTCCATCAACCGGAGCTCCTCGGGCATCGGCGGGGCAACCCGCGTAGTCATGCGCGGGGCCAAATCCATTGTAGGAAACAATAATGTGCTCTATGTGGTGGACGGTATGCCCATCGGCAACCCCTCAAAAGGTGAAATCAATAATGATTACAGTACTCCGGGAGGAGGTGAAGGCATTTCCGATTTCAACCCGGAAGACATCGAGAGTTTATCGATACTGACAGGTCCCGCCGCAGCGGCCTTATATGGTTCATCGGCAGCCAACGGTGTTATCCTGATCAACACTAAAAAAGGTCAGGAAGGCAAACTGAAAATCTCGATCTCCAACAATACGGAGTTTATGACTCCTTACGTAATGCCGGAATTTCAGAATCAATACGGTAATGCAAAAGGATCCTACAAGAGTTGGGGTGAGATGCTGCAACAGCCCTCAACGTTCCGCCCGAAAGACTTCTTCAGGACAGGTGCCAATATCATGAATGCCGCCAATTTTTCAGTGGGAAACAAAAATAATCAAACGTTCGTATCGGTGGCAACCACGAATTCCACCGGCATCATCCCCAACAACGAATATTATCGTTATAACTTCACATTGCGCAACACTGCGAGTATGCTGAATGACAAACTCCATCTCGACCTGGGAGCCAGTTATGTTCTGCAAGGTGACCAGAACATGCTATCGGCAGGACGTTACTTTAATCCGCTGGTACCTCTGTATCTCTTTCCGCGGGGTGAAGATTTTGAAGCGGTCAAAGTGTACGAACGATATGACACCAACCGCAAGTTCCCCATACAGGAATGGTCGTATGGTGACCAGGGCCTGAACCTGGAAAACCCGTACTGGATTGTGAACCGCGAAATGTTTGTTTCCAAAAAGAAACGTTATATGTTTTATGCCAACGTAAAATACGACATTCTGAGCTGGCTGAACATAGCAGGACGTATACGAGTGGATAACACCAACACTACATCCGAACGCAAACTGCATGCTTCGACAATCAAGCTGCATGCCCAGTCGGACAAAGGAGCATACCACCGGAATATGGAAGAGTATCAGCAGACCTATGCGGATATCATGTTGAATGTGAACAAAAATTTCGGTAACTTCAACCTGACGGCAAATGCCGGATTCAGTTATGAAGATCACCTGACAACCGGCATGGGCATCGGAGGAAAACTGTTTACCGTCCCCAACCTGTTCTCTGCCTATAACTTCGATCCGGCTTCCGGACCCGGTTCGCAATCGCACACCCATACACGTAACAATTCGGTTTTTGTAAGCACCGAGCTGGGATATAAAAGCATGCTTTACCTCACACTTACCGGACGACAGGAATGGGCTTCCCAGTTAGTCAACTCCGACCAGCCCACCTATTTCTATCCTTCTGTCGGAGTGTCGGGCGTAATCTCCGAAATGGTAAGTCTGCCTAAATTCATTTCATTCTGGAAGATGAGAGCTTCATTCGCTGAAGTAGGAGGACCGATCAACTATACCGGATTGACTCCCGGAACTGTCACCGATCCCATGAAAGGCGGAGTCATCAATCCGATATCTGTCTATCCTTTCCCGAATTTCAAAGCAGAACAAACCAAATCGTATGAGTTGGGAACTAACCTGAGACTTTTCAACAACAAAATCAATATCGATGCCACAGTGTACCTGACAGATACCTACAACCAGACCTTCCTTTCCAGCATGTCTCCTGCTTCGGGATATTCGGGTTTCTATGTACAGGCAGGTAAGGTACGCAACAAAGGTATCGAACTGTCATTAGGCTATAACGACCGGTTCGGAAAAGTGGGATATGCCACCAACCTGACTTACACAGCCAACCGAAATAAAATCATGAAGATGGTGCATGACTACAGGAACCCTGCGGATGGCTCGCTGTTCAGCATCACCGAACTGACCCTGCAGGATAAGGGAGGAGTTTACCTGCGTGAGAAAGATGCCATCGGGGATGTATACGTAAAAGGTATCCTTGCCAGGGGCAAAGACGGTAAACTGATCGAAGAAGAAGGAGGGTATAAAGTAGACCGCTCACAACGTATCAAGATAGGATCGGTCAACCCCGATTTTTCAATAGGCTGGAGACATAATGTAACCTGGAACAACCTTACTCTGGACCTGTTGTTCAACGGACGCTTCGGAGGTATCGTAACCTCTTCCACCCAAGCCTTCCTCGACGACTACGGTGTATCGAAAGACACTTATAAAGCGCGTCAGAACGGTGGTGTATGGGTGAACGGAACACAATATGATGCGGAAAAATATTATACGACCATCGGTGGCGAACAACTGATGGCATATTACGCGTATAAAGCGACCAACATCCGCCTTCAAGAAGCCAGCCTGAGCTATACACTGCCGGGCAAATGGTTCGGTAATGTGATCAACCGGCTGACGGTTTCCGCCATCGGACGCAATTTGTGGATGATCTATAATAAAGCTCCATTCGATCCGGAAATGACCTCTTCGACAGGTACTTATAACCGGGGAGATGTCTTTATGCCACCCAGTTTGCGTAGTGTGGGATTTAGCGTAAAGATTGAATTATAACCTTTAAAAAAATGCAACACTATGAAATTAAATAAAGTAAAGAATATGTGGAGAACTCTATCGGTCATAGCCCTCTTGGGTTCAACACTATGCACCTCGTGTATATCCGAAGATATCAACCGGAACCCGTTGCTCCCGACGAAAGAAGATGAAAAGATGGACGGAGTTATTTACGGAGCCTACCTGCCCAATCTTGAAAAAAGTGTAATCCCCATCGGCACCGCTTCAGAAAGTACAGAACCGGTAAACCGCTATCAGATCGGAGTAAATCTGGCCGGTGACGCCTGGGCGGGATACATGTCTCCCCGCGACAACAAATTCAACGGCAGCAAGAATTTCACCAACTACTTCATGTACGAAAACTGGGTGAACTATGTGTATTCTTTTATGGTGACGGATGTATATTCGCCATGGATGCAGATAAAACGCATCTCACAGGATGAAGGGACAAGAAATGACGAGATTTATGCCTTAGCCCAGATCATCAAGATCGCGGCACTGCACCGCACTACGGATATGTTCGGCCCGATTCCCTACTCACAAGTGGGCAAAGGTTCTTTTAAAGTGGCATACGACTCTCAGGAAAGCGTATACCGCTCTTTTCTGAAAGAACTGGAAGAGGCTGTCCAAACCCTGGACGATTACTCGAATAAGAGCAAAGAAGTATTGCCTGCCTTCGACATTGTTTATAACGGCGATGTCAATAAATGGATGCGCTTTGCCAATTCGCTGATGCTTCGTCTGGCCATCCGTGTCCGCTTTGCCGATGCGGGACTTGCCAAAGAATATGCGGAGAAAGCCGTGAAACATCCCGCAGGCATGATCGACAGCAAAGAACTGGCAGCCCAGATGGGTAAAGGGGCCGGCCTGCAAATGAAGAATCCGCTGAAAGTGATTAATGAAGAATACAATGACACCCGCATGGGAGCCACCATCTATTCTTATCTGGCAGGATATAATGACGCCCGTGCTTCCGTATACTTTGTCAACAACAATGGCTTCAAGGCCGTACGGTGCGGAATCGCCAAGTCCGGAGACGCTTACAACGGGTTCACACGCCCCAACGTGCATGAAGACGATCCCCTCTATTGGATGAAAGCGTCCGAGGTATGCTTTCTGAAAGCCGAAGGGGCACTGGCCGGATTCGATATGGGCGGCAGTGCCGGCGACTTCTACAACGCAGGCATCCGTATGTCGTTCAGCGAGAATGGGCTGGACAATTCGTCGGCCGAAAACTATCTGAGGGACTACACCCGCAAACCGGCCAATTATACCGACATCGCAAATGGTGAGTTAAGTGCAAACGCTCCAAGCAGCATCACCATCCGTTGGGAAAACGGAGCTACGGAAGAAGCGAAGTTGGAACGTATCATCACTCAAAAATATCTCGCCATCTTCCCCAACGGGCAAGAGGCATGGACCGAGTGGAGACGTACCGGATATCCCCGCCAAATAGTCGTTGCCGAAAACAAAACGAACTCCGCGGTATTGATCGGAAACGGATACGACCTGGGAGGCGTAAGAAGACTGCCCTACCCCCGCACCGAGTATGAACAAAACAGCGAAAACCTGCACAACGCCATCAGCCAGTATTTGGGAGGAGTAGACAATGCTGCCACCAAAGTATGGTGGGACAAAAAAAGCAAATAGTAACGAACCTGAAAATTAAAGAAACATGAATATGAGAAATACCATTTTTACATTTATCGGAGTAGCATTGTTGGTAGGCTTCGTCGCATGCGATGACTGGACCTCACCAGAGAAACTCGATGTAGAAAACGAAGCAGTGGGTGACCTTTACTCCAAACGGGACTCCATCAAGTGGGCCGAAGAAGAAAAAAGGCATAAAGAGAACGAAGCCGCCTACGAAAAATACCTGGAAAACCTGAGAGCTTACAAAAGCACCAAACACCCCATTATGTTCGGGTGGTTCAATGCCTGGCAACCGGACGGAGCGGGAAAATATCCCCGGCTGTCTCTTTTACCGGACAGTATGGATGTTGTTTCGATATGGGGAAACTGGCACTCTTTGAGCGAAGAAAAAATCAAAGAGCTGCGGAGTGTGCAGGCCAAAGGAACCAAAGTCATTATCGGCTGGATTATAGAAGACATAGGTGACCAGATAAAATGGGGGCGCGACCAATGGCCCGCCGATGATACACAAGCCATCAAAGAGTATGCGCAAGCCATCGTAGATACAATCAATAAATATGGTTACGACGGATTCGACTATGACTATGAACCCTCGTACGCATCGCCGTTCAAGCCGGGCAACCATTGCGGTAATTTGACTTCTTGCTCACGCGATTATAATAAAGAGAAAGAAATCTTGTTTATGAAGACCATGCGCGAGCTTCTGGGACCGGACAAACTGTTTCATCTGAACGGCTCTATCCATTGGCTGGACCCGCGTGCGGCACAGTATTTCGACCGTTTTGTCGTTCAATCTTACAGCGGGTCGGCTTCCAGTTTCGAGAGATGGACCAATGATATCCAGAACCGCCTGAATATCAAACCCGAACAGCTTATTTTTACGGAAAGCTTTCAGAACAAGCCCGGTGCACGAAGCAGATTCCCGGGTACATACGCCGGTTACGTGGCTTCCAAACAAGGCAATGTGGGAGGAATCGGAGTTTTTCATATTAACGAAGACGCATTTGAAGACGAAGCTTACGTTAATATCAGAAAAGCCATATCTATCATGAATCCTCCGGTAAAATAATTAACCTAAAACAGTTTGAAACATGAAATGTAACGTATCTTATAAATATCTGTTTATTGCGATCGGCATGTTTTGCCCGTTCTTTTCTGCCTGTGACTATGCCGACGGAGAAGGTTCAGGCTCTGAAAACGCAGTATATATGGAAACCCCTGATAATAAAGGTATCACCAACTTCACTTTAGAACCCGATGGCGGGACAACTTATCTGACTCCCCGGCTGGCCAATATCAGCCAAAGCCCGGTGAACATACAAGTGGGCTATGATAAAGAGGCTTTGGACAAGTATAACAAAGCCAACGGAGCCTCGTATGAACCCCTTCCGCCTTCCGCCTTTAAACTGACAGATGCGGAAGGGAAAGAGCTTTCCGGTGCAGAAGGCATACAGGTACCCGCCGGTGACTTTTCAGCAAAAATAATGGTGAAAGTGGGACAACTGGATTCCAAGGATTTCCCCGCCAACAAGAAATACGCTATTCCGCTGAGTATCATGGGGGCTTCCAAATATTCACTGATTCCCTCACAACGCAGTGCGATCCTGCTCCTGAATCGCTCCATCCTTTCGTCAGTAGCCAAGGTCAGCGGTGGAGAAGGTATCCGGATAAAACCTGCCGGAATGCACACAAAGGCCGAATGGACCATTCAAATGAGCGCCATCTATTCAAGCCTGACCCGAAACAACCTGACCACAGCTTATCTGAGCGGCGGAACAGGAGGAGAGTTCTATACCCGCATTTCATCTACCGCCGGCATACAAGTGAAAAACGGACGCGATGGTGACGACACATGGACTCAGATACCTCTGCAAGCAGGTAAATGGTTGCACATCACGTATGTGCATAAGGATAAGAAAACGACAGTCTATGTCAACGGAAAAGTCCAGAAGGTTTTCGAGAACAGTGCCATCACCTTTGGTGAGAACAGCATGATCATAGTCGGAAACTCCGGTTACCGGAACGACTATCTGCGAGAAATACGCTTATGGGATAAGGCGTTGACAGAATCGGAAATCAACGATTACTTATACCTCCCGATGGATCCGGAAACACCACATCTCATTTCGTATCTGCCACTGAGCAAAGAGACGGGGATCAAAGACCTGAAAGCTCCCGCCGGTACGGAGAATGTGACCACGAAAGCCCGCATTGAATATGTGGAAAACGTTAAATTTCCGGCAGATGAATTAGTAATTGTAAATCAAGAATAAAAAAGAGTTCAGAATGAAAAGAAGAATAAAATCCACCTCAAGCATATTATGGGTTCTATTGCTCATCTTGTCAGTATCGTGCAGTAAAGATGAAATACAGATAGTAGATCAGGATACAAGTTGGCAAATGGACAATAAGTATATCGAAGAAGATATCCGTGAACAACTCGGCATCGACCCGTTCACAGATTTGGTGTACCTGGGATATTATGGCAAGCCATATACACAGTTGGAGGCAACCAACGATCTGGAAAATACCACCTTGGTAGGAAAGAACGAACTTTTGTTCAAAGTAAAAGTGACAAAGCCCTACAAAGAAGACATTCAGGTCAATCTTATCAAAGAAGACAAATTGATCACCGATTTTCCTGAAATGGTGGAAGGTCTGCCTCTCTTCCCGAACGAAAGCTGCACCTTTGAGGGCAGTGTGCTGAAAGCGGGTGAAATGGAAACGACAGTTAAACTGATTATCAAAGATATCCAAAAGTTAAACAACCTATCGGGTTATGTTATGGCGATAAAGCTGGGTATGGAAGGGGCGCATGAACATTTGGCAATCGCCCGCACCCGCTCAACATACTTTGTGAAACTAAACCTGTCTATACGTCTGGATAACATCGATTCAAGTAACAGAGAGATCGAAGGAAACGGATTCAACCAAGAGCTCAGTTTTACATCGGACATACGACCGGATAGATTAGGTTCGCTAAACGATGGTAACTTTACAGCCAACAACTGGTATACCTCCAACGCACGCAATTATCTGACGATAATTCTACCGGAAAGACAGTTACTCAAAGGGTTCAGGCTGGATACCAACACATCGACAAGCGGCTCGTATGTGCTCAAATCCTGTAGAGTGATGGTTGAAACACCGGACGGAAATTGGATGAACCATGGAGTATTCGACCGTGAGGTCATGAATGGAACTGCTTATATCCGCTTCAAGAAACCGGTGGAATGTACCAAAGTGCGTCTTGAGAATATGATGTCCTTCAATGGCAGATTTTCCGTTGATGTAAATGAAGTCACAGCTTTCCGGTAAAGCAAGATTTCATTACTTTTTATTCACGTCGTAAGGGGGGGGTGTCATAACTCACCACAGAGGACACAGAGTAACACAGAGCTGTTTTTAAGTTGCTGATTATTAGCAAAAAGCTCTGTGATACTCTGTGCTACTCTGTGGTGAAAAGAGTTTCGACACAACCTCTTTCTTGAAATCATGTGACAGCACATTAATATACAAACAGGAAAGCAGTACCCTTCTCCATATTATGCCTCTGAACGCATTTCATATTCTTTACTATCTTTTTAGTGAAAATGATCTGCCATTGATCCGGCCTGATCGTCCGGCCGAGACAGTTCACCTCCAGAAACAGCCTCAGCTACTTCACGTTCGATAATCTCCCCGATCCGTTTTCTGTTTTTGCGCAACAGATCATAAATCTCATTTTCATCGAAGCTGTCCTCAAATATGATGGGATATTTTTCCGCATCTTCGTTGCCACCGTGATAAGCAAGAATATGCACTTCATCACACTGGCCGTGGGAAATTACGGCACTGTATTCTTTCAAAAGTTCAGCCAGTTTGGTAAGGAAATCAATTTCTTTAGTTGTCAGTAGTCCGATCATAGTGTGTAAATAGGATTGTTGTTATTTCAATAGCCGTAAAATAAGCGCAAAACAGTTGATTCTGCAAGCATATACGTATTCCTTATATTCTATTTTTAAGCAAAGTAATATTCATTTTATTCATCTTATTCCATTTTTTCGTATATTTGCTTCGAACGGAACATTTTAACGGAAATCGTTGTTCAAAAAGCAAAAAGAACATGGAAACAGAAGAAGAAATACAGAATGTAAATGTCCATCACGGACATAACATAAGGCGTACCCGGATCGAGAAAAACATCAAGCAGGACGCATTGGCAGCACTCGTAAACATGACACAACCGAATGTATCCAAATACGAGAAGATGCGGGTGATTGAGGATGAAATGCTAAATAGATTCGCAAGGGCACTGAATGTGCCGGTAGAATATCTGAAAACGCTGGAAGAGGATGCACCTTCTGTGGTATTTGAGAATATCACAAATAATGTGCATGACAATAAAGACAGTTCAGTGCCCATTACGGGTTATAAAGGACAAGATGCCACAACCAACAGCTTTAATCCGATTGATAAAATCACCGAACTCTACGAGCGTCTTCTCGAAGAGAAAGATGAAAAATATGCCGCGCTTGAAAAACGGATTCAAAGTCTGGAACAGCAAAATAACAGCGGAAAGTAATTCCGTAAACATATCTCTCCATATAAATGGGTGTAGCCATCCGACGCTTAGGGTGTAGCCATACCGGGGTTAGGGTGTAGCCATCCGGGACGGATAGCTACACCCTAAGTATTATGTGCAAGTTCCATCGGGGCGGGCATCCCTCACCCGTTTCTCCGGACAATTCTTCGATCCGGGTATATTCCACATGACATTGCTACATATGACAGCTTCAGCTTGAACCTGTCAAAACCATTTTTTAATAAGGAAAGAAGACACCCCAGGCCTTTAATATGAAGTGGTAATATGTTTCTGCGCTTTATTAGAAACATAAAATTTCTAACCAGCAATAAAAGTATAACTTCCACTAATCCGCAAGGACGACTACAATATCGGACATGGTTATCTGGATATATTAGACTTACTGACATAGGGTTGTCATAGAAGTTGTTATTTTTGCACCATTAAGCATTCAACGTTGATTGTGGATGATTTTAGGTTGCTAATACCAAATATCCGACAATAATAAATTTAATATAACTAAATATGAAAAGATTATTTTTATGCTCATCTTTTGCCGATGTAGCCAATCTGCTTATTGATTTTGCTAATGAGGATTTAAAAGGAAAAATTATAGCCTTTATACCAACTGCAAGCCTTACAGAATCAATACGATTCTATGTAAAAACAGGAAAAAAAGCTCTTGAAAAAGTAGGAATGATTGTTGAAGAAGTTGAGATTACCCAATTTTCCAATGAAGAAATATCTTCTATATTACACAAATGTGATTATATCTATATAACAGGTGGAAATACATTCTTCCTTCTGCAAGAGTTAAAAAGAAAAGGTGTTGATAAAATCATATCCGAACAAGTTAAATCGGGAAAACTGTATATTGGGGAGTCTGCTGGAGCAATAATAGCATCTCCCGATACAGAATATATGAAGAATGTAAACTTTGACCCAATAGAAAAAGCTCCTGAATTGGAGGACTATTCTTCTTTAGGTTTGGTTGATTTTTATACAATTCCCCATTATGGTAATTTCCCATTCAAGAAAAAAGGTGAAAAAGTAATTCAGCTATATAATGAAAAGTTGCAGCTTATCCCAATAAGTAATAAACAAGCAATTTTTATTGAAGACTCAAATATCCAAATTAAAGATGCAAGATGAATAGGATAGACCGTATTTCTGCTATATTGATTCAATTGCAATCGCATTCGTTAGTGAAAGCACAACAGATTTCAGAGCGTTTTGAAATAAGTATTCGTACTGTATACCGGGATATAAGAACATTGGAAGAGGCAGGAATTCCGATTATTGGAAATCCCGGTATTGGTTATTCACTGGCAGAAGGATTCAAATTGCCCCCGCTAATGTTTACTCAAAAAGAAGCCTTGTCCTTTTTAATTGCAGAGAAATTAGTACATGAACTAACTGATTCAAACAGTAATGAACATTACAAGTCGGGCATAGAAAAGATAAAGTCTGTCATGCGCTTTGTAGATAAAAAGATGTTGGAAACAATGGAAGAATGCCTTTCTGTCTTAAATACTTATAAATCATCTGCGTATAAGCCAGACATTCTTTTACTAATATTGCAAAGTATATATCAAAAGAGAATTGTTGAAATGTCTTATTTTACAGGTACTACATTAAGTGTTTCAGAAAGAAAGGTTGAACCTATTGGAATTTTCTTTTCGAGAACTAACTGGTATCTGATAGGGTTTTGTCTTCAAAAAGAAGCCTATCTTACGTTTCGTATAGATAGAATTCAAGAAATACACATTCTTAATGAATTTCAATCACGAGAACATCCTCCTTTTAAAAAGTTCTTGGATGAGTTTTACGACAAAGAAAAGTTATATGAAGTTGTCATAAGAATAGAAAAAGATAAAACATCCATGATAAATGATGATAAATATTACTACGGATTGACATCCGAAAAAGAAATAGACAATATGATTGAGTACCGTTTTATTACTTTTTCAATCAGTAAATTTGCACATTGGTATTTGTCTTTCGCAGATGTTGCTACAATAATAACGCCAAATTCTTTAAAACATGAAGTTAAAAATATTATCAATAACATCTCTATTTGATAACAATCAGCTGTTCCTGATGACAAACAGGTGATGAACCGGTTACGGAACGGTGACTTCAGCAACAAGATTGGGCATTGCCAAACGAAAGATCGATAGATTTGGAGAAGTGTTTGAGAGCAGATGTCAAAGTGCCAAAATGTCAAAATGATAATCCAATGTCTCTATATCCCGTTCTTTCGGACGCGCCTCTGATGAAGTTCGGAAAAACGGCTCACAGACGATTCCCCGATTATCGTTTTAACAGGTCGTTCAACTACTTCCTTATCAAATAGAAACAATAAAGGAGAATTATTCGCCGGAATCTCTTTGTTAGAGTAAAATACCATTCTTTTACACACTTCGGACAGGATACTTACCGACGAGCAACGGGAAGAAAATCCGCCCTCTTATCGCCCGATATGCATAACAATATATGTAATCTGCCAAAACATTAGGAGATATTTAAAAAAGAAGTAAGCAAATTTGGGAAATGCTTACGTCTTTCGAAGCAAATGCTTACTTGTTTTGGGGTAAATACTTACTTGTTTTCCGGAAAGACAAGGCTCTACCGACTCAAAAGACCGGTTCTTTGCCTCCGGAAGTTACTTGATATGCTTCTTTTCCCTCCGGTTCATCCGGGAAAAAAACTGGGAGAGTCAGAGGAAAGAGGTATTTCACACCTTTTTGATAGTTTAATAGGATAATAGAGAACAAAACGTTTTACCTGCCACAAAGCATACAAAGGGCACAAAGGCTTATTAATAAATAAAACCTCCATGCCCTCTGTGTACTCTGTAGTGAAAAAGGGATCTCGCAACGATTCCTGTTTTACACTATTTTTTCTTTCCCGTTCCTTTGCCGGAATGGATATCGCCAACACTGCCGGATGCAGCAGCTTTTTCCTTTACTTTGTCCTCAGACATCAGATGCCTGTTCTTTTCATATTCTTCATGGATCTGCACTTCCCGGCTCTCCATGTCCTTTTTCAATTGCCTGTCTCTATTCATACTTTCTACGTTTTAAAGATTGGCAATATGACAAATCCGGAAGAAGAAAGTTTGGAGGTTTAAGGAAGTTTAGGAGTAGCCGGACTGCTTTTCATCGACCTCCTTACTGAACCAGGCCGATCCGGACTTTATAATTTCCGGAAGTAAGTTCCGCTCCCGATTCCTGAAGGATGGAACGCGCTTCGGAAGTCATCACTTCTCCGTCGGCATTGGTGGCGGTAAGTGTATAACTTAAATGGGTTCCACCGATCGGGACATTAAAATATAAAAGGTCAGTCACATTACCTTTCAGGCTTGCCTGACGTCCTGTAGGACTACTTACGGTAATGGAGAAGTCTGTAAAGTTTGCCATAAATTCATCCGAATACTCAACGCCAACCCCGATATTAACTTGCGGTGCTTTGACCGAAATCAGAGTTACATCCTCTGATACAATGGCGAAAGGGTAGTCGACGCTGTAAGTGGGTGTGCCCGATTCATTGTCCGGCGCCTCGGTCTGATCGGGAGTAAAGGCCTTCAGGGTATATTCACCAACCGGAAGAACGATCCTTTTGGAAAGTTCCGCAGCTCCCGGATCGTAACTACGGACACACTCAGAACCTTGCCAGATTTCAAGTTTAAGTCCGGCATCGACGGCACGAGTGATGGGAAGCATTTCAGTATCACAAGTGAGGGTGATGTTTTCTACACGGAGATAACCGACGGAGTTATCGGGAGCAGTTTGCTCGCTACAGGAGGCTGTAGCAAGCAAAAGGAGAAAGAGGTATATATAGGTTTTCATATTTATTTGTCGTAATGTAAAGTGAATGAATCGAGCCAGAACTGTGAACCTATGATATAAGCATCACCATATGGCAATTTAGCATCTCTAAACTTATCTTCCAAGTGATCACGATCTTCTTTAGTACCGGCCTTAAATATAATCTTCACATGAGAGATCGGCAAGTTTCTATGTTCATTATTATACTCAAAATCCAAGGTTTGAGTTTGATAGGATGAATAAGCAGTACCGGATTTCAGATAAGCTTTGCCAATTATGGTTTCTACTTCTCCTGTAATATTTTCCAAATAGGCCTCAATCAAATACTCATCATCCTTATAGGGAGTAGCTTTGTACACAAAACTCATAGATGTCGGACGAATATAGGCCGCTTTAGCATTAACCACATCTCCAGCAGCCTTATAATCTCCTACACAAACGATACCCGCACTGATATGATTAATAACACTACCTGTTTTACGCCCAAAAGAACAAGTGTTTCCTGCTCCCCACCCTAATGTCATCATATGAGCAACATTACGTTCGCCATCAACTACCGGAAGCGTACTTGATTTAGATACATAGAATGCGTTAGCTCCATCAGTATGACAGGTCAAAGGATTTCGTGTACCAATCCAATCACCTTTAAATGTGTATAACGGATTCTCACTCTTGGGATATGTAACATCATATCCAGCATTAAAATCAGAATTGGGTATGGATAGCGCCTCATATGTTTTCACCTCCACTTTCTCTCCCGGCACCTCTCCCCTATATTTCGCTCTCACATAATAAGAGGTTCCCGGACTCAGCCCTGCCTTTCGCAAATCTCCGGGCATCGCCTCCCAACTATTACCATCGGCACTAAATTCGTAAGCAATATCGGTAAACTTATCCAAGTTACCGGTTTTCACACTATCGGCAGTAAGTGTATTCAAAGTAAACTCTTTCGTCCAAACATTACCCGGATAATAACCAACCTTAAAGATGGGTTTCACAGTCCGGATGGTATACATCCCGGCATCACTCCAACGGTCATTTGCTTTTACGCGAACGGCTATTATATTATCCGTATCCTGTCCTCCATCGTGAGTCAACATGCCGGGAGTCACTCCCGCAAAGTCGATAACTCCCTCAGTACTTCCTGCTGCCAGGTCGGGCAACACAATATTCACAGCCGCCAAAGCCCGCCGATCTTCTTCGGAAAGCTCCGACAGCAGATATGTCTTATTCAGATGTTCCAAATGCTTATCCGCAAAGTTGAGGGCAAACTCCACATCCTGAACCGGACGCAAAGCTGTATACGCAATGCCGGCTCTCGACAAAGCATCTGCCGTCTCGGTATAAGTCAACACATGATTTTCATCGAAATCCTCACTAAATACCTTAGCTTTCGGCAACCAGCTGTCGGGTACGGTTTCGTTGATAGTAATAGGTTCCTGTTGAGTTTCCGTAGTGACCTCAAGACTTACATTGGAAGCCTTCATGGAGAGCTTATAATTATACTTAACACCCGCTTTCACTGTCTCGATCGGATTCAAAGCATAACTTCCCTCCTGCCCTGTTTCTACGGAAGTACCGATCAACGCCATCGTCACCCGGCCTCCGGCTTTAAAGTAGGGATGTGTGGCGTCTCCCGGTTTCCAAGTAACCGACTCACCCCCTGCGCTGACTTCCACATAATAATCTTTCAGACGTTTATCAAAGACCTCTTGATTCACAATCTCAAAAGTAGCCAGCGCATTGGCTACCTTACAGCCGACGCTTACCGTTGTTGCCTTACCTTTCTCGATGGCAATGTCTTGAACTTCTCCATAATAATAGGGTGCATCCAATGCCAGTGACGGATTCTCTCCAAGATAAGCCTTTAGTTGATAACTGCCTACCTTGAATACCCTTTGATCTCCGAAATCTTTCAATGCACCTTTGTATTCGGGCACGATTGTCCCATCTCTGTCACGCAGCAACTCAATCGTAAACTGCTGCCGCAATTCATCCGACAGTGCATCCGGCAAAGTCCGGGTAACCGCTGCTCCGTCCGTCAATACTATATTCAGACTGCCGTTAGGCATCGTTTCTATTTCTTCCTGACACGACAGGAAAAAGAACAAACAACACACTAAAGATAAAACAGATTTATGCATAGCTCTCTTTCTTATTCATACAATAATTCAAATTCATCTACCCACAGTTCACTGCCTACACCTACCGAACCGGTCACTTTCATTCCGGTAAAGTCGCCTCCGTAATGGCTCGAAGTGGCAACAATCGTTATCTTGGCGGGATTGGCCGTTTTATTGGAGTAAGTCACATCGAACCGGAATTGAGTGTACTTGGTCACTGTCTCCTTTCCGACAAACTCTCCGTAACCTATCTCGTTATCTTTATCGTCCCACAAACGGAGATAGATATGGCATTCATCGTTTTTCAGATTATCCGGATTGCCTACATAATCAACCGGTTTAGAAGTATATTTATACCATCCTTTCAATCCGGTAGGACGGGCTCCCGTAAACGAACGTCCAAACTTGGGACTGTCTTTGGGGCTTTGAGCATTGGTTTTATAATCACCGATGAACAAGTTACCGGCAGCAACCCCTACCAATGGCACACTGCCCAAAGTAACCATATAGGCGGCTTTCCCGCTTACCACCTCTTTCTCTTCAGGGCGGGTGCTCGAATCACGGCTGCCTGCCAGCGAAGAGGTCACTCCGTCGTTTCCGGTCGCCCAATAGGAATTTGCTCCGTCAGAGTTCGGATACCAACTCTTCTTAAAGGTTCCTGTGGGATTCTGCGACCAGGTATCGAAGTTTAAGTTAGGTATTTCCTGTATCTTTTCGGTTGTGAACGCGGCTTCCGTACTGGGAATTTCTTCGACTACTACCCGCCAAACGTAGTCGGTGCCATCTTGCAACCCGGTCAGTGTCGTACTGAAAGTTGTACCACTTTCCAGTTTCACATCTGCCTCGGGTACAACGCTCCAGGTATCTTCCGACTTCTTCCTGTATTCCACACGGGGAGTGGTTCCCTGCTTCATGCCCCCATTCAGAGTGGCACGTGTGGCCCATACATCGGCACTGCCCGTAGTACCTGTCGATGTGGTACGCACCACATCGACCGTCCATAGCTCTTCTTTATCGAAACGGCTGACAACAAACTCTTGCGGTCTGCGGAAATTGGTTACGGTGGACGGATCGGGGGTGATGGTGGCCTTACTGCCTCCCAGAATCATCTTTGTTATCTTGACAGCAGACAGATCCTGCTTCTGCGAGACATACACCAATACCGTGTGATTCTTATCATCGATGATGGCAGGCAAGGCCTGGTTCTCGACTTCGACTACTCTCTCGATTGTCTGACGGACGGTTATCATCCACTGATAATCCTGATAAGTACGCAACAGAACAGGAACGGTCTTACTGAAATCGACCCGTGTATCTGCTCCTGCCGGCAAGTCGGCTAAAGCAGAAAAGCCGACCGAAGGAAATTTATTGGGGCTGACGCAGTATTGTTCGTCTACGCTGTAAGTGGCTTCTTCGTTCACAACGAACCTGGTAATACGTAATTCTTCTATATCGACTTCATCACCTACTTCGACTGCGATAGTGCGGCTGTTCTTGTTTATCTCGGCATCACCGGTCTGCCCTTCTACTTCGAAAGCTGTAATTTCGCCTTTGATATAAGGGTAAGGAATGTCATTCTGTATGCAAGCACCCAGAGCAAAGACCGACAGAAACAGGAATAGATAAATTTGTAAACTCTTCATTTCTCAAAACACTGCTTAAATTAGAAATACATCGTCATTCCGAGATTAATCGAGAATAAGTCTATCTTGAAATTACCACTTGCACTATGACGGGAAGCTTTGTTTACCTGATTGTGTATCTGATCGACCCATTTATAACTGAATCCCATCACTCCTACCGAAACTTCTACCGAAGCAAAATCGGATACGAATGCCGCCAATCCGGGAGCCGCACCGATCTCAAACGTGTGAGAACGCTGATAGTATCCCGTCAAGTCGTTACCCGTACCATTGGAGTGTTTCCCCTGCCCGTAAGCATAAGTCAGACGCACTTCATTGAAGAAGCCGAACACTTTGCTGCTGCCCAGACCCATATAGGTACGCAGAAATCCGGATGCGGAATAGTTATGCTCCAGATACATATCGTCTTTGATGTGGAACGAAAGATCATCGCCCAGATTAATGTCTACGTTTCCTATATTGAAGTAGGTACGGGAGTAAGTGAACCTGCCTCCCGCTGCCATATTGTCGGCAAAGAAGTATCCTCCGAAGGGACTCAAACGAAATGTATAACCTTTGGCATCGATATTTGCCAATACCAAAAACTGGTATTGATCAGCACTCTGCTCCGAATACGAAACTGTAGAACCCATAAACCATTGCCCTTTCGGGACAAACACACTCTTCACGATTCCACGGTCAAACTTCTTCTTTGCCTGGACCAGTACCGGACAAAGAAGAAGTAGAAATATGATTATTTTTTTCATTCGCTATGGATTAGTTGGCGGTAACAGGTGTACCGTACACCAATTCAAAATCATCAATCAACATGACACTGCTTTCGCTGCCGGTAAAGAAGTCACCATATTTACTTGCAGAAGCAACGACGATAATATATTTGGGTTTACGGGTCAAATCACGGTATTTCAAATCAATCGTAAACTGCTTCCAGACTACATTTCCGCTTTCATCGAAAGAACCTTTGGACTCTTCATCGGTAATGGAACCATAGGCTATGACATCTTTATTGGCTTCGGAAAGATCGACCGTATAACGCGTAGGACTACCTTCTTTGTTATTGTTGACTTCATAAGCTGTCTTCACTCCATTATCATCAACCAAACCTTCATTGTCAGTCAAGGCAATATAGATAGCACATTTATCACCACCCGAGTTTTTCAATTCCTCCACATTATGATCTCCACGATCTATACTGGTTCCACGAGTGTATTTGTACCATCCCTTCAGCTGCGTAGGACGTGACGTAAACTCACGGCCGAAACGTATACGTGCTCCCATCGGGCTTGTATACGTTTCCATATAACGCCCGATATAGATGTTACCGGCAGCAAATTTTCCGATACCAAACATTCCCACAAATTGCGAAGACAATTTGGCCGATTTACCACCTACGGTATGTACATCGTTACTTTCTCCGATACTTGGATTTTTACTCATGGTAGCTGCTCCCACATTACCGGTATCCCAATACGAATTCTTTGCAGAAGCCTCAGCCGCAGTTCCCGGGAACCAAGTTTTTCCATTCTGATTCCATTCATCAAAACTTCCATTTTCCAGTTGTTTCTGGAGTTCGGTGGTCGCAGTCGTTATTTTTCCGTTTACTCCATTTATTGCAAAACAGAAATCATACTCCGTACCGGGAATCAGACCGGTTATGGTTGCAACAAGCTTTCCATCGGCCTGTTCAACATTGGACACCGTATTCCAATCTTCCGTTCCGGAAATGCGATACTTACACTCTTTGGTAACGACGCCGTCAGGAAGAGGAAGAGTTACGTCTGCAAAATCAGACCAGACATTTACACTCGGATTACTTTCTTTAGGAATGGCTATATTCACATTATACTCTTTGGTAGAAGGATCTAAGGTGACTGATACCCCACCAATAGCACCATTGGCCTTCATTGTATAGTTAATACGGTAGTGCTGACGTTCTTTTACATCTGTAATCGGTTCGGATTCAAAAACAAAAGAACGTCCATCCGTATTTGTCAATGCCAACGAAATATTCAACTTATCCACCGCAAAATACCCGGAGCGTGTCTCGTCCTTACCAAAAACCAGCTTACCGGAAGAATTACCCACAGAACAGTTCAGTTTCGAAAAATACTTCTTCACATCAGCACTGTAATTGACTGTCACTTTCACATTAGCCAAACGACACTCTATATTCACATTCTGATTTACTTTCGGAACAACCGTTACTTCGGTCTGTCCCCAATAATAAGGTTCGTCAAATCCGGCCGTCGCCACATCAACCCCTTTTGAGAAAGCATTAATGGTATAGGAGCCTAATGGCAATTCAAGAGGAGTAGATGTCCAGTTATGCCAGTCATCAGTCTCTTTCACAACAGTCCCTGCTCTGTCAACTACCTGCAAGGCAATCGGCAACTCTTCTGCTCTTGTTGCCGGAACTAAAATCGTACTTGTATTCTTCTCCACGGAAAACTGGAGATAGCCAGTCTTGCCGTTAGAAGTCTCCTCTTGTTGGCATGATGCCATCACAAGAGTAAAGACAGAGACGAACAAATATATATATCTTTTCATTGGAAATTCAAATTAGTTTTTCACCACTTTTACTGTCAATTTCTTGGCTAACTCCTTACCATTATTATCAATCAGTTTAATAGTAAAATAATGTTGCTGAAGGCCAAACGGTGACAACATAGGCATAAAGCCGGATACATCAAAGATGAACTCTTTTTTATCTTTAATCGGATCATTCGGATCAATCAAACCGATACCGGATCCGTCTTCCAAACTACCTCCAAGTTTATCTTCCAAATCACCGGGATTAGCCAAATCGAATGTTTCTCCCAACCCCATTTGAGAAATCAAACCTATAAACTCATTAGAGTCTGAAGTGATAGTCACAAGCAAGTTCCGGATTCCGGCCGGAGCTTTCATCGTTACCTGAACTGTCGGCGGATTGTTCGTATCCACTTCCACCACTTCATCTGCTCCGATAATCTCCGGTCCGTCTTCTGCCGGCTGATCCGGTTCTGTCGGCTGATCCGGCTCCTCCGGTTTCGATTCTTCAATCAGTTCAGTTGGTACTTTCACTGTTATGCCGGTCTCGTCCATTGTCAAGTCAATATCCAACTGTATCCCCAATTTCGGATCAGAAGGGGTCACATCCGGATCTTCCGGGTCCTCACCCTCTTCTACAGGTTTCACTGTAACATTAAAAGAATCACCTCCCTCCAAGCCTTCTTCATCGGGTTTGGTCACAGTATAAATAGTTTCAATGTCTCTACCTGTTTCCTTCTCAGTTACTTTTGCCACAATTTTAATCGAAGTGGCTCCATTGGGAATGCTGAGATAAATTGAACCTAAATCTTCCTTCTTCACATAAATAACTCCGCCAATCCCATTTGAAACGGTGAACACATAATCGTCGGCAAACATACTGAGAAACTCGTCCGATACATTCAAACTGACCTTTACCGTTGCCGATTTACAGAGAACTTCCGCCTTAGATTCCATTCCCTGCTTCACTTCAATAGAAGAACTTCCTTCAAAATAAGGAGTACGCGAAGCATCTTGCAAAACACCGCTTTTAGCCACAATCTTATAGTTTCCTACCGGAACGACCAACGGCAAGGCCTCTTTCAGCTTCGCATAGCTGGCAAACGAACGAACCACAGCCTCAGTGGCATTATCAACAATCTCTACTTTATAGGTATTCACATCCAGTTCATCAGTAAGTGACGTACTTTCAGCTTTTGTAGAAGGCGTAGCCTGCGTCTTGTTCACCAGATCCAATGTCAGAAGTCCTTCGTCATTCTTCAAATTATATTTGCCTTCCAGCTCATTTTTCATCTCGCAGGAACTCAAACAAAGTGCTATCAATGCCAGCACTGCATATATGTTTCTTATCGCATTCATATATACCAATCTTTTATATTTACTTACTTGCATTACCCGGCCAATACTCTTCCGGAATCTCAATATTCACATCCTTATCTTCCGTACCGGTATCCACGGTTACGTCCAACGATGCAGTACCCGTAGAAATAGTAATCACCTCCGGATCTACTGTAATAGTAAGATGCGTTTTGGGAGCTACTTTTTTCTCGGCAACCAAAGCTTCCATCACCACCGCATTGCCTTCTTTATCTTTGAAACCTCCTACAGTGATAGATACATTCTCACCATCGGCATTTGCTTTCAGATAAGCATCCTTACCGGAGTCTTTTTTCATATTTACTTCAAAAGGAGCAGTCAGGTGTGAAGTAGAAAGGGAGACAGTACAATCCGAATAATATTTCAGAAAATCCTCCGTATAAACGACTGATACTTTAACATTAGCCGGCTTACAGTACAAAATAACATTCTTTTGTTCGCCTTCACTGACAGTGAACTCCTGGCTGCCTTCCACATACAGTTTATCGAAACCTGCATCTACATTATCACCGTAGAAGGCTTTCACCGTATATTTTTTGCCGGCAGTCAGATCGATAGACAAAGGCATATCCTTGTACAGGCCATCGTATAAAGAGGTACCGTCGCCCTCGTTGACCGTAACTTGATAGTTATCGACTTTTTTGTATTCCGCTTCGCTGACGGAACGGGTTTTCTCTGCAAAAGAAGGATTGGCTGAAAGCCCAAGACTTAAAGAACCAACACCGTATGAAACAGCATCACTGCCGGAATCACACGAGGCAATACATGAAATTAGCATCGCCATACTAACCATAAAAGAGAGTCTTTTCATAATGATAACTACTAAATATTATTCATAAGTTGTAAAAACCGCAGGCAAAATTATAGTTTTCTTTTATTATAATAAATACACAACCTTCGATTCCTTACAAAATCTGAAAAAAGGACCACAAATAGTTGTTTAATCATAAAAACAGACCACAGAAATGGGCTAAAACAAGAAAGTCCCGCCTTTCTTATGAAAAACAGGACTTTTTTTATACAATATTATTTTATTATTTCTCCGGCATAAGAACCACTCCAAGTTTCTTTTTACCATCCATTTTCACAACAATCGGCCTCTCAAAGTGTATGTAACGAAGATATTCAGTCTCAAATACGGCAGGTTGCGCATTCAGAAACTCCTGGTTGTATATTCCATCATTCATAAACGCATTGATGGTGAAATAACCTACACCAAAGGAGGTCAGATTCTGGAAGAAATGCGTCCCCTGACTGGGGTCTACCCGGTAATTGGTCAGTCCGGCTTCCACAATGACACGCGCAGCAGAAATATGCGGCCACTTCACCGGGATACCTAACCAAGTGTCACTGCTTCCCCATCGTCCGGGTCCGACAAGTACATAGTTCTTGCCTTCATTCAGGAACTGCTGGTTAAGTTTCTCTATTTCCCAAGCTATATTCTGATTGTTCGATGCACTGTAATGATCAGTCTTGACATATACGATATCATGTATTTCGTTCATAATGCCATGCCCCAAGGAGTTATTGGAACGGAGCAGCACATCTTCGTCCGGAATAGTAGTAAGATCTTCATCCAGCATATCTTTACTGTCTACAATGGGACGTACCTGAAGCAGATAGAACGTACCGGTCTTATCACGGTCATGATTGAGTGTCACTGCAAATTCGATCTCTACCGGACGGCGCATCTCCTGCTGCCCATAACGAAGTACCCAGCGCAGGATGCGTGCCAACGGAAATACATCGTGCTGCAAGATGTTGGCAAACGTAATCACTTTACGCCCACCGGGATATAAACCGTCACGAATCACCTGGTCATACGGATCATAAGTAGAAGCTATATACCGTAACGAACCGTCTTTTTCGGCTTCTTTCACATGCAACTTCAGAAGATTGAATCCATCATCAATCGAAAAGTTATCACCGGCATTTTTCAGATCGAGAGCGTAAAAACGGGTCTGCGTCTCTTTCAAGGCAATATCCAGTTCACTGGTTTGCAACACCTTTGAAGGATGGGCAGGCGAGAAACGTAAAGTCATACCTCCGTCCACGATATACTTGCCCAAACCGAGAGCCAGGTTTACCGTACCTTCTTCAGCTTTCTCGTCGCCAATGGGATAGTAATTGAGAGATCGGGCTACACCGGACATCGAAGGATAATAACGGTCTCCGTACTGATTGCCGACCACTTGTTGCAGAATAACGGCCATCTTTTCCTGATCGATCACATTCGAAGTGGCCTGCATATATGCCTTACTGTCGCGGAAATAAACAGACGCATATACGCCTTTAATGGCATCGGACAGCATACGGAGCATCTCATATTTATCATCCAGATAAGGAATCATATAGGTATTATAGATTCCTGCAAAAGGCTGATAGTGGGAGTCCTCAAGCAAGGAAGAAGAACGAATGGCGATAGGAGACTTCACCACATCGAAGAAAGTAAAGAAGTCTTCAACCAGACGGTCGGGCAACTTCGCTTTCAGGAAGTATTTCAGAATCGTATCGTCATCAGCATCGGAAAGGGCAATCTGATACAGATTATTGCTATCCATAAACTCGTCGAATACATCGGTACAAAGCACCACTGTTTTCGGAATAGCCACACGTGCATTCTCAAATTCTTCAAATTCCGGATGACGCTTCACCATATTGTCAATAAACGCCAGTCCACGCCCCTTTCCTCCCAACGAACCGTCTCCGATACGGGCAAAGTTTGAATAACGGTCGAAGCGGTCGCGTTTGAATACAGCTACCACTCCCTGATTTTTCATTTTTCGGTATTTAACAATGGCCTCAAAGATGATTTTACGATGCGCATCCACATCTTGCAGACTATGCCAGGTGATGGGACGAAGGAATTCCGCAACCGGAAACATAGCACGTGAATACAGCCAACGTGAAACATGATTGCGACTGATGTGATAAAGGAACGATTCGGCAGGAACGGCAAAAAGAATATTCTGCAACTCTTTCAGGTTCCGAACCCGGGCTATCTCGACACCCGTCTCAGGATTACGGAACACAAAGTCGCCAAAACCGAAATTATCGGAAACAATCCGGCGAAGATCGACATCCATTTTCTTGGAATTCTTATCAATGAACGTAGCTCCATATTTAGCCGCATAGGCAGCGTTCTCTGTCTCGGACGACTGGATGATCAAGGGTACGAACGGATCTTTCTTCCTGACTTCCGCACAAAGCTTGATTCCTGCCATGCCGTCCTTCTCTCCTTTCTCCACACGGGGAAAGCGGACATCGGTGATGACTCCCAGTATATTATTGGTATACTTATCGTATATATCCATTGCCTCCTCATAAGTACGGGCCAATACAATTTTGGGACGCCCGCGCATACGGAGTGTACGTTGATGGGCATTCAAAGCCTCGGTAGAGAACTCCTGACTCTGCTTCAACACAAATTTATAAAGATTGGGAAGCACGGATGAATAGAAACGGATACTGTCTTCTACCAGCAGAATCAACTGCACGCCCACCTCTTTCACGTCATGCTCCAGGTTCATCTTGTCTTCGATCAGCTTGATGATGGACACCAGCAAATCAGTATTTCCCAACCAACAAAACACGTAGTCGAATGCACTCAGGTCCTCGTTCGCTATCCGTTTGGTAATGCCATGACTGAACGGTGTCAGGATAACGATCGGTATCTGTTCGTACTTCTCCTTGATATGACGTCCGATATCAAAACTATCGTTGTCTCCCGTACCCGGCATGCAAATCACTAAATCAAACGATACACTCCCAAGCTGTCTCAACGCCTCTTCCTCGGTAGAAACTTGCGAAAAACGAGGGGGATAACGGAGCGAAAGCGAGGTGTATTCATTGAAAATCTTTTCATCGATACGTCCGTCATCCTCCAGCATAAAAGCATCGTAAGGATTGGCTATCAATAAAACATTAAAGATTCGCCTTGTCATCAGATTGGCAAACTGAGTATCTTTAAAATAGAGCTGGTTTAATTTAAATTTGCTGAGCATGGGTTTCCCGTAGTTTTAAAATTCAACAGACAAAAGTCGCTGTTTTTATTGGGAAAAGCAAGAAAAAGCAATTCACTTTATTGCCAACTTCCAATATAGGCACAGATTATCTTCCCATTTCCGATTTGAAAACAAACCGAAACATCAAAGTCGAGAAATCCGAAAACAGAAAATGACCGAACTATTTGTTTTGTAATAAACACTCTGTATATTTGTGAATTTACTAACCGTAACCAATTGAAAAACATGAAAGCAATATCCTTATTAATTATAATAGGTATAGCAGCCACATCATGCATACGCCCCCGAAAACCGGTTTACCCTGCAACAAAAAAGGTAGACAGCATAGACATATATTTCGACACAAAAATTCCCGATCCATATCGTTGGTTAGAGAATGACACTTCCGATGCAACCGCCGCATGGATAGAAGCACAAAACACAGTCACTGCCAAGTACCTGGAAGCCATCCCTTTCCATCGGAAATTATTAAAACGAATAACCACCCTGTCTGACTATGAAAGAATTGGATTACCGGTCAAGAAAGGAAATAAGTACTATTTCACTAAAAACAATGGGTTACAAAATCAAAACGTGATGTATATACAAGACTCTTTGAGCAATAATCCACGCATTTTTTTAAACCCTAACCGATGGTCTGACGACGGTACTGTATCACTCAGTAGAATATCATTCTCCAAGAACGGTAAATATGCTGCCTGTGGCATCTCACGCAATGGTTCCGATTGGCAAGATCTATATATCATGGACACCACAACCGGGAAATTTCTGGACGATCACATTCAATGGGTAAAGTTTCAGGAAGTGGCTTGGGATGAAAAAGGCTTTTATTATAGCGCTTATGACGCTCCACCAAAAGATAAAGAGTTGTCAAGCGTAAACGGAAACTCCATGATTTATTATCATAAACTAAAGACACCACAAGCAAAAGACAAACCGATCTATCAAAACCCATATTATCCGGAGTGCAATCATTCCGGACACACAAGTGATGACGGACGTTTTCTTTTCATAAACAACGGCCTTTTAATGAAAGATCTCACCCAAACAGACGCACCTCTGGTACAACTGGCCAATGCGGGCTATCGATATAGCCCAATAGGCATCATTGATAATAAAATTTATATTTTTACCAACTACAAAGCTCCGAAAAGACGTATCATGGTGGCTGATATCAACAGTCCCACGTTGAAAAACTGGAAAGAACTGATTCCAGAATCCGATGCCGTATTATCCAAAGCAGAAATAATTGGTGGAAAATTGTTTCTCACCTATAATAAAGATGCTTCAGACCGGGCCTATGTCTACAATTTAAATGGGAAACAACTACAAGAGATCAAGCTTCCTTCACTGGGTACCGTCTTCTTTTGCGGAGAAAAAGAGGATAAAAAATGTTTTTTCCTCTTCACTTCTTTCACCACCCCGAACACAATTTACCAATATGACATTGATAAAAAAGAGTATACACTATATTATGCTCCGAAAATAAAGTTTAATGCAAACGACTTTGTGACGGAACAAATATTCTTCACCAGTAAAGACAGTGTGCAAATCCCAATGTTTCTGACTTATAAGAAAGGATTAAAGAAAGATGGAAACAATCCTGTACTTCTTTATGGTTATGGTGGCTTTGGCCTCACCCTCACTCCTTCCTTCGCCATCGAACGTATCCCGTTCCTCGAGAACGGAGGTATCTATATACAGGTCAATTTACGAGGCGGTAACGAATATGGTGATTCATGGCACAAGGCGGGAGTCAAAATGCAAAAACAGAATGTTTTCGACGACTTTATCAGTGCCGCCGAATATCTCATTAAAGAAAAATACACTAATCCGAACAAAATAGCCATTACCGGTGCATCGAACGGAGGATTACTCGTGGGTGCCTGCATGACACAACGGCCTGAGCTATTCCGCGTAGCCGTATCTCAGGTGGGTGTGATGGATATGCTCCGTTATCATAAATTCACCATAGGCGCATCATGGAGCACAGACTATGGCACAAGTAGCGACAGTAAAGAAATGTTTGATTACTTATTGAGCTATTCTCCGCTGCACAATCTGAAGTCGGGCACAAGATATCCTGCAACATTAATCACCACAGCCGATCACGACGATCGTGTTGTCCCTGCACACTCGTTCAAGTTTGCCGCAACTTTACAAGCAGAAAATGATGGGACCAATCCTACTCTCATACGTATCGATCACAAGGCCGGACACGGCTTCAACAAAGCCACAACAAAGTTATTAAAAGAGCAAGCAGACGTTTATGCATTTATCATGTATAATCTGGGAATGAAAATGAAAAACTGACATCTATTTCCCAATGCTCTTTCTATCATTTTATCATTATTTAATCAAAATATTCCATACAATCAAATAACATTAGAAAAGTTTTCCTATATTTGCGATACGATAAAGTGACATTTTATCAGAATCAACCTATTAAAACATACTATTATGAACATCGAAAAAATCATGTCCTCTTTAGAGGCTAAACATCCCGGCGAATCAGAATATCTTCAAGCTGTAAAAGAAGTGCTTCTCTCTATCGAAGATATATACAATCAGCACCCTGAGTTTGAAAAAGCCAAAATCATCGAAAGACTGGTAGAGCCGGACCGTATCTTTACGTTCCGCGTGACATGGGTAGATGATAAAGGTGAAGTACAAACCAACCTGGGATATCGTGTTCAGTTCAACAACGCTATCGGCCCGTATAAAGGCGGTATCCGTTTCCACGCTTCTGTCAACCTGTCTATCCTGAAATTCCTCGGATTTGAACAGACCTTTAAGAATGCCTTGACTACTCTGCCGATGGGTGGTGGTAAGGGCGGCTCCGACTTCTCTCCACGTGGCAAGAGTGATGCTGAAATCATGCGTTTCTGCCAGGCATTTATGCTTGAGTTGTGGCGCCATCTGGGCCCGGATATGGACGTACCGGCCGGTGACATCGGTGTAGGAGGACGTGAAGTAGGCTACATGTTCGGTATGTATAAGAAACTAACCCGTGAATTTACAGGAACCTTCACCGGAAAAGGACTTGAGTTTGGCGGTTCACTGATCCGTCCGGAAGCTACCGGATTCGGAGGTTTGTACTTCGTCAACCAAATGTTGCAGACTAAAGGTATCGATATAAAAGGCAAGACTGTAGCTATCTCCGGATTCGGAAATGTTGCCTGGGGAGCTGCTACCAAAGCTACCGAGTTGGGAGCAAAGGTTGTTACAATCTCCGGCCCGGATGGTTACATCTATGATCCGAACGGCATCAGTGGAGAAAAGATCGATTATATGCTTGAACTCCGTGCTTCGGGCAACGATATCGTAGCTCCGTATGCTGACGAATTCCCGGGATCTACTTTCGTAGCCGGTAAACGTCCTTGGGAAGTGAAAGCCGATATAGCCCTTCCTTGTGCCACTCAAAACGAATTAAACGGCGAAGATGCCAAAAATCTTATTAATAACAATGTTCTTTGTGTCGGAGAGATCTCCAACATGGGTTGTACACCCGAAGCCATCGATCTTTTCATCGAACACAAAACGATGTATGCACCGGGTAAAGCAGTCAATGCAGGTGGTGTAGCAACGTCCGGGCTGGAGATGTCACAAAATGCCATGCACTTGAGCTGGAGTGCAGCAGAAGTAGACGAGAAACTCCATACCATCATGCATGGTATCCATGCACAGTGTGTGAAGTATGGTACAGAACCTGACGGATATATCAATTATGTGAAAGGTGCCAACATTGCAGGCTTCATGAAAGTGGCTCATGCCATGATGGGACAAGGAATCATCTAAAAAGCTTTGTTTAGTTGTATTTGTGAATTGCGTTACTCATTTCCTGAGACAGGATGTGGGTAACGCTACTTTTTTCTGAAAAGGTTTCATTTTCAACTAAAATAGCCTAACTTTGCATTTCGAAACCAAATAATTGTTACGAAATGTTACAACCCGAATTAAAGATGCGCCGCGATAAAATTCGCGTGCTGATGGCTCAACAAAACATTGATGCCGCTCTCATCACTTGTAATGTAAACTTGCTCTATACGTATGGCCGTGTTGTCAGCGGATACCTCTACTTACCTCTCCACTCACCGGCCTTGTTATTCATCAAACGCCCCAACAATATTACCGGCGAACACGTCTTCCCTATCCGAAAACCGGAACAGATTCTTGATCTGATTAAAGAAAGCGGATTGCCTGCCCCTCAGAAACTGATGCTGGAAGGCGACGAACTGTCATATACAGAGTACAATCGCCTTGCCGCTGTTTTCCCAGAGTCGGAAATTGTAAACGGAACTCCGTTAATCCGCGAAGCGCGTAGCATCAAGACTCCTGTAGAAGTGGAATTATTCCGCCGTTCGGGTGTAGCTCACGCCAAAGCTTACGAACAGATTCCTTCTGTTTACCGTCCGGGAATGACCGATCTGGAATTTTCAATCGAAATAGAAAGGTTGATGCGTCTGCAAGGTAACCTGGGAATCTTTCGTGTGTTCGGTCAGAGCATGGAAATCTTTATGGGCAGTGTACTGACCGGAGACAATGCCGCTTTCCCTTCTCCATACGATTTCGCCTTAGGAGGTGAAGGACTGGATCCGGCTCTCCCGGGAGGGCTCAACAGAAGCCTGCTAAAAGAAGGTCAAAGTGTCATGGTAGACCTCGGAGGAAACTTTAACGGATATATGGGCGATATGAGCCGCGTATTCTCCATTGGTAAGTTGAGTGATGAAGCGTATACAGCCCATCAGGTCTGTCTCGACATACAGGACGCCGTATCATCTATGGCCCAGCCCGGAGTTGTATGCGAGGATTTATATAATACAGCCATCGATATAGTGACCAAAGCCGGTTTTGCCGACAAGTTCATGGGTATCGGCCAGCAAGCAAAATTCATAGGTCATGGTATCGGTCTGGAAATTAATGAAGCTCCGGTGCTTGCCCCCCGTATGAAACAAGAACTGGAACCGGGAATGGTCTTCGCTCTCGAACCTAAGATTGTAATTCCGGGTGTAGGTCCCGTAGGTATCGAAAACTCGTGGACAGTAACACAAGAGGGTGTAGAGAAGTTTACTATCTGTAACGAAGAGATTATTGAGTTGCAATAAAATAACTCTTTCTACTTCTACTTAAAGTGACAAAGCACCAGAAGAAAATTTATCTTCAAGACCCACTAAAGTATGTCTTGGCTGCTAAGGCGTATATCTTAGCAGCCAAGATAAAGTATGTAGAGAAATATTTTTTAGGATACGAATATAATATAAGTCCGCAGCTTTCGTATTTTTTATCTTAACTTCAAGAATATATTTGAAAGTGATCTGAATCTCTTCCCATTAAATCATAAAACTTGGACAAACTTATAATATGGACTGATAGAAAAGAACAAGTAAGCCTAATGAATAAACTTCGCAGATAGAAAAAACTAAATTTAACTTCCTAACTGAAAAACATTCTTTATATTTGTAAAATTCATCAATTAAGACGACTAATTACTATGAGCTTCTGTCACAATTGCGGCCAAAAAATTGAAAATAACGAACGGTTTTGTTCAAACTGTGGGGTTCAGTTATGCAGTGAAAAGGAAAGTCACACTGCCCACGAAACAAATGCAGCAAATAAATATGGATATATCCTCACAAATCTAACAGCTTTGGGCAGAAAGTTGAAAGTAAACATATCACAAATAAAAGAACTCCTTTCCCTCTTTATTTCTGCCCGAAGAAACGAAAACGTATATTATGAATGTATAGATGTCTCAGATGCCGGACTTTCTCCTCAGGATTGTTGGGAAAAGCACCAAAAAATATTGGCTGGAAAATATCGACATTCTCTTTATCATGAAAATAAAAAAACGATATATGTATTCATCATCGGTGGTGATGACATCATCCCGATGCCGGTCGTGAAACACTTTCGTCCAACAAGTAATGAAAAAGATATTGAGACAGATATTCTTTACAGTTTTCTGTCGGAACCGGATACACAACAAAAGCTTGAAAAGTGGGAATTGTTTCAATATCCCCAAACTGTACATGTAGGCCGTCTCCCATTAGCAGCAGATGCAACCTGGGAACACCTTGAAAACTACCTCCATCGTTGTGTGCTATTGAACCAGTCGAAAGGCATCCCCCTTCATCAAGCTTATGCCCAATGCGATCCGCACTGGAAAAAAGTAAGTATAGAGGTGATGAAAGAAATCATAAACAGTAATTGCATACCCACTTACGATCCCCCGATAGATCCGAGATTTTACTATCAACATATCTTTCTCACGCCCGATATAACAGTAGATATTGTCGACAAAGTATTCAATACTGATGCCCAACTGTACTATTTCAACATGCATGGAAGCAATGCACCTTCTGTCAGTGGATTTCTGGGACAATCAATCATAGAAGGACAAGGAGCCAGTATCGGAATTTCTCCTCGGGAACTAACGCGTGCAAATAAAGCGAATATCGTTGTCACAGAAGCCTGTTACGGTGCCAAATACATCCAGAAGAAAGTGAATGACTCCATGTTGTTATCAGCTGTCACAGAACAGACAATGATCTATATAGGCTCCTCACGTATTGCTTACGGAGCCGTCGATCAGCCTCTCCAATCCTCCGTTTGGACTAGCAATGCAGATATCATCGCACAAGTATTTATGTCCGAAATGTTATCCGGATCCACAGCGGGTGAAGCCTTATTCAAAGCACGTAGTGAAGTTTTCAAACGTACTTCGGAAGCCTCAGCAGAAAATATGCTGACTGTAACAGAATTTAATTTATTCGGAGATCCAAGTTTAAAGACTTCCAGAACTTCAGAGCATTCAAAAGCATCAGAAACAGATTTCTTGATCATACCATCTGCTGCCACCACAAAATGTGAAATAGAGAACCTGTATGAGAATAAACCCAGTTCTATCCTTTCGGCGGTCAGACAACTTGTTAACATCAACCTGCAACATATCAGAGAGAAAATAGACAAGCATTTATATGAATATTACCAAATAAAACCACGCGAACTAACCCATATTTTCCTGAATAAATATGCGAATGGGAAGAAAGAGTATACGTACGCCTACTCCCTTAACGAATATACCCGGTTATTGGTAAATACTTCGCCCCAAGGAGAAATCATGGAAATATTAACATCAAAATAAAAACAACTATGAATGATACATGCATATCTTGCCACGCTACACTCAGACCGGGAGCTAAATTTTGCACCCAGTGTGGTACTCCACAGCCTGTTGAAGCAAAAACAACGCCTCAATGCAGTACTTGCCACGCTACACTCAAACCGAGAGCCAAATTTTGTACCCAGTGTGGTGCTCCACAAACTCAACCAGGCACAACAGCCAGTAGTGCACAACCCATCGATACAACCTCCGCACCTGCTATGACTATGCACAAACAAAAAATAGTATGGAACGTACAACCAGGAGAAATAGCCCGCTGCATCAATGAAGCGGAATTTATGCAATATGACACAGCTTTGGGCATTATTATCAATGACGGCACCACAGCCTATATCAAAGCAAACGGAAAACTTATAGCCGAAATACATGGAGGAGCCTACAACTTTATCAAGCCGGAAGAATTGGAAAGCCTTCTCAATACGCGTATCGGAGGATTAAGATCGGGAATCGGCAACGGATTTCGTTTTATAGCAAACCTTATTTTAGGCAGACCGGTGAAAGATCAGATCAACAATCAGGCAGATGAGCTTCGCCAGCTTCAATCTTTAGACCACACCATTGAATATCTAAAGAAAGGAGATCTTATTTCCATCACCCTCAAAGTTGACAAAAGTTTTCAGCTTATTTTCGGAGCAGCGCATCCGACTCCGGAAGAATATAATGATTTTATCCCGATGAAGATCAGGACCAGATATCTGGATGTAGACATGGGAATGCGCGCTTTCTTCCGAATCGAAAAGTTTGACCAGTTTACCGACCACTATTTAGGAGACAATAATAGCGTAACCACCCGTTCGCTGGCACATCAGATTACCCCAATCATACAATCAGCCATTCAGGAATATATGAATGATGTCGAACTGAACAATCTGCAGATTCCTTCCAACGTAGTAGGACAAATAGAACAGAAACTCAAGCAACAGGCCACATGGTCTTTACACGGAATCGTTCTTGAAAAGATAGTGGAGATAACCACCTCCAATCAGGATTTAGAAAGATTGCGTGAATTAAGCCGGGAACTGTATCTATCAGATCAGGAACTGGACTATCTTCACCGTACGAACGATTTTAAAAACCGCCTCAATACAGAAATAGCCCAACAGACATTAAATGAAGCGCAAAGTGATCTGGATTTATACAAAAGATTGGGAGAAGTTAACAAAGATCGGCTTCTGACCGAACAAGAATTTGAAAACTTCTACATGGTTCTTTCAAGGGAAAGAAGAATCCAGGAAGCACAAAGCAATCTCACCGAAATACAAGCTCAAGATGTGATCAATCAGGCATTGGCAGATATCGAACGTACCGGATTGCTGCGTGAAGAAGAAACGGAAATTTTAAAATTCCAGATACAAGAGAGACAATACCACCGTGGATATGCCGTCAAACTGATGCAACTGCAAAATGCCATCGAATATGAAAAGGTGCGAACAGGAGGTGAACAGGAAGTAGAACTGCAGGCCATGCTTCACCAACTGGAAATGACGCAACATGAAGATACCTACAAAGACGATCGTTTCTACAAAGAAATAGAAAAAATCACAGCCCGAAGACAGGCCGAACTGCAACTGCAAAAGGAAGCCCAACAAGCTCAAAACGAACAAGTGGAGTTTGCATATGACTTAGCCGAACGCGGACGTGAAGCCCAAATGGAACGACTCCGCCAAATAGAAGAACTGGATGCAAACATGGAAGACCGGGCATCTGCACGACGCATGCAGGAACAACAACAATTACTGGACGATGAAGCAGACAGAAGACGAATCGAATTGGAAGGCCTGAAGACTCGCCAAGGTATGACTGCCGAACAAATCATGTCTGAAAAAATTGCTAATATGAGTGAAGCCGCGCAAGCTGAATTCGCAAGAACATTTGCTGCCGGAAAAGATGTGGAGCAGGAAAGAGAACTCCGCAAACAACAGGAGGCCTGGATACAACAACAGAAAGAAGAGCGAAAAGAAGAAAACGACCGCTTGGAAAGAATCATGTCGCAAATGCTAAATACAGCCGCTAACATCAGCGGAGGTGTCGTACAAAACGAAAGGAACATGAAAGAGGAATACCGTCAGGAGATACACCACGAACAGGCTCGTCACGATCAGCATCAAGATCAGGCATTGAACTATACTACACGGTATGCACAACCGATGCCTTCTGCCACTTCTCTTTCTCCGACAACCAATGGAGGACCGGCAAAAAGTATTCAAAAAGTATGTTCCAAATGTCAGGCCATGTGTGAACCAAACGAACGTTTCTGCCAGAACTGCGGCAGCGAAATCTAAACAATAAGAGTATGGATATAGTAAAAGGCACAGTTTTAATCAGATACATGAACAAAGATTCGAAATCGGAAGGAGAAATCCCCTTCTTGATTTCTGAAAATATGGATATCTATCGGATGTACAGAAAGGAACACGGAGATATCAACGACCCTTATTTTACTCAGTTCGAAAAACAGGAAGTAGAAGTAGAAGGCGAAATACAGGAAAGTAATTTCTTTCTGGTAGAAAGACTAACGAAAATCAATTTAGATAATAGAGCAAACGACCTAAAAAATAATGAAAAAGATTTGTACTAAATGCAATAGAACGGTAGAAGGTATCGAAGCGAACGGTAAGTTCTGTAGCCAATGTGGTACGGAACTGACCGAACTGCCCGTATCGTCGACACCCAGTGGAGTATCGATCAATGAAGATAACCGCATAGACAAAAGTGTGCACACGGGAGATAATATAAAAGTCGGAGGCGATAATGCACAAACCATTAATAAGCAACAAGTCAGCACTACAAATATCACCAACATCCAGCAGATTCAACAAGATGAAACCAAGAAAATAGTAAATTGCGCAATCTCCGGAAAAGCCGTACTTCTTATAAAAACGGCCAACTGTCCCAAGTGCCATCGGTGTGTATCACAAGAATACTATATTGACAGTAAACGAATGTGTACAGATTGTTATGAAAAACAATATGGACACGCATACGATCCTCTCTCATCTACCCCTACTACCATCCGTCCAACAACATCGTCCAATAGCTATCGGCAACAAGCCAAGACAGAAGGAGTAGGTACGCTAATGGGAAATGGCACTCGCCCTACACCTCCTGCTACTCCTACTCCCGGCACTTCTGTGTCCAACAATAGCTCAACAAGTCCAATACTCTATATTGCTATTGCCGCAGCTATCGGAGTGGGAGGATACTTTCTTTTCAGCAATAAAGGTAGTGAAAAAACAGATATTCCGACAAAGCCGGTAACAGAACAAATCGTTTCCGAGTCGACACCAACTACCAATGAAACAACCAATAAGCAGTCTAAGAGACAGAATAAGACGACTTCTTCCGTAAAGCACTCTCAAGCCACAATTACGCCCAAAGTGAAAGAAGAAAGTCAGCCCAAGAAAACATCATCTTATGCAGCAGAACCATCAACTGCCAGAGAGAGTGTACCTGTACAACCTAAACTACAAACAGCCGGCGATTATTACAGTGCAGCAAAAAGTGCATATAATCGTGGCAACTATACACAGGCTGTCTCACAATTCCAAGAAGCGGCTGCCAAAGGTGATGTAGCTTCATATTACTATCTGTCCACCATATACAGAGAAGGAAACGGAGTTGGTAAAAGCGTCAATACTGCTTTTCAATATATGCTCAAAGCCGCCCAAGGTGGATATGTAGCTGCTTATTATGAATTAGCAGAAATGTATAGAGGAGGAAGAGGTACCGAGAAAAATATACCTCAAGCCCGGGTGTGGTACCAAAAGGTTATAGACACTGGAGGTAAGAATGCGGATAGGGCCAAACGAGCTTTAGATAATTGTAATTAATCATCCCAAATAAAGTATTATGAAGAAGATATCATTTTTTACACTGTTCATTTTATTGTCATTAGGTATTGAAGCACAGGTAAAGGTCAAATCTCCACATCCGGATGTGAAAGTTAAATTTTTACGTTGTGTAGAAGCTGGAGGAAGTGCTATATTAGAGTTCACAGTCAACAATCTAGGAGATAAAGACACCCAATTCGATATTGTAGGTTGGCAATCGAAAATCTATGATGATGAAGGAAATGTATATACAGATTTAAAAGCCCAGATATCGGGTAGACCTATGGCAACTGCCATTGAATTATTTCCCAGTAATATACCGGTAAAATGTAAAATACATATTGAAAACGTAAGTCAATATGCCTCTGAATTTTTAAAATGCCTGATACCCATTAACGCATATTCTTCAGGAAAAGCAATCGAATTTTTAAATATTCCAATAACAAGAGATTAGTATAAACATGAAAAAAATATTATTTTTAGCACTCGGATTAATCATCACGCTTTCCGTAGGTGCACAAATAAAAATCGTTTCTCCACACCCAGACATCAAAGTAAAGTTTCTGAGATGTATTGAATCAGGTGGAACAGCTGTTTTAGAATTCACTATAAATAACATTTCGGATCAAGATCAAAAGTTTACCATATCAGGTTATAGTAACTATTCAACCTCATACGATGACGAAGGAAATGTATATCGTGGAGGAAATATTCAGATCTCAGATCAGAATTATCATGCAGTTAGTATTGTCTTCCCTAGCAATATTCCGGTCAAATGCAGACAACATATAGAGAAAGTAAGTCAATATGCAACTGAATTTTCTAAAGCAACTGTAGGAATCAACTTTGGAAAAGGATATAAACAAATAGAATTTTTCAAAGTTCCTATAACACGAGACTAAATCAAAACCAACAATGAAAAGAATATTATATTTTGCCTTATTGATTTCAATGGCAGTTACTATAAATGCTCAAGTGAAAGTAATCTCCCCTCATCCTGATATCAAAATCAAGTTTCTCCGATGTAAAGAGGCAGGTGGAACTGCAACTTTGGAATTCACTCTCACCAATCTTTCAAGAAAAGATATCATCATTTACATGTGGGGAGCAGAACCCACCAGAACCACAAAGATATACGATGACGAGGGGAATATCTATGACACAGATGAACAAGTAAATATACAAATAGCTAACGGCCCCGCCAGTAGTTATATGAAGTGTACAGAAAATACATTCCCGGCAGATATACCTGTCAAATGTAAAGTAGCTATCAACGGACTTGATGAATATGCAGCAGAACTATCAAGAGTGGTCATAGATATGCTTGTTGTCAACGGAACCAATAAAGATATTGAGTTCAAAAATGTTCCTATTATACGTGATTAGTAAACATAGTTATGGCCATTTTTTTTGATCCCCAAATTGGAATACCAAAAGATTCGTCTACACTGAATGAATTAAATTCGTTCAGCAGGAATGAACTTTTTTCACCTTTCGATAATCCGTTTGCGCAACAAACAGATTCTGTTCTTTATGTTCCGTCGGTTTCTCAAATCCTCCACAGAGAAGATCACACTTCCACCTTGTGGATAGACAAACGACTGGAAGATAGCTCTAAAATAACTCTGGATACTTTCAATCGAGCTTTTGCTGACACGTTTCGAAAACATATACATGATAATCTTACGCCTATCAATTACCCCAAATATCCTGAACGACTGGACTTTTCCATGTTAATTAATCCATTAGGTAAGATTTTTGAGACAGAAATAAACTGCTCCGTCATTCAGTGGTTGCGATACCAACATGGGATTGAGATGCCAGATTATTACAATCAAGTAAAGCCTAACACCCAATGTTGGTATATGAATGTAGATCTCAATAAGTCATCCAACCACCAGTTATCTACTATTGCCATCGGTACAGCATTAGAATTAATAATAAAGTGCCAGAAAGAGTTACCCAATGAAATAGGCAGTTCATCTTCCGATTTTTTTTGCATCTGGAAAGATATAAGGAATAAACGAAATGCGGCCTCACATCCGGGAGTAGTTAATGAAAAAGATTTTATTGAATTCTACCATTCCTTCTGCGAACTGATAACCAAAGGATGGTTTACCAGATTAATGGATCTAAAAACTAAATTGAAACCGCAATAAATAAACAGGAGGATATCTCTGTCTTAAAGATATCCTCCCATTTTCTAACATCACTATTAACTTTACTAAGGAATTTCTGTTACCGGAGTCTCCAACTTAATGTTTTCCCATCCCACCCATGTAGGAGAAACCATACATTGCGGCTCCTGAATTTTATCGATCAAGGCAGTAGCACGTTTCACTGCAACACTGGTTCTTTCGAACAGCTCTTTCATGGAAAGGTTACCTTTAGCGTCACGGATCGTCTTTATCAGGAAATACGTATAATATCCCTGCTTCTTTTCATGGTAAACACTTGAAGTCTGATCGCCACTGCTGGACGAAAAACTCAATGTGTTTCCTTGCGGCAATCCCACTTTCGGAACAACACGCACGCCCTTCTGTGCCAATAGCGGAGCAGCACTCTTATAACCACCGCTAAAGCAAGCATCAAGGAATACATAAGCCCCCTTCACCGGATAAGTAGCCAATTTTTTATACAGTCCGGACAATGAAATACCCAGACGGATATTCTTACCTGTAATATCCACCGGAAGTAAATAAGGCTCCTTAGTAGCCTCGTCATTATTTCCATGACCGGAATAATAGAATATCAGTTCGGCTTGCGGATCGGTGCTTGCCATGTTCACCAACCAGTCAAGTTGTTCGTGCATCATACCGGCAGTAGCATTCGGCACCACCTTGATCTGCCCGTCGGGTACCCCAAAGGTACGTACGCAATATTCACGGAACAGCACAGCATCGTTTACGGCATAAGGCACATTAATTTCGGCATTGGCACCGGTCATACTATAATCCTCATTACCGATAATCAAAGCATAACGGTGGCGGTTCACAGCTCCCACAGGGACATCCTCCATCAACTCACTCTTGAAACTCAGCGAAAAGTCTTTCACATTCACCTTCCGTGCAGCCATATTTCCACTCAGATTGATAGAAGCGGCAGAAGACAGGTAATCTCCCACTTTCACTTTATAAGCCTCGTTCAGGAAAGTTGAACGGGTAGACTCCGTTACCGCCAGCATTACGGCCACGGAATCTTCATCAAAACGCTTGTTCACCAGGAAGCCGTAATCGAGCACAGCCACATCCCCCGGAGCAATACTATCAATTGTCATTTCCGGAGAATCGGTAGTAAATATGTTCTTCGGCAATGTGAAATTCACCTTCACCTTACGCGCAGTCTGTGTTCCAAAGTTTTGCAAGGCAACCGTCAGCTTTCCGTTTTTACCCAAAGTAATAGATGTACCCTCAGACGCAAAGAACTGATGGTCGGCAATGCGCAAACGAGGCATTGCATATTCCTGAGTATTCACAATCAACTCCGAAGGATCGGCATCAAATCCATTCGCTTCGAATGCATAAATGTTGATCTTAGCCAGGCTCGTGGGCAACTCTTTCTTTGCAAGATAACGGAATGTATACTGTTTGGACTTCCCGGCCGGAATATTGCCTCCGTCCAACTCACGCGGACCGTCGAAATACTGATCATATCCCTGCTGCTCAGCCAAACGGATACGTATATTATACGCATCTCCTTTACCTTGGTTCTCAATGGTAAACTGCAAAGCGAAACTCTCTCCGGCATCAATTACCTTATTATTATTGGCATCCGTAAACTGATCCATCTTGATTACCAACATGGCCGGTTCCACAGGTACCGGAACAGACTCCTGTTCCTGAGCTATATTTTCAGTCTTCTTCAACGCCTCTTTGTAAGCAGCCAGCCGGGAGGGAAAAGCGGTATAAGAAGCCCCGTCCTGAACTATCTTAGAAAGCACTTCATATTCCGGTTTCATATCCATATACTGATATACGCCTGCCAATCCCTGCATATACAATTTGGAAGAAGGATCTTTCTGCAATATCTTCAGGAAAAGATCTTTAGCATCCATCAGATAGCCCGATGCGCGCTGACGTACCAATGCATATTCAGTATCGTTGGCAATGGTAGCCCCATTGTTTACGATCTCCGTAGCACAATTGAAGTTGGCACGTGCCACACCGGTCATCAATTCAAAACTCTCGGGATGAAGTGCATACAAACGTTTGTAGATATCCAGTGCCTCCACATTCTTTCCCTGCCGTTCCAGAATGCGCGCCTTGATAGGCAATACCTTATCATTATTCGGATCCACAGCCAGAATGCGGTCAATCGCACCAATCAACTTTTCCATATTATTGGTGGCGATATGTACATTCACCAGATTATACAAGAAATCGAGTGACACCGGATATTTGGCAATAGCCTGTTCCAACACGCGTTCCTGATCCGCATATTTCTTCTGCTTCTGATAAATCATGTTCATATAAACATAACAGTCCTTCTGCTGAGCTTCCGTACCGGTATTAAGATACTCCTGAAAATACCTCAGCGCCTGTTCGTTCTTCTCCAGATTAAAGGCCGATACCGCTGCATAGTAAACCACCGAAGCATAACGGTTATCTTTCGGCAACAATTCACTGCGGAACAACTGCATCTGCGGCATATCGATATATGCAGCGGCAAAATCCAATGCTTTAGCCGGCTGTTTCTGTTCCGAATAATATACCGCCCCATTCAGCAGATAAGGATACAATGCCTTTAGCCTATTCTTTGCTCCCCCTATATACTGACCGTTATTCGGTGCCCCCACAACCTTCATGAAATTCGCGTAACTGTCCAGCAGATAGTCATACATAGCCGTTACATTCGTTCCTTTATCGCGCTCGCTTTCAAAAAGCACATACTGTTGGTTGGCACGCTTAGAAGCGGAGGACGCATCCTGCGCCCCCACTTTACCGGCCATAACAACAGTGAGAATGATTGTCAGTAAAAAAAATCTTTTCATCGTTTATTGTTGAAATGCATCCATAATTACAAACTCTACATTGATCTTGCGGAATTCTCCACCACGTTCTTTAGCTACTTCCACATGATATTCGTAGTCGTTCTTCGTATTACCTAATGTTGTCACATTCTTTTCGATATAACTCTTCACACCGGCAGCACGCATCAGTGCCAGCTGTTCGTTCTGTGTGATTCCGGCAGCCTTGGTCACCGTGATATTGTCGAGATTGCCATCTTTGTAATATGGCTCGTCCACGAACTCTCCGTACCGTCCGTCATAAGCCAGGCGTCCACGAATCGGAGCCGCATCGGCCGAACCGGTAATAATCACTTTCACCTGCTTACCCTCTGATAAATATTTGGAAAAATCGCCTTCAAAAGCATTCTTGATAATCTTCATCAAAGACATGGCGGCATTTGAGCGTTCAATGTTATAACCACCGGACGGGAAGTCTTCCTTAGCAGAAAACTCTTTATTGATCACCTCATACTGATAACCCACTTTATAATTGAGAATTTTTTTGCCGTTAGCATCCACACCCGGAATAACCTCTGTCTTCACATTGATCTGTGTGTTATCGGTAATCAGTTTATCCTGCTTTTTCTCTTCGATCACCTGTTCCTTTATTTCGGCCAATTGTGCTTCCTCACGGGTAGCCTGCTGCATGATTTCCAGAGGGACAAAGTTTTCATCCGCTTCCAAAGCAGTCAACTTCGTCCGTCCGATATTGTCATAGATATAAACCTTGTTGGTCGTTTCGTTGGTAACCTCCACATAGGCCAGTTCAAATTCATCTTTATCATTCAGCACATATACGGCATTCGAGAATTTCATTTTACCTTCCTCAAAGTCCCCTGCCTCGTTAGCCGGAACTTCCAATCCGATAGACGGCAACCCCTTAAAACCGATATTCAACATATTATTAGCAGCATCATATCCATCCACAAAAGGATTATCCATTGAGATACGGTCACCCGCCAATGCCGTAGCAACTTCCTGAGCAAACAACTGCTGCTGTTTAACACGGGTTTCGTCGTTCACACGGATAGCATAATCCTCCATCGATTCTCCCTGCATCATCTTCACCCATTCATTCATCTTGGCGTCTACTTCCTTACCCATAATCTTTCCATAGAATGGGTTCAGCCCGTTCGCATCCCAGAAGACCATTTGCTTCGTACGATTGGTTAGCATGAATACCTCGCTATTCTGATTGTTCTTAAAGAAGCGTCCACCGGTAACACCGCCTATAGGATCTACAATCTCCTGCTCTATGACACCATTCTTCAAGTTGATGATCTCGATATTCTTCCCATCTTTTACCACACTGATGTATTTTCCTTCGGGATGGAATGACGGAGAACTAAGCGTTCCCCCCAACTTATCGAAGATGTCCACCTTATCCCAGTTTTTCGTATCGATAATGGTCAGGTGATTATCCTCCGTGGTTACTGCCAGCAACGAAGCATCCGGAGAGAAAGTCAGTTCTTTGACAACTGCCGACATAGGAATCGCTTTTCTCAACTCCTTTGTCTGGAAGTTCCAGATATTAATCGTCTGTCCTGTCCCTGCTGCAATAAAATAATTGTTCGAACTCATAGCCAGTGCAGTAGCCGGAGCATCTCCCTGGATATAAGCCAATGGCATATATTCTTTCGTATCATAAATAACGATTTCCCCTAACGAGTTACCTACAACGAAACTACGGGCATCGGTAGCATAACACATGGATACCGGCAGCGGTTTGGCTTTCAATTTTTTACGTTTCTCTTTCAATTCGAAAAGCTTCTTATTCCTGTCACGAAAAGAGTAAATGCTTACCGGATTCTTCGCTCTCAACACGGCGATAGAACTTCCCGTCGGATTAAATACGATACGCTCAATTTTGCGTAAATCATTAATCGCGATATCGCGCATGGTATACAACGATCCGTCAGACAAATAAGCAGTACAAAAAGTCGTGTTATCAAACGCATTAATCTTTTTCTGAGAATCAAACCCCCTTTTCTCTACAACTTGTGCCATTGCTTGTCCGCAGAACATCGCGGTGACAAAACAAAAAGCAATCCCTCTGTAAGTGTAAAATCCACATTTCATCCTATTCATACCTTAAAATGATTTAGTTTATGTTTAATAGTGTTTTGCAAAATAAGCATTAATTCTGCAATCTATCACAAACAGAAACTCCTTTTTTTTCATTTCCCGTAAAGTTTAGTTGTTAATACATAGAAATGAAAAAAGAATAGACAGAAAGACTGTAGAAAAAGAGCAGGTTTGTAACGGTTTTCCGTTACAAACCTGCTCTATAGCATACATTCCCTTTCCTTACGTGATTAGTCGGAAATCGAAAAAGACAAAAACTTATTGCATTTATTCATCCACGTTTCGTACGGGATTCAATCCCATTTTCTTAGCTTTTTGAAGCATAAATGAATAAGCAGCCTCGTATTCATTGGGAATCACTCCGTCCAAAATAGCATCTTTTATAGCACTTTTTAACGACCCCACTTCCTTGCAGGGTCCCAGATTAAACACCTCCATAATCTCTTCCCCACTCACAGGCGGCTGAAAGTTACGGACACGGTCTTTCTCTTCCAAATCTTTCAACTTCCGGCGAACCAGCTGGAAATTATTTAGAAAGCGCTGTTTACGTTCCGTATTCTTTGAAGTAATATCCGCCTCACAAAGTGTCATCAGGTCGTCTATGTCATCTCCGGCTTCGAAAAGCAGACGACGCACGGCCGAATCCGTCACCACATCATCCGCTATCACGATGGGGCGCATATGCAGGCTCACCATCTTTTGCACATACTTCATTTTCTCGTTCATCGGCAACTTCATCCTCCTGAAGATATTCGGAATCATCTTTTCGCCTATGAAATTATGATTATGAAAAGTCCATCCCGCCTTCGGTTCCCAGCGTTTAGTCACCGGTTTGGCGATATCATGCAACAAGGCAGCCCAACGTAACCAAAGATTATCTGTCACCTTGCTGATATTGTCGAGCACTTCCAGCGTATGATAAAAATTATCCTTATGGGCACGCCCGTTCCGGGTCTCCACCCCTTGTAAAGCCACTAATTCCGGAAAAATCAACGCCAACAACCCACTTCTGTCCAAATCGATAAAACCTTTGGAAGGGATAGGTGAAAGCATTATTTTATTCAGCTCGTCCGCAATGCGCTCACGTGAAATAATCTCAATCCGTTCCCGGTTACGGCAAAGAGACTCAAATGTATCATCATCGATGTAAAAATTCAGTTGGGTAGCAAAACGGATACAGCGCATCATGCGCAAGGGGTCGTCACTGAACGTTATGTCCGGATCGAGAGGAGTACGAATGACCTTTTCCTTCAAATCATTCATGCCTCCAAACGGATCGACCAGTTCCCCAAACCGCTCCTTATTCAGGCAGACAGCCAGAGCATTGATCGTAAAATCCCGGCGGTTCTGATCGTCTTCCAACGTTCCATCCTCCACAATCGGCTTGCGTGAATCCCGCTGATACGATTCCTTCCGTGCTCCTACAAATTCCACCTCCGTTCCGTGATATTTCACTTGTGCCGTGCCGAAATTCTTAAAAACAGAAACATGCGCACCCCGTCCCAGACGTTTACCCAACGCCTCGGCCATAGCAATGCCACTCCCCACCACAACAACATCTATATCTTTAGAGGGACGCTGCAGAAAAATGTCGCGGACATATCCGCCCACCACATAACATTCCAATCCCAACATATCGGCCGTCTCCGAGATCTGTCCGAAAATGGGTTCACTGAAATGCTGCTTCAATTCCTCCTGAGTCAACTCTATCATCTTCATTTTTCTTTTTTACAGTGATTGAAGGTGGTAGTCTGTTACTAACACCTTACAGTTAATTAGGCCGCAAAGGTACAACTTTTCGCTCTTCACTTTCCACTCTTCAGTCTAAATTTGTATTTTTGCCCTTTCTAAGTAAAGAACAACAAAATGAAAAAACTGATTGTCCTGGCATGTACATTGTCACTGCTGACTGCTTGTGGTGACAACATCGAGAAGAAAGCGGGTGAAAAACTTGCAGCTGCCCGCGCAGCTTTTGAACGCAACGACTACAACGAAGCCAAGTTGCAGATCGACAGTATTAAAATTCTGTATCCAAAGGCATTCGATACCCGTAAAGAAGGTATCAAACTGATGCAACAGGTAGAACTGAAAGAACAGCAAGAAAGCCTTATATATCTGGATAGCATGCTACAAGTCAAACAGCAAGAATTCGAAGCGATCAAGAACAAATATACTTTCGAGAAAAACGAAGAATACCAAAAAATCGGTAACTACTTCTGGCCCACCCAGACCGTAGAGAAGAACCTGCACCGTTCTTTCCTCCGTTTTCAGGTGAATGAACAGGGAGTAATGACACTGACATCTATCTACTGCGGACCAAGCAACATCCACCATGTAGCCGTCAAAGTGATAGCACCGGACGGAAGTTTCGCTGAAACCCCTGCGTCCAACGACAGTTACGAGACTACAGATCTGGGAGAAAAAATCGAGAAGGCCGACTACAAAATGGGAGAAGACGGCAACGTCCTCAGTTTCCTCTACATGAACCGCGATAAGAAAAATATCCGTGTCGAGTATCTCGGCGAACGGAAATTCTCCATTACCATGACTCCTTCCGACCGTGAAGCACTCGTCGGTACTTACGAGTTGGCCAAATTACTTTCATCCATACGTCAGATTCAGCAAGAGAAAGAAGAAGCCAACCTGAAAATCGAATTTGTGAAAAGAAAAATGGAACAGAAAGCCCAAGAAGAGGCTGCGGAAAAATAAATTTTCCTTTTTTCATAAGTCGCTCAGTGGGGCGACTTATGAAAAAAAGTTTCTACTGAACAAATATTAAAAGAGATTGGTTATCTTTGCAATGACAGCCTTTATTAAAATCAAGCTGATAAACAGTAAGTAATTATAAAACAGAAGCAATGAAGATTTCGCAGATACAAATTAAAAAGATGTGGGGAAAACAGGACATCGAATGGAATCACGTAGATCCCAAAGTCAATATCCTCGTCGGTCCCAATGGAAGTGGCAAATCTACCTTTCTCCGATTTATCTACTTGCTACTTACAAGTGATATCAAAGAGCTCAATAAGCTTAAAACAGATATCTTTATTCGGTTTGATGCAGGAGGTAGCATATTATATCATGCAGACAAAAAAGATTTTAGCATAGAATTTCAAAAAGACTGGCTTTTAGACATCGAATACATCAATACATTCGACATACCGACAGCTAAGAAAAGTACTCAATCTTCTCTTATGCAAGAATTGGATATGACTATTTATCCGCTAAATAAAAACGTTTTCAATTTCATCGACTATCGTTCAAAAATCCTTAACTACCCTGAACAGTCAGAAGAGATACAAGAACGAATCTCGATGTTATTTAAAATAATCAATAGTTTTTTTGCAAGTACCCAAAAACAGATCAGTATCAATTCAAAAAACAAAATGGTTTTCACGTTTTTAAACCAAGAAGAGGAAATAGAACCGGAACAGCTATCCTCAGGAGAAAAACAATTGTTACTCATATTACTCAAGGTATTTTTAAAGGAAGACAAACCGTTCATTCTGTTAATGGACGAACCGGAACTATCCCTTCACATCGAATGGCAAAGACGATTAATTGAAGCTATACAAATTCTAAATAAAAATTGCCAGATCATTCTTTCAACTCATTCACCGAGTATCTTTGCCGATGGATGGGGAGATAAATTAGTATTTATGGAGGATATCGTCAAACCGATATAAAAAGAGAAATGACACCAAGCAAAAAAGCTTATTATGCAACTGTAGCACAAAACTACAAAGCCTCACTGTTGTTGAATGGATGTAAAGCTGTCATCCATCTGGAAGATAAAAACGATATTATATTTTGGAATAAAATATTTAAAGAGGCATGTCCTCAATACAATTTTTATTTTATTCCCTACAGCCGCTCCCAATCTGGAAATAAAGCTACGGGAAGTTCCACTTGTCTTATTTTCAAAGATTTCCTCGACAGTAAGATGGCGATTGCCATAGACAGTGATTTACACTATTTAATGCAAGAACCAGATATAGATGCCAAGCATTACATACTACAGACTTATACTTATTCTTTCGAAAATCATCTTTGTTTCACAGATCGTTTAGCTGCGTTACCTATATTGACCTGCGGATTTACAAATAGCATTTTTGACTTTAATAAGTTTTTGTTGGCATACTCAAAAGAGATTTATCCGTTATTTCTTCTTTTCTTATATGATCACAGACAAAAGGAAAGGAAATTACCCAATGCTGACTTTTTCAAATTACTGTCATTCCCCTACAGTAACAATAGAATAGATGACAATGGAGACTATATTATTACCACTCTTCATAAAAGAGTTACTCCCCCAATATCCTATTTAAAAAGTATTTATCCCAATTATGATGAAGCAGTAGAGAAAGCCAAATACAAACGCCTGGGACTTACAGAAGAAAATACCTACTTATATATTCGTGGACATAATCTATACGATTTGATTACAAAATTAGGAGAAGAAATATGCAATATATTGAAAAGAAACGAAAAAAAACGTCTGTCAGAAGCGGGCGAACACGACAAAATAGAAACTATTTATCAGAGAAAAGATACATTTAAAAAGAAGCTCCTAAATGCCGATCTTTATTTCACCTATCCTGAGATAAAAAGATGTGTTCAAGATATTCGATCAATATGGCCTTAAATATACAGAAGCTGAAATAAAAACGAAAAGTAACAATCACTTACCAATATGGCCCCAATAATTGAGTTATCAATTATTGGGGCCATATCCATTATTATTATCCGTGATAATTACTTATTTCGGAAGCCACTTTGCTATTCAGTCACTATTGATATTCGTACAGCGTTCATTCCACGCATACCGCGCTCTATTTCAAATGTCACTCTATCACCTTCAGCAATTGTTGCTGGGGCAGAAGAGATATGGAAGAAATACTTTTCGCCATTATCCGTATCTTTCACAAAACCATAGCCTTTCGCAGCATTAAAATACTCGATACGCCCCATGTGAGGAGTCACTTCCACATCCTCTTGTTTGGGTACAGAAACCTCGATATGAGATGCATCTACTTCTTCCTCAATCCGTTCCTGCGGCACTGAATGCAAAACACCGAACTGGTCTACATAAGCAATCATATCCTCAAAAGAACTTGGACCGCTGCTTTGGCGTTCCTCTTTACGTTGTTGCTTCTCCTTACGTTTCTGCTCCTTTAGCTTCTCCCGGTCACGTTTACTTGTTGTTATTTTTTTTACCATTCAATAATTTTATGTCTGAATCAATACTGCCTGTTCTTTTACATGTTGATTGCCAGATAGGCAGTTTTATGTCACACACACCAATAAACAAACGATTTCATCATTATATCCAGATCATACGCTACGCCGAATGCCAGCAGCACATAGGCGCGATGCTTTTATCCTGAACAAAGCAGCAAATAATGATGTCGATTGGGGAATGCCATAAGCCGCAGAATGAAGCGGAAAACAATCACGCACAAAGAAGATTTCAGTATAAACCCAATGTTAGTAACGGCAAATATACACATATTATTCGGTTATTCCTAATTCTCCGGTCCCAATCGTGATGGGACCGGAATTGCCGGATAGCGCAATCACTTAACGGCACTATCCAAATCGACCTTCTCTATCAGTTCCTGATCCTGCCAATAAGATATTACTTTTAGATGTTGCAGCCTTCCTACTATTATGGCAGGGTGAGTACAGAACTTCTCAGCAAAGTAACGGATAGATTGAAGAGTGTAATCTCCGGATTTTATAATCTCTGCTTCTTCAGAGGGAGAAAGGAGTATTTTCGATGCAAAAGTATCAGCCTCATGTTCTTTTTCTAATTGTTTATCCGTATAGTCTATATTTTCTAAGAAAATATCTTTCTTACCATGTAGCAAAATATGACCCACTTCATGGAAAAATGAAAACCAAAATATATCATTACGTTTATGACGCCCGGAAAGTTGAATACAAGGAGTATCATTCAACCAACGAGTAGCCCCATTGATAGGAGCTTTAGGCAAGCAGGGAGTATATATAAGCTTTATACCTGCTTGTAAGCAAAGTGTCTGCAAACGAATAGCAAAATCTTGTGGATGAGTAGCTATAAGAGTCTTCATTTGAGGTATAAGTTCTTTAAGAGATTTCTCTGAATATACAACGTCTTGTTCCAAATTGGCAGCTTGCAGTTCACCTTGTCTAAGCCAGGCCGAAATTGCGTAAGGTTCTTTTGTTTTGGCTAAAGAAATTCGAAAAGCAACTTTTAATTGCTGATTAAAGTAATAATCTTCCCAAGCCCGAGAAGTACTAACTCCCAAAAAAGAAAATAACTGAAAAACCTTTTCACGGACTGTTTTACAAGGAGCCAGCCAGCCTTTTTTAACCATATCCGCAATAGGGAACAACATTGCCCACTCTGCGGAATTTTGAATTAATAGTTCTCTTTTCTGCCGGGCAATATATTCGTCATAAGCACGTTGCTTATTCATCCAAATTTCTCCTTGTTCTTTCCGGCATTTACGATAGTCTTCTGCTTGTTTTCCGAGGTCTTTATCCAAGAACACTATTTCCATGCTTGAACCGAAAGTGATTATATACTAACATGATACTCAATTCATATATCAGGTTTTATCTTTAATTTGATACCGTAAAGTTCCCGTTTCTTGCTGGTTTCCCAAAGTAATTACAAACTGCCACAATCTGCTTTTATCGCTATTTTGTCCCACGACCTAATAAGAAACTTTTCATTTCGAGGTGTTGGCATTGATGTCCCACGGTGGGTACGGTTGAAACCACCTCATAATGGCACGGTCATAATTCTATCGGGCTTATCAAGAAATAATAGAAAGCCCCGCAATGAACTGAATCATGAGACGGTAGAAAATCATAGTTCAATCACAATTATTACATCAAATATACTGCATATTTTAGAATTTGTGGTAACTTTGCTGTTGATAAGAGAATTGAAATGAATATAACGGAATATATAACTCGTAATGGCGGCTACATATCGTCAGCGGAAGCCAAAAAGGTATCGCTATATGACCAATTATTGTATGGTACGAGAACCGGGCGGATTGTACGGGTGCGCCGAGGCGTATACGCACTCAATAACGGACTGGCCAAACAAATGATTGATGTTGAAACATTGGTACCAGGCGGTGTATTGTGTCTTTATTCCGCATGGTCGTACCATGAACTTACGACTCAAATTCCACAAGCATACCACATTGCGGTAGAACGTACACGACGGATAACGCTTCCTGTGTTCCCGCCTATTGAACTTAGTTTTATGACACAAAAGGCTTACGAGCTTGGGGTTGTGGAAGTGGAGATTGACGGCTTCAAAGTTAAAGTGTATGATTTGGAAAAATCGGTCTGCGATGCCATCAAGTATCGGAATAAGATTGGCTTGGATGTAAGTTCCGAAATATTCAATAACTATCTGTCACGCAAAGAACGCGACATTACCCGTCTCTATGAATACGCATCGCAGCTGCGTGTGGGTAAAAAAATTGATGAGCTGATAAAATTTATACTATAATGAGCAAGACATATACAAACTCAGGAAAATCGGTTAAGGAACGGCTGCTTAATCTGTCAATAGCGGAACACTACAATCCGCAAATGATGATTTCCCGTTATATGCAGGAACGGCTGCTTTATCGCTTGTCCATCAGCAACTACCGTGAGCGTTTTATCCTAAAGGGCGGTGCGTTGCTCTATGCTCACGACCGCTTTGAAGCCCGTCCGACCTTGGATATAGACTTTACGGCGACCCGTATCAACAATGATAAGGAGAACATCAAACGAATTATCAAAGAAATATGCAATGTAGAATGTGCTCCTGACGGAGCCAGCTATGACGCTGATACTGTAGAAGCGGAGGATATAACGGTAAACAAGGAATATCACGGAGTTCGGGTTTCTGTCGTTGCTCATCTTGATACTGCCCGTCAGCGCGTATCTATGGACATAGGTTTTGGAGATGTCGTTACTCCTGCACCTCAAGAACTGGCTTTTCCGGCATTGATTGATACCGTGCCACAGGCGGAGATAAAGGCTTACTCATTAGAGACTGTCGTTGCGGAGAAGTTTCATGCCATGATAGTGCTCTCTCTGGCCAATAGTCGTATGAAAGACTTCTTTGATGTCTATCGCATTTTGGTGACAGACAGAGCGGACGATGAAATTCTGTCGGATGCCATTAAATCCACTTTTACAAATAGGGAAACAGGTTGTCGGGAGAATCACCCCTTGTTTACCGAAGAGTTTTTCGCATCAAAAGAGCGCCAATCTTTCTGGAATGGCTTTCTGCGTAAAATAAAATACCCGGAATCCATAGATTTTCAGACTGTCGGCCTATTGATAAGAGAGCGGTTGCAACCTTATTGGGAATCACTCAGGAACGAGAGCATATTATGAATTATAAGCTTATGATTATATGAGAAAAAGAAATTTTCCCGATAATATTACTGAAGTACATAAATAGAAAAATCTGTACGCTTGTTATAGAAATTATAAAAGCATTGTTGGCACGATTATAAATTATAGTCAATACTTTGGTTTTACAGTAGATGTTGATGGAATTAATGCCAAAATGTCTATTGGAGAACTCTCGCAAGAGACTTGTTTCAAATGCCAAAGCTGGAGACATTCTTAATGGCTTTATAATAGATATTGAAGATAACTTCATTACTGTTGATGTCGGATTTGCTTGCAGAATTCTTAAAAGAAATCTTCGCGACTATTTCGTGAAATCAATAGATGACCATTTCAAGTTTTACACCCCAATAAAGTTGCTTCGAGGCACGCAACTTCTTTTGCCAATAATAGAATTTAGCTTCATTGATTACTTCGTTCGTACAGAAATCACGAACTTTTAAACCGCTACTTTCGTAGCACGAATAGATTGATTCGAACTCTTTAAGATTCTACATAACTTTTGGGGGGCAAAGGTGGCGGAGAAAAGAGGGACAAAAAATACGGGGTAGACCGAATGCTTACCCATATGTTATTTAAATATATATAAATCCAATCTGTTTTTTTATTTACTGACTTCTCAACAGATTCAAAGATATTATATAAAAACAGCCGGAATCACCTGTTACGGTAATCCCGGCTGCCGCCTAAAACACGAATAACCGCCGTTACCCGTTTTCCATAGCAGACCACAACAGCCTGCTGTTTCTTTCTATCTCCTGCAATTTCATCGCCAAATCGTCATCATCCTCCATCGAAAACGATTCACTGTATCGCATCACCTTTGTATCCTCCCTGCCCGAACAGAGATATGTATACCAACCCTTTTTCAACAACATACGGCTGTAATTCAACGCTCCGTCACCATTGTAACCGAACAAGGAATATAGATTCAGCATCAGCCTGCATCCCGATTCCCGCAAGTGCAGATAGTCTTCCGTTCCCCAATAAAGCAAACGTTCCGGTTGCATCAGAACAGGGATATAACCCGACCGGCAGATGGCATGAATCATCTCACTGAGTCCTTTCGGCTGTTGTAAAGGAGACACATCTACCAGTAACTCCTTCCCCCCTCCTATCGCCAACAAATCTCCCTTCTCCAACAAAGCCGGAAATCCTTCATCCAAACGATATCTTGCCGACAAACGCAGAGAGATATTACCGGAGTATTGCTGCTGTAAATATTGAAAGGTATCTTTCAGAAAAGAAAAAGCATTCCCTTCATTTTCCACCTTTACCGGAGGTACACAGTAGATCTGCCTGACACCTTGCTGTTCAAGATAAGCCAATAAATCCAACGCTTTATCCTCAGGCAAAGCCCATGCATCCGTATTAGGAAGTAAATAAGGCTGAAAATCGGTATGTACCAAAGAAGAGAGAATCATTGACTAGAATCCTAAATAATAATGTAAAGTATTAATATACCTCTCAGTTACTAATTTTATATCGAACTCACACTGCATTTTTACACGCCCAGCTTCTCCCATGGTAACTCTTTGTTC
>SKEW01000196.1_pt1 | contig 75630 bp, 56 predicted proteins | sample 4841441 | NCBI WGS metagenome assembly SKEW01 (sample SAMN11008799, study PRJNA524170) | human gut metagenome | isolation source: fecal sample from pouch patient p41 | place: Israel: Tel-Aviv | reverse complement strand
TCGAGTCCCGTACGCACCGCATCTCAAATCTTAATAAAAAAAATAAAATTGGTGCGTTAGTTCAGTTGGTTAGAATACATGCCTGTCACGCATGGGGTCACGGGTTCGAGTCCCGTACGCACCGCAGATATTAATAATAATTTTATATAATCCTCTGTTTTCTTTGATAAAACAGAGGATTTTTAGTATATCTATCAAAATACAGAATTAAAAGCAACAAAGCCTTCCTTATTGCATTCAAAAACCGACACGACTAATACAAAAGCAAACCACCTATCCGGAAATAAAAAAATAACTTTTGCCCAGCATATTTAAATACATGCCGAACAAAAGTTATTCATAGCAGACTACATCACGCACAAAAACAATCAGTTCGCTTCCATTTGCTTATCAAACGCTTGTTGAATCAACTCCATGATATCATCCAATTCATTCATATTCGAAATACCGACTTCTACATCGCCATTGCCCCATCGTCCCAAGTTGGATACATCTTTGCACAAACCTTTTGGATCAAGTATATCTGCAAATGCTACATTTAGAGAAAGGCGCAACCGGGATTTCTGAGGCACGACATCCACAAAATTAGTATAAGCCTTAAAGGCAATATACAACTTCTTGAGTTCCTCCTTTACGGAAGGATCTATATTCATGATCCTTCTGCGCAAAGCCTGAAACAGAGTAAGTATGTCCCCCTTCAGATATTCATAGTGCTCTAACGTATACTCTGCAGAATCTCTCTCCGCAGATCTATAAACTTCGAGTGTCTCCGGCGATAATAACGGAAATCTCCATATTTCTTTAGCTTTCTCAGCCAATTGCCCTGCACGCACAAGTATCTGCTCTTCGTTCCACGAACTGATTTTCCTCAGATATGAATTGAGGCGAATAGGAGAATCGTCGAAACCTCCCTCCATACTCTTCTTTTCTTGGAACGGACGATCACTCAATTCCGAATTATAACCAGTCAGAGTCAGATTACCAAGTGTGTGTAAATATTTACCCTGGACTTCTACCCAACCTTCCCCTAACATTTCTTGCCACTCGTGTGATAGATTAGGATTTTGGGGCATAACATGCTCGATGGTATAATCAGAAATATTCACCATCTCCTTACGCTGAAAATTTTCCAACCGATTTAAAAGGTAGTTCCTGTTACGGAAATTATAAACATCTTTGGTTTGTAGGAAAGTAGTGAACTCCGTATCGTTCGGAAAGCGCTTATAACTATCCAGCAATAGGAATGCAGCTTTCAGGCCATCCATATAATTCGCTTTATCGAATGACTTATAGAGAGTAGCGAACGTCTTATTCAGGCTATTTGTCGGTATGCCGCAAATGGCGCGTCTGAACACATAATTCTCAACCAGACAAAGAGCTTCGTAGAACTCGTCCCTACTGATAACTTCGTTGACATAATCGTTGTACAACGGTAATAAAAACGGGTAACTAACGTCAACCCTCAACTGGCTGATGCGTTTGAAAGCCCCGCAAAGCTGCTTATCCGGCTCTTTGTGAAGCACCATGTTGACGTAATATCCGGAATAAGTATAAATGTCTTTGACTACTTCGCTGATCGTATCGGGAGCTTTACCCCCTATCACATAGGCCTTGAAAGCATCATACACCATATCGATACGAGGAATGGTGCCTGTCTTCACTGATAAGTAATCGCGCATGAAGCTATTAAACAGCGCCGCATATTCACTACCATATCCTTGTTCCATAGGATACCAATAAGATTCATAAAGTGAGGTCTGCAAGTGAACTTCTTGTCCCATCAGCACGTAATTGCGAATCAAGTCGGCTTGTGATAAATCAAGTCCCGTACTGTTCATGCTTTCAAATATCAATTGTGGGTTGTCCTTCTCCTTTTCAAGAGCCACATCCACAACAAACAGTCGCTGTACCCCGCTATAAATAGCTACCACATTCTCCTTGTTTATCTTACTTTTAAAGAAGTCATAGTTTTCAATGATGCGTTGTGACATCCCCTCGGACTGAGGAATCCCCTTCAATAAATTTATATAGGTATCTTTATCTCTGCGGGTCAGCAGAAGTTTATACCGCAATTCATTATCTTCTTCCGGGTTAATCAGATAATAGTTCTGAAGTTTAGTGAAGCTGGTATCTATCTCTACTGCATTCTCTTTTATAAAATCGGCAATAGCCGCTATCAGCAAAGAGACGGTGGTCAAGCGCTGCTGTCCATCAATAACCAGAAGTTTAGGCACATCGGACACTGTATGTATGCTCTCCTGAAAATAAACGATAGAACCGATAAAGTGCCCCTGGACGGCAGAATCGTTGCTAATACGCAAAATATCATTCAACAATTGATTGCATTGAACCAGTTGCCAACTGTATGTACGCTGATAAATGGGAATCACAAACTGTCGTGGTCCCTTTATGATGCTTAAAAGATTATTGGAAGATGCTTTCATAGATTATGCTTATTTTACGATAACAAAAGTATTCTTTTTCCCGATTATAAGAGAATAAAATAGGAAAATTATCAATAGCTTCCTGTTTTTGTCCGTTCATTGACCAATAATATTTCTCACTACCTTTGATTGAACATAATAGAGACAGAGCTTAATGATTGTCCACAATTTAACAAGGGAGTTAGTTTCCATGATAAAACTACAAAATTTAAAAAGGAACTTAAAACTCTGATTAAAACACGGGACAAGTGCACGAAGGACTTGAGAATCTTCTTGTTCGTAGACGATATTAATCGATACTCTGAGAAGAAAATCATCCAATCGATTGATTCTTAACTCAGAATATTCTATTACCGATATTTGTTAGTACTGGTCAGTAAAACTAAGGATGCATCTTTTGTCATCAGGCAAAAAGAGGAAACACAGGGAAATACGGTTGAAACATATTCCATCACTTTATTAAAAGATATCCATGTGAACCGAACAAACTATGCGATTCTATTGAATGTGCCCGATACACGGTTATAGCCTATTGAGAGCCGGCCATAGACTTGAGAAAATACATATAACTCGAAAAAAATACATTTTTTTTGCTCACTCCTGAACAAAATTGATTTCTTCTGCGTTTATAATTATGCAAATCGGCCTGAAGCGCTTTATGCCTATGGGAATATCCATAATAGTCGCACCGTATGCCTCCCCGGCATAGACAGGTAAGATTGCATAGTAGTTTTGTCGTGTTTTATTTTGTGTTTGTGTTGTGACGGTGCTGCGATGTGAATCGAAGTACCGTTTTTTTGTACCTACCTCTCAGAAGCTAAAAGATTTACCATAAAAGAAGCAGAATACAGAGTAACGGGTTAAATGTTCCGATGGACGAATTGTCCGTCGATCCAGAACGTGGCATGCTCAGAACGGAACTTCAGTAAAACGTATTCCGGATCAGTCGGTCCCTTTGGAAAATGGGCGATAAACCAGTCTTGCCAATACTTCTGTTTGAGTCCGGCATCTGTCACTACCTCCACTTCACCCGTCAGGGCAACGCTATTCCCTTGTTCGTAGAAACAAAGACCCGCTTTCGGGTTGCTCCGGAAATCTTTCGTTTTCACAGAATGTTCTCCGGTTGCCATCCAAATCTCAGAAATACCTTCCGAAGCAATCTTGCTCAAAGGGACAGGGCGGGGATATCCCTCTTGATTGACTGAACTGAGTATTACCGTTTCACAACCTTGCAGCAAATCTACTGCTCTTTCGTTTAATGATTTCATTGTATATGATATTTAGATTGATAATCCCTGCAAATATAAGCTTGCCCACCTACCCCGGCGTTGTAAAAAAACGACTTTTACAGAATAAGAAGCAGACTAAATTTCTTACAGACATAGTTTATTTTACGCTCGCGATACAATGCCTGTACCCGAAACTAAATCCGAAACGCTTTTCTAAAGGAGATTTCCTTTATCACCCAACCGATATTTTATTTCTCAATATACGTCAGCAGCCCCTCTTGCGGTAAGGTCGGAGAAAGGAATGATTCTGCCGTACCGCCGGACAACGTCTTGACCTCTTTCAGGAAGTGCGAAACATCGTAATATCCGGCATTCACCGCTACCGAGAGCAGGTTATTTGCCTCCGTCGTACTTTTCAGCAGATCGATCGCCTGCCTGAACTTCACAATCCGACTGTATTCTTTAGGGGTAAATCCGGTAAACAGCTTGAACCGCCGTTCCAGATGCCGTTGACACAAACAGGCATCTTCTGCCAGCAAACGGATCTCCCGCTGACCGTGGTACAAATGAATGTGGTTTACCGCAAAAACAATCTGTTTGTCCACTACATCGTGCTTGTACATCGACCGCACCAATACTGTCTCAATACACTGAATCCTGCTCCGCAAATCCGGAAGCTCGTAGAGTCGCTCTGTAAACGAATCATCGAACAGCTTGATTCCCAAGTCGGCACTGCCGATCCGCTGACCAGCCAATTCCTGCACGGGCAGGTCCATGAACCGGAATAATCCGCAAGGATGAAAACGAATACCAACCATGTGAACCGTTTCGGTATACGTGACCAACTCCGAATAGCGTTTCATCGGTCCCACGAAAAACGAACGGCAAGACGGCATGATCCGCCCTTCGTTGCCTACCGGTTGTGTTATCCCGCCCAAAGCGAAAATCAAATCGGTACACCCATCCGGCAGGACGTTGATACGCATCCCATACTCAGGACTTCCTTTGAACTCCCAAATTTTATCGACGTAAGGAGCCAGCAGTCCACAAGGTTGATATTCTCTATACATACTTCAATTTCGGGCAAATATAGTGAGAATCACTCACACCTGCTATTTATCCGAATACAAACCGATATGGTTTCCTTCGCTATCGGCAAAAACAGCGAAATGCCCCCTGCCTTCAGCGCCAATCTTCGTCTCGGGGATAATGACTTTCCCGCCTTTCTTCAGGACACGTTCCAGCGACTTGCCGATCTCTTCGCAATAGAAGTGAATCAATGTTCCCCGCTCCGAAGGCAGGAAATCGGGTGCCCACGACACCGCTCCCACCGCTTCGCCCTGCTCCATGAAGCAGGCCATCTTCTCCTCTTCATACTCCGAGACCGCCAATTTGATGTCCAACACTGTTTCATAAAATCCTACCGCCCGGTGGAAATCTGCCGCCGGAATCTCAAAAAACGCAATAAACTTTTCCATGTTTTTTCTATTAATAAGATGAATACTGTATGCCGGAAGTCACGTCTCCCAAGCACACCGCAAAAGTAGGGCAAAGCACCCGCCCCGGATAGTAGAAAACAGACATCATTCCTCCACGGAGAAATAATCGGAATAAGGAGCGCAAACAGCTAAGTATTCCGCCGGAGTATATCCCGAAAAGAGTTTGAACTCCTTAATCATGTGTGATTGGTCAAAGAAACCACATTCGCAGGCCAGTTGCGCAAACGAAATGCCCGGCTGGCATTGCAAAGTGTACAACGCCCGTTGCATCCGCACAATGCGCAGAAACTCCTTGGGAGTAGCGCCTACATACTCCGCAAACACCCGCCCAAACTGCTTATTGCTCAGGCAGGCTACGTCCGCCAGTTGTGCCGTACGGATGTACGGATGGAGGGTTACCGCCTCCAAAGCGGTCGAAACCCGCTTCAGGTTGTATTCGGAAAAAGCGTAGAGACGGCTTAACAGAAACTTTTCTATCAGGCGGATGCACGCCGCCTGATCCGGCATATCGGCTACCCGCCTGCCCAGATCAACCAGCTGAGGATCGTCCGTCTCTTCGGTATTTACATTCATCCCACGAAACTCGCTAACAGGCATGTGAAGGAAAGCTTTTGCGGCAAAGGGCTGAAAAACGACTACGATCATCTCCAGCATCCCCGTAGACTCGACATCGGAATAGCCGAACGCCTGCCCGCTGATGAAAGAAGAGGGTTGCAACCGGCCTTCGGTCAGCGAAAGCAGTTGCCGCCCCCGGTGAAAGACCATCTGGACGCACCCCACGGGCAGCGTCCGTTCGGATATCGGCGCAAGCGCATCGTCGCTCAATACCCAGTAATGCCGGACATAAGGGACAAGTGCCGCAGCAGGTTTTATGATTCTGAATGATTGCATAGACTACAAATATATTGTTTTTTAGATCATCGCGGCAAAGATAAGGGACGGGAAAAAGAAGGGATAGGAAAAAAGAGACAAAGAAAAATCGGGTTACCGAAAACGGCTGTCAGAAAGAGGATGGATGCACGTATGAATTCTAATATATAACAATATTAAGTGAGAGCAAAAGGATGAGCCTGTTTCGGCTTACAGATTATAACAATACAGTAACCTATTGATAAAACGAATAAAAAAAAACTACGAGAAGAATCCCGTAGTTTTATATTTACACAATTTTATGGAAAGTCTCGGAAACCACATCACGCACGTAAACCTGCGGCACTTCCAGCTCGTCGCAACCGCCTGTGTTGCGAATAGCTATCGTCACCTCAATCACATCTTCACGGACGTAATCTTCTTTGGAGGTAGTGGCAGAAAGGCATTCAAAGTCTGTATAGCTCAATCCGTGGCCGAATGACCATAATGCTTTCGGTGAAGAGAACACATAATCTTTGCCGGGTTTATTCTTACTGCCCGGTGAGTGATAGAAGCCCTTATCTGTAGGTAAATAGTTATAATAGCAAGGTAGATGTCCTGCACTTTGCGAAAAAGAATAATTCAATTTTCCCGATGGATTAATCTTACCCCAAAGCATATCTGCAAGGGCTAGTCCACCTTGTTCACCGGGATGCCACTGTACTACAATCCCTGATATATTTTCCTTTATCCAAGACATTGCAAAAGGCTTTCCGGATAATAGAACTGCAATTACCGGTTTGCCTGTAGCATGAATGGCCTCCACCAAATCTTCCTGTACACCTGTCAAGGTCAAGTCACTTAAATCAAAACCTTACCCACAAGCGGCATTACTATAATCACGCACCAAAGAAACACTTGCCGAACCGACAACAACAATACAAACATCACTTTTCTTTGTTACATCCACCGCTTCTTTAAATCCCGAACGATCATCCGTAACCAAATCACACCCCTTGGCATAATGCAATGTCAACTGATTACCGACTCTTTCTTTCAGGACTTCAAGTAATGTCCCCCCGTCCTTATTGTCACGGCTCCATGTATAATCCCCAAACTGTACCTAATCAGCATTAGAACCTATCACAACTATGGATTTCAATTTATTCATTTGTAAGGGCAAGATATTGTTTTCGTTCTGTATAAGAACGATTGATTCTTCAGCAATCTTACGAGCCAATGACACATGGGCAGGAGCATGCACTACTTTATCATAATTCTTTTCCATTGGTAATGGGTATTCAAAGAGTCCCATATTAAAAATACGAGCCACTGCCTGGTCAATATACTTCACATCCAATATTCCGTTCTCTACCAATTGCTGAAGCTCAGCGTAACTATTGTCTGAAGCTTCGGCATCCAGTCCGGCCGTTAATGCCTGAATAGCGGCTTCTGCACTGTTTTTGTGCCGTTTTATGAAAATAGTTCAGCATACCTATCGCTCCCCAAATCGGAATAAACATATCCTTGGAAGTCCCACTGGTCACGTAAAAGTTCCGTCATCAGATAGTGGGAAGAAGAATTAGGTTTATTATTCCAATGAATTATATGAGGACATCACCGCCCAAGGTTTAGCTTCTTTTACTACAGTTTCAAAAGTTTTCAAATAGATGGAAAGTAACTCCCGCTGTCCGCACGATACAGAAGCAAGATTCAATCCTCCCTGAGGAGCACCATGGGTACCGAAGTGCTTGATCATTGGTGATACTTGATTATCAAGATAACCTCTCACTTGCGATACCCCCATTCGCGACACCAGGAAAGGATCTTCACCAAAACATTCTTCCACTCGTCCCCAGCGCAAATCACAGCAGACATCGATGACGGGAATTAAAGATTGCGTGATGCCTTGTGCCGACAACTCTTTTGCTATGGCAGAAGTCATTTCGTAAGCCAGTATAGGATTAAATGTACTTCCCAATGCGATGGCTTGTGGAAAAATAGTAGATCCGTCGTGTACAGAGCCATGTAGAGATTCAGTCAACGTGAATACAGGGATACCCAACCGGGTCTTTTCGCGCATATATTTTTGTACTTCATTCATCAAGGTCAGACATTCCTTTCCGGGCAAGGTAATACCTTCTATGAACCCATAGTTCTGCCCACCAATCATTTTCTCCAGTTTTTCCTCATTCAGTTTTCCATTCTCCATGATTGAATAAGCATGAATATGGCGCATTTGAGCAATTTTTTCCTCTAATGTCATCCTGCTTAACAAATCCTGTACCCTTACCTCTACAGGTAATGAAGTATCCTTATATTTAAAATTGGTTTGTGCTGATAGATAAATAGTTAAAAGTAATAATACTACTGTGAATATATAGTTCTTCATTGGTGGTTTATCTAAATTAGTAACTACTTAAAAAGTTTCTAAATAACTACAGGACAGAGACCAAGCTACCACGTAGTGGCTTTACAAACACTACGTGATAGTCGACCAACCACTTCTATCAGTAATTGCATCCTGAAAATACAGAGAATAAAAAAGCAAAATCAAATTTATACAATTTACATAAATTCAAATGACCTTTATATCTATTTATTAGTAAATCTAAACCAATTGAAATCGGCATACCCTTGCTCTCCACTTTTCAATCTACTAAAATTAAACAAAGCAAAACGATTTGCAGTCCATGTCAATCCCAACCCCATTATTAGTTCATTTCCTATCGGATTATATTTTTGCCCATCCAAACTATAATAAAATGTTGCACGAGAATTAATATCCGTCACACGGGCACGTATCCATATTTTGTCATCAACAGTTTCATCTAAGGTATCAATAATTTCACCATTATTACACATTATAATTTTTTTCACTCCATTAATCTGTTCCACAGCTACATAAGCATAAGGGAATTGAAATATACCAAACCCCGCAACATTACCATCTTTAAGCCCAGACACATCTATTTCCACTGTTCCTTCAGAGGAAGGTCCCTGTACACGCTGTGTCAATGTATTCCGTGCACTTTTCAGATTATCAGCTTGCATAGCTTTCAATCTCATATATCCCTTTCGTTCCTTCAAAGACCAATACGCATTATTCGGATTATGATTCCATTGCCATTGTAGACCTAACTTTGTTTGATTAAATTCATCCGTAGTGGCAGGTGACATTATGGAATATACTTTTCCAACCTTAGGTTTAGGATACGTAACAATATCTTTACAATTCCTACCAAGCATAGGCCAACCATCTACCCATTCCACAGGAAGAAGATGAGGAACACGTCCCATAGGTCCTCTACCTTGCATAATAATAAACCACCAGTCCCCATTTTTTAGTTGAACCATTCCTCCTTGGTGCAAACCATAAGGAGGATACGCATTACAATCATTCATAATTAGTTTATGTTCATAAGGACCATATATATTATCAGAACGAAGACATATCTGCCACCCTTGCTTACCACCAGCAGGACAAGTTATATAATATTTACCATTAATTTTATATGCATGAGAACCTTCCATACCAAAACCTCCACCAAACTCATGTGCATTTTTGAAATATTTATCCCAAATTTTCACAGGTTTACCTTTGACTGATTTTGCATCCGCATTCAATTCTGTAACATATAGTTTACCTTGGCCATGGACAACATATACTTTTCCATCATCATCAAACAATAATCCTGGATCATAAAGATATTCTGGAAATATAGTGCGTTCCCAAGGTCCTTCTATTTTATCAGCAATACAAATAGAAAAATGACCAGGTCCTTCACCTTTCCAAGAAGGAGTGCAAAATCCAACATAAAACTTTCCGTTATGATAGCGAATAGTATTAGCCCATGAACCACGAAGATAACGATCTCCACCTATCAAGTCATAGCGAGGATCTTCATCATAACGTTCAATAGCATAACCAGCCATCTTCCAATTAACTAAGTCCTTAGATACCGCAATAGGACACCCTGGTACATAATGCATACTGGTAGAAATAAAATAGAAATTGTCTCCAACCCTAATTATATCTGGATCAGGCCAGTCTCCCCACATAATAGGATTGGTAAATGTTCCATTCCCGTTATCTGAATTCCAAACGGGATTCTGGGCTTGTAGCCCTATCATACATATAAAAAAAAATAAAATACAATTTATTCGTTTCATATTTACTAAATTTTTATTATTACAAAATTCACATGTGGCTCTTCATTCACTATACTCCAACAAAACTTTACTTAATATCCCCAAAATTTCCATTCAAAAAATAACTCTTATTTTGTTTAAGCTGCACTACCTTTTTATGGTTTTTATACATAATTTCGTATTCGCCACTGTTACAGGCATGCAGAACAGCTTCGACTAACTCTCCTTTCCTCCATACAATATCTAACTTATGCCCTCCAATTAAACGTATCCCTTTCACTGCCCCGTCCGGATACTCTTTAGGCCAAGCAGGCAACAATTCTATCCGCCCATTTTCTGTATACACCAACATCTCCATCAATAACCTAGGAAAACTGAGTATTGCATCCAAATTATAAACTTGCTGATTCGTATCATGTGAAGTCACCAGACTATTATACAGATAACCTCGTTTACAAAAACGCTCTATATTTCTACGTACTTTCTCTATGTCTCCTAAGCGTACAGCCTGTAATGCAACGTGAATTAAGCCATGTGCAGGAGAACTATCAAAATCGAAACGCTTATCCAAAGCTGTTTTTGCTGCTTTTATTATCATCTGGTTACCCCTATTTTTACCAATTTGCGTTCCTGGAAAAACGGGATAAAGATGCGAAAGATGTCGATGATTATAATTATCCAAACAATTCGGATCAATCCATTCAGCCAATGCTCCATCCTCATTAATCCGATAAACTGGTAATTTATTTAGAATAGACTCCCATTTCTCCATATCCTTACCTTCTATGTTCAATAATTGGCCCATTTCCAATAAAAGACTAAATACTTCACGAGCTATAGCCACATCCATCGTTGCATCTTTGCTTAACCACGATTTACTATCCAGAGGCTTGTTCTCTGGCGAAATACTTGGACATATATGCAATAATCCATCATTACCAGGCAGTAGATAGTCCTCATAAAAATTAGCCAATTCTTTATAAAGTGGCAAAACATTCTCTTTCAAATAGTGTTTGTTCCCCATCATCATTGCATACTCATAAAGGGGCCGAATATTCCACCCACCTCCACCACCCCAAAACATCCAAGGATAAAGTGCACCAAAATGAGTCAGATAGCCATTTTCCGGATCATTGTAATGGGCTACAATAAATCCTCTACAACCTAAATAATTTTTTGCATTCAATCTCCATCCCGGCAATAAGTGCTCAACATATTTACAATATGTTTCAGCACATTCCTGCATATCTCCCATAGATGCTGCCGATATGGCTAAATTTAAATTAGAATCCCAAACAAATCCACCAATCCATGCCGGTTTCCAACTACCTCCCCATATTCCTTGCAAAGGAGGAGGATATTTGCCACATGAAGAAATAAGTAAGTATCGTCCCATTGCATGTAACTGCTCCAAAAACAATGGAGACACTCCATGTTGTTTTATATCTGCAAGCATTTTTTCGACCGGAACATTCTTCCATTCAGATTCACATCCCAAATCAAACTGCACCCGCTGAAAAATCTGTTTATGTTCCATACTATGAGGCTTCAATAACTTACTATAGTGATACGGTAATGCAGATAACTCTTTTTTCACAATATTCTCTTGTGAAACATTTGTATCTACTAACGGGGTAATTCTCATAATTACTAAAACTTCATCTGCATCACAGATTACCAACTTAGAATCCTTTTGGAGCATATTCCCTCCCCTTACGGAAACGCGAGCTAATCCTTCATATCCCCCCTTATTATTAGTATATGCTGCACGATAACCTAACCAACCATAAGAAGCATATTTTTCACACCACAAAAAAGCACTATCCAAATTATGCCCACAATATACTCCTTTGCGACCAGGAGTTTCATCCAAACTCAATTCAACATTGATTTTTCTACCATTAACAGCTTTTAAATCAAAAACATTAATATTATGTTTCCTTGATGAAAAGACAGTCTCTATCCTATCATCCATAAAAACAGTAACTTCTCCTGTTTCCAAATCCAACTGTCTCCGATAAACATTCAGTGGAGGTGTTGAAGAATCTGTTCTACAAATATGAAAATCAAAAGCAGGATGTGGTATCAATGGCCATCTCTGTTTTGCTCCCATATCTGCTAATTGCTGTTCTGCCTCAGTCGTAACAAGTTTAGCAGCAACATCAGCCCTCCCTTCGTTTATAAGTCGGCGAACTTCTGGCAAATAGCTACTTGTAACAGGCACTGTCACTTTAGTATGATCCCAGCCACGAATAAACAGTTCCTCATGAACACAAATAATTCTTTCCTCAGAAGGCGAACCCAACACCATTGTGCCATGTCGCCCATTTCCAGTTACAAATGCATCTTCCCAAGTTTTAGCTGGTTCACCTGACCATATTACCCATCTTTGTGATGAAGAAGTTTTCTCTGCCGACCAAGTTAATTCACTAAAACACAAAAAGAGGACTAGTAAAGAAGGGATTAAAATAATTTTCATATATTGTTCCATTAACATAACCCAAATAAATATTCTTACTTCATTTAAATTGCCATATAGGGTTTTCTATACGAGCTTTCGTTAGATATAATTTCAACTCTATTACCTTATCTGGCATTTGAGAAGCCACATCAGCCACCTCACCAGGATCAGAAGATAAATTATACAACTCCAACCTTCTTTTTTTGGGATCATTTACAAATAACTCAATTAGTTTCCAATTGTCTTTCAAAACAGCTCGTTTGCCACCTCCTTCATGAAATTCCCAATACAGATACTCATGCTGTTTTTGTCTGCCCTGTCCAGTCAAAGTAGGTAAGTAAGATAAGCCGTTTATATTTTTAGGAATTGGTACTCCGATCAATTCACAAATGGTCGGTAGAAAATCCCAAAAAGCCGAAACGTGGTAAGAAACTGTTCCTTGCTTTATCTTTGCTGGCCAAAAAACAATAAAAGGCGTACGAATACCTCCTTCATATAAGTCTCTTTTAATACCTCTGAATGCCCCATTGCTATTGAAGAAATCGGGATCATGACCACCTTCAGCGTGTACACCATTGTCAGAAGTAAACACAACCATAGTATTCTTCGCAATACCTTTTTTTTCCAACAAATCCATAATACGTTGAATATCCTTATCCAGACGAGTGACCATGGCTGCGTAGGTGGCCCTTGGCCTAGGCTGACTAACGTAATGTGAACCTATATAGGGAGTTTCGCAAAACTCATTTTCATAACTTCCTAATTCACCCTCAGGCACAAGTAACTCCGCATGAGGTATAGTAGGTGTCAAATAGATAAAAAAAGGTGTATTCGCATTCTTATCGATAAAATCAATGGCCTTGTCCATGATTAAGTCATGAGAATAAACTTTTGTATTCAGCATAACTTTTGTATCATTATCCCATAAAAAAGAAGGATAATAACGATGTGCATGTCCTTGTCCCAAATATCCGAAAAAATAATCAAAGCCATGTTTTGAGGGTTCACCTACTGATCCCGGTCCTCCCATTCCCCATTTACCAAAACACCCAGTAACATATCCTTTCTGTTTAAAGATATCAGCTACTGTAAGCTCAGAAGCCGATAACGGATAATCGTAGAATTCTCCGTCAGAAGCCTCTGTCCTCTGGTTGCCTCGTATACACGTTTGCCCAGTATGTTTTCCTGTCATAAGTGAACAACGAGAAGGAGCACTAACTGTAGAACCAGAATAATGCTGTGTAAAACGTACTCCCATAGCAGCCAATTTATCTATAGTAGGAGTTTTTATCTTCTTCTGTCCGTAACAGCCCAAATCACCGATACCTAAATCATCAGCCATGATATATATGACATTAGTCATTTCTCCTTGCGCCAATACAGATATAGATGTGCTGACTAAAATCACACTTAAAATTATACTCTTTTGCATATCAATTCTATATATTCATTTTCATACATTAAGTTTAGAGCCTGTTTCCCCCCCTGAATAGTTTTTTATAAATATTTTATCAATCTGCTTTGAGTTGGTCTTGTTTTTCGTTTTGATTCGTCACATAGTCCGATATACTCCTCACAAAAATAGAAAAATAAGATCGAAAAGAAATCTCAAAACAATCTCGAGGAAAATGCAAACAGGCTCTTAATATTCATTATAAAAATCAAATCATTCGATCTTTAACTTTTCTCAATATTTTTTGCAACTCATAAACGATAGAGGGATATTGTTCTGCAATATTCTCTTTTTCATAATCGTTCACTTTCATATCGTAAAGCTGAGGGATCTGCAAGTCGCCAGTCTCCACCTTCGGTCCCCATTGAATCATAGCTGGACCATCATGGGGTTCAATGTACTTCCAATCTTTGGTCCTAACAGATAGAGTATGATTCGCAGACTGTTCAATAACCCATGCCCTATCATTATCATTCTCTCCAATAAGCGTACTCAAATTGTCAAAACTATCCGGCATAGCACCTTTAGGAATATTTGTACCAAGTAAAGAAGCCAAAGAAGCGAACCAGTCTATTTGAGAAATTAATGCGTTTGAAGTCTTAGAAGACTGAATTCTTTCAGGCCAGTGTACAATAGTAGGTACAACCGTACCTCCTTCGAAAGCACTGTATTTATTCCCTCGAAAGGGACCTGCTGGCTTATGACCATTCAATAATTCCTCTGCTTTATCATCATAACCATCATCTATGACAGGACCATTATCACTAGATAATATAATAAGCGTATTTTTAGTTAAGCCAAGTTTATCCAATGTGTCCATAATTTGTCCCACAGTCCAATCAAACTGTACAATAGCGTCTCCACGTACTCCCATCGAATTCTTTCCTCGGAAACGTTCATTAGGGAATCTTGGTACATGCACATCATTGGTAGCAAAATACATAAAAAACGGCTCACTTTTATGACGTGTAATAAAATCAATAGCATGGCTTGTTATAGAATCAGCAAGATTTTCATCTTTCCAAAGTGCTTTACCTCCACCTTTCATATATCCTATACGCCCTATACCATTCACAATAGCCATATCGTGTCCATGACTTGACTTCTGATTATATAAAAGTTCTGGATGGTCTTTCCCAAGAGGTTCACCTTCAAAGGGTTTAACATAATCAACTTCAATCGGAGCCAAAAGGTCATAATTGGCAACTTTCCCATTTTCTATAAACACACATGGAACACGATCCGCAGTCGCAGCCATTATATACGAATAGTCGAAACCTAAATCCCCCAAAGCACAAGGAAACGGAGCATTCCAATCTTGCTTACCTGTTTCATCTCCCAAGCCAAGATGCCACTTTCCAATAGCAGCAGTAGCATACCCGGAGTTTTTAAATACGTCTGCCAAAGTATATTGCTCCGGACGGATAATCATGCCCGCATTACCCGCAGCAATATCTGTATTTGGACGCCGCCATGCATATTCACCTGTAAGAAGAGAGTAACGCGAAGGAGTACTTGTAGACGCTGTAGCATGTACATTGGTAAAACGTATTCCCTGTTCAGCCAATCTATTTACATTAGGAGTATGTACATTTTTTGCTCCAAAACACTCTAAATCCCCATAACCCAAATCATCTGCATAGATAATGATTACATTAGGAGAATTTGATCTGTTTAACATTGTTCCGTTCTCCTCCATTTTCTCTGTTGTAGATGCCATCAGATTAACGACAGTAGCAGAGCAACAAGTAAAAAAAATAGATCTATACATATTATTCCGCATTCGTTCTTGGATATCCAGGATTTTGCTCCAACTTTTCATTTAAAACAAGATCCTCTATAGGTAATGGCTCCAAATAATACTTGTTATTCCAACCAGGTTTAGGAGTTCCTTGTTCTGGATTTTTGGGTGTACCGTATATTATAATACGTCCGCTATCTTTACCATCAAGAGCAAAGGAAAATTTCGTTATATCAGGTTCTGTCTGATGCCGATTATCCTCTAAATCAGTCTTAGACAGATAAACTCCTTTAGGTATTTTATTTAAATATTCCCCTTTCTTCCATCTACGAATATCTTTTAATCGGAATCCTTCAGCCATAAGTTCAACTCTACGCTCCCGACGTATTTCCCATAAAACAGGATCAACATCATCATCTCTTTTGGGATCAAATGAAGAATTAATTTCAGCAATTTTCATATCAGATACATGTGCTCTTTTCCTTAACTTATTAATAGTAGCATCGGCTGCAGACTGGTCAAATTTACCCAATTCAAAAGCAACTTCGGCATGATTAATCAATATTTCACCCATTCTAAAGATAGGCAAATCTGTATCTGCATTTAATCCACTAAACAAAGATGTAGATGTATTATAATATTTCCATACATAATATCCACTTCTTGAATTACAAAAGACTTGTGACATATTGTAACGGGCATCGTCAATATGTGGGCTTTCACTGACACATACACCTTCCCATTGAAGCATAGGAAGTAGTTTTTCCGATTTATCTTCCATACAAATGTCATTCATCAAATTTATAAACCGGCTATCCTCTGGATCATCAGTACATCTAAAGTCCTCTATAAAGACCCTTCCCTTAAGTGGTTTATTATTAGAATCATTCCCTTTATAAGGTGGCACAATTGTATAATATAAACGCCTATCTCTATTCCGAAACTCCACATTCATCAGAGCATTTCCTGTATTCTGATCCCCCTCATAAACAGAACTTGTCCAAATAGGTTTACCGTCGGTGCACAAATATGACTGAACTAAATCAGCAGTAGCATTATACATCATTACCCTAGCACGAACATATCTCGGATGTAAATGCCCATATCCAACAGTATTCAAATTAACACGATAGAGTATAATGCCAGGCTGCCCTGCTAAATCCTTTGAATTAAACACTGCATCATAACTAGACATTATTGTAGGGTACTTACCCATCAACCTTGTAGAAGCATCAAAACTTGCAGATAAATATTTCTCATATTCTTCTTTTGAAGACAAAGCATGATATTTCTGCCAAGTACCTTCAAACAAACCAAAACGAGACATCAGAGCATCAACGCAATCTTTATTTATCGTATTAGGCCCATCATCTTGCACAGCTATATTCTCTTGCGCATATGTCAACATTTCCAATATTTTATTTGCTATTTCTTTACGAGGCATACGAGGGGCATACATAATTTCTAAATCTTCATCCGTAATATAATGCTCCAACCAACAAACATCACCAAAGTTGCTCAACAAATAGAAATATTCTAACGATTTAAAAAAATATCCTACACTTCGCCAATGTTTCTTCTGATTCTCAGTTAACTTTGAACCTTCTATGTTATCAAGCATGAGATTAATACCTCTGATGGTACCGAAGGTCCAACCTCCGTCAGTAGTAGGTACTACTACTTTATCCCAAGCATATTTATTTATTGAATTTAAACTTCCTTGATCACATGTATTATCTGTCAGAGCATCATAAGTTTCAGCAGACACATTATTTAGTATAAATGAGCGATTACTATAATACTTCCACATATACGTCATAAAGTTCTCATTAGTAGTGAACACTGTACCCACAGTCTGCTTATCCAGTGGGAGCCGTTCCATAAAATCATCATTACACCCACACACCGTGAATAATAAGAATAAAAGTTTCAGTATATTTTTCATATTATCTTGTTTTTTAGAATGTTAAATTTAGTCCAAATGAAAATTGTCTCATTAAAGGGTAAGTTACATTTCCTGAATAAGAATCACCACCAGCTACCGAATTCATACCAAGACCTCCAACAGACGTGTCATAAGCATCAGGCATATATCCTTTAGGAAGATGATGCAACGTCAAAAGGTTCTCTAAACTTACAAATAATCTAGCTCTCTGGATCAGCGCTTTTTGGAGAATAGATGTCGGAATACTATAGCCTATCGTTACATTTTTCAATCTTAAAAATGAACCATCACTCAAATATTTAGACTGCCTATTAAAATTTTGTCCCGTATTTAGCTGAGCAGATACACGCGGATAAAAAGCATTCGGAGTTTCTGGCGTCCAACGATCAAGCATATAGCTCTGCACACCACCGGCAAACTCCCCCCTTACCGGGAAAAAGTCCAACCACAAGTCTCGCTTCCCAATACCATTCAATATAAATGAAAAATCAACATCCTTATACTTAAAACCACCGGTTATATTATATTGATAACGTGGTGTCTTGTTCCCAATAATTTTCATATCTCCAGGATTATCATATGTGTTATCTCCATTACTGATTTCATTATCCCCATTCTGATTCACATACAGAATATCTCCCGGATAAGCCGCAACTTGCCCTTTCATTAAAATAATCCCGTCTTTCACAGTACCATCAGCATTAAAGTCATCAACAGTAAGGAAACGCAACGTTTCATATCCCCAAATTTCTCCATATTTCATGCCCTCACGTAAAGCCAAACTATTTCCTGAAGTCAATAATCCAGTAGGATTACGATACTTTGTTATTTTAGATTTAGAATCATAAAGATTTAACCCAACATAGTAATTGAAATCTTTATTTATCTTATCCTTCCACTCTAACGTAATATCCCATCCCTGCGTACGCAAACTCGCAGAATTGGTGTTTGGTGCACTGACTCCAAGAACAGACGGCAATGGAGTCGACATAGCCAACATATCTTTAGTATCCCGAATATAATAATTTCCCACAAAATCTAACTTTCCCCATAAATTAAAGTCCAATCCAAAATTCAATGTACTTACCTTTTCCCAAGTAAACGAAGAACTAACTAATCCTGGTGCAGTAAGTGAAGTTACCCACATAGAGCTACCCGGAAGGATCCATTTTGGTCTATTTATATCAATAGTACTAAGATATGGATAATAGCTACCTACAGCCTGATTTCCTATATTTCCCCATGATACTCTAAGTTTTATATTATAAAAAAGTCCTTTCATATGTTCCATAAACGCCTCTTCTGATAAACGCCAAGCAGCAGAAAAAGAAGGAAAAAAGCCAAATCTATCTTTTTTAGGGAACCGTGATGAACCATCATAGCGTCCATTAGCTTCAAAAAGATAACGATCTTTATATGAATAATTCACCCGATAATAAAAACTGCGCAAGGCCAATTCACTAAAAGCGTCATCAGCTTTCATCTCACCAATACCTTGACCCAATGAAGGCAAATCTTGGTTAACCAATTCTTTTCTTTGTCCATATAACATTTCATATTTATAAAGTTCCTGATTAAATCCGCTCATAACAGTTATATTGTGATCAGCCAATTTAAAAGAATAATCAGAGAATATATTAATTACATTATTCTCTTCTGATGTATTTGTCATATTATAACTATTCTCTGGATTCACCTCTTCCACTACCATTCTTACAGGATATAACACTGAAAAGGTTTTATTTATATTCCTTGCTGAAGCAGAATTAACTATATGTGTATATTCACCGGTTATATTCCATCCTTTCAACGGTTTCAAAATAAAACGTCCTAAAGCACGCATATTCTTAGTCTTATTCAGTCTCGGTTCGCTAGATTCTATCAAATAACGCGGCGTTGCAAAATGATACTCTTCTACAGAATTTTTCGTAGGAGTCCCCATACCTAAAGGTGACATAGAAAGCAGGCCACCAGACGAAAGGTACCACAAATTTCCAGCTGGGGAATTACCCATTGCGGTTGTATTTCTAGAATTCGCATATTTCACGTCCAACTGAGCTGTTAACCACTTAGTAGCATCCATACTAACAAACGAACTTAAATTATATCGCCTATAACTATCTTTATTCGTAATTAAGATACCATCTTCATCAACCATACCAAATGAGATTCTATAGGAAGCTCTATTTCCGCCACCTTGTACAGCTATATTATGCTGTTGCTGGAACCCTGCATTATCCAACATATCATCATATGCATTTGTCTCCGCAAGATCATACCTATAGCCATCTTCTCCCCAAACATAACCATTTTTATGCATTCCTTGATTTTCATATTCATCTAAATAATTTTTCCATTGTTGAATATTTTGTCCTGCATGAGAATTTTCCATACCTATACTACCAAAATAATTGAGTAGTTCACGAGGCGTTATCATTTCTGGCTTACTTGCCACTTTAGAAAAAGAAAAATTATTTGAATAGTTTACTACGATAGGAGAGTCTTTTTTCCCCTGCTTGGTAGTCACAAGTATCACCCCAAATGCAGCTCTAGCTCCGTAAATTGCAGAAGCTGCGGCATCTTTCAAAACAGACACCGTTTCAATGTCATTAGGGTTAACTAAATTCAAATCCATGGGGACATTATCAACCAAGACAAGAGGACCACCTCCATTAATACTAGTTACGCCACGAATATTCATATTAATATCTGCACCTGGCTTTCCACTATTTTTATTAATCTGTAATCCTGGAATAGCACCTTCCAAAGCACTTAATGCAGAGGTAACAGGGCGATTTCCCAAAACATCATCCATCTTTACAGAACTAACAGCACCAGTAAGATTTACTTTTTTTTGTGTACCATATCCTACTACTACCACTTCCTCTAATGTCTTTGAATCCTCCAACAACACAATATTAATTGATGATTTATTCCCAACATCAACTATTTGAGTTTTATAGCCAATATAGCTTACTTGAAACCTTACATTATTGTTAGGTAACTCCAACGAAAAATTGCCATCTACATCCGTAATAACACCATTGGAAGTCCCCATAATAAAAATTGAGGCACCAATGACAGGCTCTTTCGCATCATCCATTACATGTCCGATCACTTTACGTTTGCCTCCAGTGGTGTGCTGCCGGACAGCTTTATATACAGAAATACGCTTGCCGTTTACTTCATATTTGATACCCTTACCATCAAAAAGTATCCCCAAAATTTCGGCAACAGTCTTATTCTTGGCATCAATCGATACTTTCTCATTAGTATTTACATCATTATTTCGAATCAGAAAAGAACAATCTGTTTTCTCCTCTATTTCTTTAAATACTTTACTTAACGATACATTTTTTTGCTGGATAGTAATCCTAATCTCTTGTAAGGGTGAAGCAACACCTGAGAGAGGCAAAAGAAAAACAAAAAAGAAAAGCAAAATCTGTGTTCTTACCAACAAAAGATTAGCTCCGAAATGACAAAATAAATATGTCATTCCGCTATAAAAACATTTTTTTTTCATACATTTGTACTGATTTAAAGATTTTCTTAAAAGATAACTTAAATTCGGAATCGGAGGACATACCCCAATATGTATCTCCGATTTTTGTTTTTTTACGTACAGTTTTCCATAATATTCTTTTTGAAGGTTACTACTTAATTAACTGATCGGTAATAGTAATCACATTACCACTCCGACTCCAGCTATATTTATTGTCGACATCCATATAGTCCAGTATTTCTTCAACCGTAAGTTTAGGGCTAATGCTTCCTGAGAAGACTTCTTTATCCAGATATTTACTGTGGATAACAATCCGCACATCATACTTACGCTCGATAGCTTTCATTATTTCAGGTACTGATGCATTGACAAAACTCAAACGACCGGTAGTCCATTGTGAAGTTTGTAAAGCATCTACATGATGATGGTTCATTTTACCGCTTCTCTTATCATACGTCAACTGTTCATCGGGAGCAAGAATCACATTGTCCCGAGTTTCGGAAGCGGAGAATACATTTACTTTTCCTTTTATCAGACTGACTTCTATTTCAGAATCTTCCGGATAAGAGCGCACATTAAAAACCGTACCGAGTACCTTGACATTTATATCATCGGCATGAACAATAAAAGGTTTTTCCGGATTCTTTTGTACTTCAAAATATCCTTCACCTATCAAATAGACTTCCCGGCTCTTTTTACGGAGAAAAGCAGGATCATACTTCAACACAGAACCGGAATTCAGACAAACGACCGAACCATCCGGTAAAATCACTTTGGTCTGCGAACCTAAAGGTACTTCCATTTGACACAAAGCCATTTCCTGATTCGATTCGGCTACATCATTATATATATAATAACCGGCAATAGAAGTAGTAAAAATCAATAAAGCAATAGCAGCCACTTGCGAGAAAGTACGCCACAACGATATCCTTTTCTTTTCCGATTTCTTCTTTAATCCTAACTTCACAGACAAAGCCTCATAGTCAGCTTGTTTTTCCTGTTCAAACTTACCGATAAACGATTTAGCCCGTGTCCGTGCCATTTCTTTATATCTCTGCCGATAAGAAATATCCGACTGTAGAAAATGAAGTAGCTTCTGTTCTCCATCCTCCGACAGTTTTCCTGCCAGAAAATCAAGCATCAATTCTTCAAAAGTATCAAGTTCCTTTTCCATCATTTCCATGTTCGTTTATATATAATACACATCTCGATATAGAAACATTTAGTCTTAAAGAAACTTTTTTTAAATAAATTGCAAGAAATTCTATAAACGACCTACTTTAGACTCTCTTATAGCTATCCATTACCCCCCATGGGTGTGTGGGAAATGACATTCCTTAGAGAAAAATGAGCAGAATAATGCGTAAAACAAACAAGGAAATAAAAAAATGGCTCAAAGCCTCCCGTAAAGAAACAAAAGCAGTATGCCTGTAGTAGATCCCAATCGAAGTTTAATATGATCCATCGCATTCTTGATATGAACGCGCACCGTATTTACCGATATGGCCTGTTCATCAGCAATCTCCTGAGGAGACATACCTTCATACAAGTATTTTTCAAAAATAAGGCGACATTTTACAGATAGAGAGTCTATCACCGTGTTAACCTGACTTTTCAGTTCCTCTATCTCCAATAATTGCAACGGGTTATTATCATTTTTGCAGAATTCTTCCTGAAAAGCAATTAGTTCCTTCCGATACTCGTCAAGCACACGTTCTCTCGTATGTAAAGTACGAATGTAATTCAAACAACGGTTCTGTACACTTCGCAACAGGTAATTATGAATAGGGAAACTTAACTGACCTCTACTGTTCCAGATATTCATAAAAACATCATTAACGATTTCCTTTGCCTCATCCGGATCGAATACGTAAGTAATAGCATAAGCGCATAAATAACTATAATAGCAATCATATAAAACAGAAAAGGCATTTTCTTTCCCTTCGTTTATATCATTAATTATTTGTTCGCTTATCCTAGTAGTAGTCATATTTAAGACATTGTGATACTTTAATTAAGAACAAAGTTAATATTTTCATATACCGTCAATTGCATTTTATTCTTATTTAACACATTATTGGTATCCTATCAAAATTAAGACTAAATAAAAAATTAAATAAACTGAACCCATCTACTCCAAATTATTCTTGTCCTTTTGATATTTATTTTTGTCAGAAAGATCTTGAATATGAATTTTATCAGTCAATAAGATGTATAACATTTGCAGTACTTCGTTTGTATTTCCATCAAGTTGCATATCGTGTTAAATTACTCTCAAAGGGGATACAAATTCCAGATAATCTCAATTCAAAGGTTGATAAAAAGAGGTGTGATATAATGATTTAATATAGCAGTATTACCTTTATGAAAAAACAATTCACAGAACGTCATTAAGTCCCCTTTTTATATTTATATTTGCATTGTCGTTGCGATACGAAAAACATGGCAGAACACGCGTGCCCCAAATGTGGTGAAGCCATTGTGAAAGAGAACTATCTGGGAGGAAGCATTTATTATTGCAGGGGATGCCAGGTAATGAAATAAGCCCCTCACAGTCACTATTCAATTATAAAAACAAAAAAAACAATGAAACAAGAAGTATTATTTATCATTCTCAACGAGTATGCCGATTGGGAAAGTGCTTTCGTAGCAGCGTCCCTTCATTCCGGACTAATGCCGGGCAGTGAAATCAAGTACGTAGTCAAAACAGTAGCCCCCACTTTGGATCCAGTCTGCTCTTTGGGTGGTTTCCGTACTCTGCCGGACTACAGTTTCGACAACCTTCCTTCCGATTATGCTGCCTTGGTCCTAATTGGTGGTATGCAATGGCAGTCTCCTGAAGCAGAACGTGTATTCCCCATCGTCCAGGATGCTTTTGAAAAAGGGAAAGTGATTGGCGGTATCTGCAACGCTGCTTCATTTCTGTGCGCCCATGGCTTCCTAAACAATGTTAAGCATACCGGAAACACCCTTGCCGTGCTCAAACAGTGGGGCGGAGAACGATATACCAACGAAGATGGTTACCTGGAAAAGCAAGCTGTCGGTGATAAGAACATAGTTACGGCAAACGGTACCGGTTATCTGGAATTCACCCGTGAGTTGCTATTAGCATTGAAAGCCGATACGGAGGAAAAGATCGAAGCATTTTATGATTTCAGTAAGAATGGACTTGTGAGATAGCAACATGTTCATCAAGCATACGGGACAACATGAAAAAAGGATTCACCATACTGCTTCTTTTACTCTCATTGGCAGAAGTGTACGCACAAACAGAATTCACAACCAGCCTGTTTGATTCAAGACGTAACCGGATAGTGCCGGTAGCTGTTTACCGGCCAAAAAAAGAAAGCGCCAGGACCGGAGTCATTATATTCAACCATGGATATGACGGAAACAAGAACGATAAATCGAACCAGAGTTATTCATATCTGACTCGTTTTTTGGCAGAAAAAGGATATTATGTGATAAGTATCCAACATGAATTGTCCGATGATCCTCTTTTGGCTATGGAAGGAAATTTTATGGAAACCCGTATGCCTAACTGGAAAAGAGGAGAAGAAAATATTCTCTTTACAATCCGGGAGTTTAAGAAGCTAAAACCGAACCTGCAATGGGAGAAACTTTGTGTGATAGGTCATTCAAACGGAGGTGATATAACCATGCTCACCGCAACAAATCATCCGGAACTGATAATGAAAGCTATCTCAATGGACCACCGGAGAATGATAATCCCAAGAACACAAAAGCCACGGATATACACGTTGAGAGGATGTGATTATGATGCTGATCCGGGTGTACTCCCAACCAGCGAGGAGCAACAGAAATTTCGAATAGAAGTTGTGCGACTGGATGGAGTTACACACAGTAACATGGGAGAAAACGGATCGGCAGAACAACACGATCTTATTAACCGACACATATATATGTTCTTAAATAACTAATTAATTTTCATGATATTATATAATACGCCATGACGTACCATGATACAATAAAACCCATAATCATAAGAAATCAGATCTATGAAGCAACAAGAAACTAATCCAGACAGCCTAATTGAGAACTATCTTCCGGCAGATTATTATGACTCCTTTTCAAAAGAGTTGCATAATAAGAATGCAATCTCCACTGACGAGTTTGCAGATATAGCTTTTAACCAACTACCCTCCTGGATTATCCGGCTTCTAAAAGTAAGAAATAGTATAGTCAAGCCTTTCGGACTCAATACAAACAGACGAATCACGGATATGGAGTGTGAAAGAAATCAACACGAAATAATCTTTGGAATGTCCGATAAACACTTGACTTTCTACGTATCCCTTTGGTGTAAGGTTTCCGAAGCCAACAGCCAAACTTTACGAATCACCACGATAGTCAAATACCACAACCGTTTGGGAAAACTCTACTTTTTCGTGATTCGTCCTTTCCATAAAGTTATTATTCGATCATTATTGGAGAGAGTAGGAAAAAGGTATAAACTTATATCTCTGGAGAGAGAAGCGTCTTGATATCACGTAATTAAACATATTTTTTTATTGTTCCGAAATCTTTTTTACTACCGGTTTATCCGCTTCCGCCCAGTCCAAAGTTGCCATCTCCCCAGGAAAGAGCCACTGTGCAGCAATATGTTCTTTCAATACATATTGCTCCCCGATAGGATGACATAGAAAAGCGTGCATCGTAATTTCGAAATCAGGATAGATGTGATGGACTGTCAAAAGCTTTTCTCCCACTTCGATAGTATAATCCATTTCTTCCATAATTTCTCTTTGAAGTGCTTCCTGCAAAGATTCACCTTTCTCCACTTTTCCACCCGGAAATTCGTACCTGAAAGAAGTATATGAAAATTTAGTCCGTCCCCGTTGTACACAAAGATATTTTCCTCCAGATCTGATAACGGCTGCTACGACTTCTATACTTTTCATAATGACTGCGGTATTGGGTTTCGAAGATAATGGATGCAAAAGTAATAAAAGAATGTGGGAAAGGAGGAAATTAAAAGTAATAAAGACTAATCTTAAATATTTTCCCTACCTTTGTTAATCACCGGAATGTAAGTCCCATAACGATAAGACAATTAACAATTAATACATTGAAAAACAATTATCAGCATATAAAATGAACACCACTCCCCAACTCTACCAATCAGGTAACAGTGCACTCATGTCGAAGAAGAAAATTGCTTTCTTATGTTCCCGGCAAGTACCTGAAAATAAAACAGCATCTATTTATCGCTGGGCAAATCAATTATTACCGGAAAGAGATTGCATCCTTTGCGGAAATCATTCAAAAATGGAACAAGAGGTCTTTAATATACTATTGGAGAAGAAAATACCAGTCATTCTGGTACTGGCTGAAAGCATGAAAGAAGAATGGAGTAATCATATTAAGTTGGCACTCAAAGAGAAGAGGCTATTGATAGTAACTGCCTGTAATAGCCAGGTACACAGAATTAATCATCAATCAGCCTATGACCGGAATAAAATAATACTTTCATTTGCGGACCATGTTATAATCGGTTATTGTAAACCAGGAGGAAATATCGACAGACAAATTAGCGGAAAAACAAACATTACATTTTTACACAATTCGAATTACCTGCCGACAGAACCTACCCTTATGGAGAGAGCGGCAGACAGTGATGTTATAACCTATAGGACATCCACAAAAGGAGGAGAACTCTTTTTAGATATTAAACAGGACTTAAGCGGACAAGAATATCTAAAAATTACCCAAAGTAAACATCAAGGAAATAAGGGTTTCCACAGAGAAACGATTTTCATCAACAAGGATGAAATACTCCAGTTCAAACAAGAATTAGACCGAGCTATTGAATATTGGGGATTGAACCCTATAAAGCAAAAACAGACTCTTAGTTTCAAAAGAGAAGAGTATGGCAACGCCTATTTGCCATGGGAAAAGAGTGCAGATGATTATCTTCTCCGGTTGTATGCGGAAGGCAAAACCATTAACGAACTGACAGAGATATTCGAACGGAATGACGGAGCGATACGTTCCAGATTACAAAAACTGGGAATTAAATTAAGATAATGATATTATCTGGTTTTAAAACGACATCTCTTATTAAATACGGGTAGAGAGAAAAGGGTTTTACAAATGTGACACTGTAAAAAAATGATAGAAAAAGTAGTCAGCAATTCCAAAGGCATAGAAGAGAATCGAGTGGAAAAACACAGTAAAGGACATTGCAAATGTATTTAGAATCACTCTTAAAAGACATTCGTCCCTATATGAATTCTGACAAGAAATAATATACCGCCATCCCCACCTGCAATACCCCAATTACCGGTATACCATACTTAAATTTAAGATGCCGTGTCTTATGCCGAAACGTATACATCCCTGCCCATGCACCTAACGAACCTCCCGCTACGGCTATTCCCAGCAGGTGGACTTCGGGAGTACGCCATCGTTTTCGGGATGCGTTCCGTTTATCGATACCGTACATAACAAAAGAAACGGTGTTCACGATTACCAGATATAAGATAAGTAACTTCAACGGTTGGCTCTTTTTTAATTCGCCGGCAAAGATACGCATTTTTAATCAAGCCCGATTTGTCGGCCGAAAGATTCTCTGTATCTTTGCCCGCATGGCAGAGAGAAACGAATTACATAAAAGGAACAAGCATAACGGACAGTACGATTTTTCAAGACTGATGGAAGAGTATCCCCCATTGAAGAAGTTCGTCGCACCGAACGCATACGGGACGACAAGTATCGATTTCTTTAATCCGCAGGCGGTGAAGGCACTCAACAAAGCCTTGTTGATAAGCTGTTACGGCATACGATACTGGGATATTCCTAAGAATTACCTGTGTCCGCCCATTCCGGGAAGAGCAGACTATATCCATTACATAGCGGATTTGATTCAACCCGAAAACCCGATACAGACAGAAGCAGCAACAAAAGCCACTCACCCATGCAGGTGTCTTGATATCGGTGTAGGTTCCAACTGTATCTACCCCATTATCGGACAAACAGAATATGGATGGACTTTCGTCGGTTCCGATATTGATCCTATCTCCATTGATAATGCACGAAAGATCGCGACTTGCAACCCGGCACTGGCCCATAAAATAGAACTCCGGCTGCAACGGGACAGCCGAAAGATATTTGAAGGGATCATTGCTCCGGATGAATACTTCGATGTAACCATCTGTAATCCTCCTTTCCACAGTTCCAGAGAAGAAGCTGAAAACGGGACGCTGCGTAAACTCAGTAGCCTAAAGGGGAGAAAAATAACCAAAGCCCGGCTCAACTTCGGAGGCAATGCCAACGAACTCTGGTGCGAAGGTGGAGAACTTCGTTTTCTGCTGACCATGATCGAAGAGAGCCGGAACTACCGAAAGAATTGCGGATGGTTCACCAGTCTGGTATCGAAAGAAAAGAACCTGGGTAAACTGACCGCCAAACTCAAATCAGTCGGTATATCTGAACATAGGATTATCGAGATGCGTCAAGGTACTAAAACCAGCCGGATTTTGGCATGGAGATTCTGAGAAAGATATAGTTACTAAATTAGCAAGTATCTACTCAAATCTTTCAAGGAGGCGGCCTTAATAAAAGATCATCCGCAATGCAGAGATATCATTGAGGTTAAACAGTTTATCACTCCAAACAAACCAATTCCGGAAAACGTGTTTTAACACTGTATTAAAACTTGTTTTCTACAAACAAAAGACTTGTCCTTTAACTGTGCAAAAGAAGTCCTTTGTTTGCAAACAATCAGAATCATTCATTCCGAGTTAACACTGTTAATAGGAAAACGATACATCATTATGAACATATTAATCCTTAGCAATGCTGACAGTTGCCGCAGCCGGATCGCACAGGCTCTTCTTTCCTCGCTTGGAAAAGGTATGAAAATATATTCTGCAGGAGCAGTTGCTCCCGCGATGTACTTGCGGAGCCAACGACTTTTGCAGATGTGAGTGAGGGAAATTACTCCCTCACCTCTTGCTTTATCAGCCGTGTCACGCTTGTAATATTTCGCTTGTCTTTATTCAGGATATAAGTATATTTGTAATCGCTTGCCCGGTAAGAAGTAGGCGAACTATTCACCAAGATAATATTCCGGTTATTGGCAAAGTCCAAAATACCTTTAATATTATTGGGATGCAGTTTTCCGATCTCGTCCATCATGCAGTGAAGCTTGAAGTCGTTGAACTGATGCGATGCCTTTTCCTTGAACACATTCAGCAACATGATGTTAATCATGGCCTTCACCAGAATATCCGTTCCATCGGAACCTACATTTGCCAGTTTCTCCACCCATCCGCTGTCATTATCGTTCTCCACAATGCGAAACTGAAGTTCGAAAGTATCAGAAAGCGTCAGTTCCTTTTCCTTGTTCAGTGCCAGTTCTTTCACCAGCGACTGCAATAAACTTACCGCCTGCCGATTCTGTTCCACAAGCTCCTCCTGACCGAACAGGCTAAACATGCCCAGAGCACCCGGTTGATTCCGGTCGCAAAACTCTTTGATAGTAACAAAATGTTGCATGATACGATTGCCACTGGGCACAATCTGTAAGGCAATGCTTTTGATGACCCCGGCGAAATTGCGTTCCACAAAGTCACTGTTGATGTCGTTGATAGTTTTGCGAATCAACCCTTCTTTTGAAAGCATATCCGCCGTCTCTTTCCCGATCCGGTGAATCAAGTCGGTATATGCTTCATTCGAACGACGTTCAAAGTCAATGATCTTATCATTATCAATGAACTCTTTGAGATCGGCAGCAAAGGTCATAAACTCGTCGCGCTTTGTAAGACGTGTACGGAAGTTGAACGTATTCTGTTCGGAGAAGTTACCCGTAAAGCGGCCGACCGCTTCCCGGAAGTCCTTTTCTTGTTCAATCTGCCGATAATGATTCTGTGTCAGCTCCTCTATCACTTTCTTGCAGCGCTTCACACTCTCTGCTTCCACTCCCGTTTGCAGTACAGGCGGACAAATATTGAGTGTTTTGAAGTTCTCAGTCTCCCGGATATCCTCTTCTAAATGCTTCAGGCGGGTATTTGTCTCAGCTAATTGCTTGTTCAGTCCCGTTACTTTCTGATTCAGTTCTTCTTCCTTCAAGCGGAACTTCTCTTTTTCACCGTCCAGTTCTTTCTCGGCCAACTGCTTTCCATTTCTGAATTCGTCCATACGGTCGAAGAACTCCCGCTTATCCTTTTCGTAATCGTAAACCAGACGGCGGTGCTGCTCGATAAACGCCAACTCCTGTTCCGTGCGGGCCACTTCATTACGCAGGGCAGTGATACGTTCCGTATCCACCCCTTTTCCGGAAAGTTCATGCAACAGGTCCTTATCCATTGTCTCCAGCAGTTCATCGGTTTTCTTCTTTTCAGAAGCAATGGACTGATGGATCTCCTCCTGCTTGTTACGGATCAGAGTGTCTTCTTCCTGCATTCTCTGGTTACGTTCCTTCTCTTTCTGACGGATTCGGGTTTCAAGTAAGTGATTGAACTGTTCCAGTTCCGCCGCTGACTCCTGCAAACTGTGTGTAGCCTCAGCCAACTGTTTTTCCAACTGTTCCAGCAATATACGTTTCTCCTCGCCTGCCTTCTGCTCCAGCATGATTTCATCTGCTTTCAGAACCTGAATACGCTTGTCATTCTGTTCCATACAGTAAGCGGACTGAGCCATCTCTTCCTTATAAGTATTAAGGACAGTCTGGTATTTCTTCCGGATGGCAGCCAGCTCTTTCTCTTTTTCCTCTATCGACTTCTCAAGATTCTGCTGCCATTCATGTATCTCCTTACGGATTGCTTCCTGCTCTGCGGCATACTCCTGCACACTTTTCACTTCTTTCCGGATAGCTGAAAGATCGAGTTTGATGCCATAGAAACAGTCTTGTCCAGTATCCGGAACAGATTGGGGATTGAGTTCCTTACTGAATAAAACAAGTTTTTCGTCTACCACCTTACCAATGGTATTCTCCCATCCCGGACTATTTCGGCTCAACCATTCATAGAGTGATCCCTGACAGTTATCAAGTAACCGGTCTATCTCCGCCACTTTTTCTCTACCAACCGCAATCTGCTGCTCTATTTCCTTCTGACGGACGCCCGACTGTTGCTCACAGGCAGTCTGATCCAGTTCCCATTGCCGACGTACCAGCCCCATTTGTTGTTCTGCCTCTTTCAGCTTCAACCGGTATTCGTGATTCTCCTTTTCCAATGCAACGCGTTCCGTCCGGCAGGCCTGTAACTCTTCTTCATGGAAAGTCCGGTGCAGGCACTTCTCCCGTTCCATCTTCAACTGATAGATGCCCTCTTTTTTCTTTTCTGTCTGCTCTCGCAGGAGGGTCAACTTCCCTACCTCCTGCTCACGCACCTCTTTCAATATTTTATCGTACTCCTTTCGTACAGCCTCCTTACGTTCGATAGCACGTAAATGGAGCGTATTCAGCTCGGCATTTTTACCGTTACGGAAACGTTCAAAGGCACTGGAAGCCTGTTCCTTCAGTAGCTTATACTGGCTGTTGATGTCGTCAAAGCGGGCAGTCAACATGGTCAGCTGCTCCTCCAACATCTGTTTGTGGAGTATGGCTTCGGGCTCCGCATTCACCCGGTCGCACACATTATAAATATCCTGCGACTCATACCGTTCCTTTCGTTCACGCGCAGTTTTCAAGTTCTCGTTCTGTACCCTGACAAGCCCCAGCAAACGGTCGCGCTCACTCTGGAATTTCCCGGAAAGTTCCTCAAGCTGGTGTTTCTCTTTTGCCAACTCTTTCAACAGTTCCTCTTTCTTCTGTTGCAGTGAAGGGAGCAGTTCCTGTGCCATCCGGAAAGTATAATTCAGTTCCCCGGCCAGCGTACGCGCCTGTTGCTCCAGATAATGCATTTCCCTATAAAGCTCAATTACCCGGTCAGCCTGCCGGCGAACAGTAACCTCGCCATTCTTGTTCTTCCTGAACCACTTGCTGATATCGGTCACCTCTTCATCGAACCGTCGCAGATGATGGGCATATTGCCCCAGATCGATACGCACATCTTCTTCGTTCAGTGACATGATGATGGTTTGCTTGATGAACTCAGCATCGAGCTTTGAATTCAGGAAAACATTCTGAATGGTACGCGGTATATTCTGGTACTGACGGCTCTCAGTAATGGCAAACTTCCGTAACTCCGGAGGAAGCCCCCGGTTGTTGCCGAAAATGATGTCACGATACTCCTCATACGTCTCTACGCGACGGCTCTTATAGACAAAGCTGCCAAGGGCATCGCGTATCTGATCCCACTCTTCATAAGCCTTTCCTTCGGGAGAAATAAAATATTCTTTTTTGTAACCCGTTCCCAGAAAACGGAAACAAACTCTCCCCTGGGAGCGAAAAGCCAACACACAATACGATGCATCGTCTACGGTCACTTCATAAATAATATATGAATTGAGGTACGGAAAGTAATATTCGTCAAAGCTCTTTTTCTCTTTTGATATGCCCAGCTTCGTCTTGTCGGCATTGTAAAAGAAAAGCAGCGCACGTAACGCCGTACTCTTCCCCACCCCCTGTGTACCGATAAAGTGGACATTGCCGTCTATCTGTATTTCGGCATATTGTATACGGGCACTATTGATGAAAACAATTTTATTCAGGTATCTCATTCTGTATTTCTTCTGATATGTTAATACAAGCGACCAACTCTTCCAGATAGCCGAAAGCCGCTACTACTTTATAGGTGGAAGTGATCTCGTTCTCCAATTCAATGAAGCCGTCACGTTTCAAGTCATTCACTATTTTATCGATCATCTCTTCGTGCTTCTCCCGTCCGACAAGTTTCTTCAATCCGGCGAGTTTCTCTTTCAGTTCCAGGTCGGTACCTACTTTTACGACCATATCGGCCGGCTGGAAACGGAATCCGGATGAAAAAGCCGCATCGTAGGTTTTAATGAAATCAAGCACATCAATCCAGCGGGTGGCAATCTCTAACTTACGCTCCAGATCGACTTTATTTTCCCGACGGGAGAAATAATAATATTCATTCCCGCTCTCAAGGATAAAGTTGATGGCGGCAAAGAAATCGTACAACTCCGACTGATTATCTTCGATCACCGTATAGAGTTGGCGGATATTGGGATTGGTACTGTCGGAAGAGATGAATCCTCCTTTACTCAGTATTTCAAATATTTCAGCAGTTTGTTTAATCATTACTATAATGGTTATGGATTCGGGTTCACCACCGAGGAGACAGAGGACACAGAGAATATCTTTCTCTTAAACATCCTGATAAACAAAAGATTAAAACTCTGTGTCCTCGGTGTCCTCGGTGGTGAATCGTATTCGTTTCTAAACTATTTCGCCTGTCCTTTCCGAATAAATCAGTGCATATTCCACCCCACCCATTCTGCCATAATCACCGGTGATACGGAGTTCTTCGTAAAACTGGGATACAATCTGGCAGTAGAACGTTATCCGCTCATCAAAAGAAACCTCTTGTGCGAAAGGATAGGCAGTCACAAACGAAAACAAATCTTCTTCAGCCTGCATAAACCGCTTCTTCACTTCCTCCAGATTGATATAAGCCTCTTCCGATATATGGGTCTCAAGAGAGTCTTCGGCAATGCTGCCGGCCACATTCCGGGTCAGGATGGCACGCTTGCCGATCATGGTTATCACTTTACGGATGCTCTCCAACACTTCATCATCATTACGAAGATATTCTACGGAGAGACGTAACGGATAAGCCGGTGCAGGTTCGAACCAGACACTGTCTTTCTGCATCAACACCTCGCAGATATTGGTTCGTTCCTCCAGTTCGAACTGATCTTTCAGGTATTTCAGCTGCCGGATCTTAACCCGGATCTTGTTCTGATACTCTATTTTGTTCAGATAGCTGATAATCTGCTTTTGTATCTCGATCAGGTTGTGGAAACATTCATTGAGCTGTATCCGTACGTTTGCCACCACAAGCCCCAGTTCCTCGTCCGGTATCCGCCGGAAGAAACGGTCTTCTTCATTGGCAAGAAGCTCCTCGCTCACTTTTATCAATGCCTCGATATCCCGCCGTTTCTCGTCCAGGCGAACCAGTTTTTTCTTCTTGATCTGATAGTTCGGCTCATTCTTGAAAGTGCTGTCGATGTTACGCTTCAGGTCGATCACATTGCGCAAGGTAGTCAGGGCGATATTACGTAATATCCGCTTGATGGTACGCAGATAGGTAGTTTTCCGTTTCTCGTGGTTTTCTTGCTGATAATAGGAGATAGTATCTTTGAGATAACTGATATGCTCGTTGACAAACGAAGTGTTGATCTCTTCATTCACTTCGAGTACCTGCTCGAAGAAATGCAGATAAATATCCTCCATCTCAAGAAACGAACCATTCTCACGAAGCACTCCGTGATCGATCAGGCTCTGTATACGTTGTAGTTTATATTCTGTCAGTTCCAGTGCATATTCCCGCCGGAAGGATTGCTGTTTCCGCTTGCTGAACATCTGTTTCAGCAGGAGCTGTTCTCGGCTCATCATCTTCAGCAACTCGTCGATAGAGTGAAATGTAGTCATGTATAACGGCTATAAGCTTTTCAGGATTCCTTATCTTATCAGTTTTTTCTTCATTCCCCGGGCTAACTCTTCCTTGATAAAAGTCATCAATGGCTTACCCACTACAATAAACATGACCGCTACCAGAATCATCAGAATGCCAAGCATTAATCTGGGAGTCAGCCGTTCGCCAAAAATCATCACCCCGAAAAAAAGTGCCGTCACCGGCTCCAATGCTCCCAGAATGGCAGTAGGCGTAGAGCCGATGCTATGAATGGAAACAGCCGTACATACCAATGATATGACGGTAGGCAAGAAAGCCATGGCAAGAATATTGCCCCAGGCAGGAAACGAAGGAACAGCCTGAAGATCCGCGCAGAAATTCAGGCGGACTATATAAATGGAAAGACCGAACAACAGCGCGTAAAAAGTCAGCTTGGCCGTAGACATCAACTTCAGCGTGGAATGGTTGACACCGACTATATAGACAGCATAAGACAGTGAGGAAAGGATAACGAGCAACATACCGACCAGACTCAGCGTTTCGCCTCCCTCCCCTTTGTAAAGCAGTCCGATGCCGGAAAGGGCGAGCAGAATACAAAAAACGGTCAGCAACGACACTTTCTCGTGGAAAAACAGGAACATGATAAGCGCCACCATCACCGGATAGACAAATAAGATGGTGGAAGCAATGCCTGCATCCATGTGCTTATAGCTCAGAAACAACAGCAGTGAAGAGGCAGAAAAAAGCAGTCCGCCTGCAACCAGAGGCAATATCTCGTTCCTTTTCAGGGCAAACGACTGTCCCTGCACTTTCATCAGAATCCCCAAAATAAGTACGGCAAACCCGTAACGATAGAACAATACAGAGTCCACCGACATCCCTTCTTTATAGAGCGGCAGTGTAAACAACGGATTCATGCCGTAAGTAGCAGCAGCCACAGCTCCGCAAACAAATCCTTTAGCCTTACTATTAATATTCATTATTATATTCAATTTTCGGGGTGCAAAGATACAGTTTTTTGGAGATGTTGGTTACTTTTGCGTCAATTCTAACAGAGATTAAAATTGAGCAAAAACCGTATTGATCAGGAAAAGAGAGTGGTAGAGCTGATGATCCGTCTTTACTGCCGTAAAAAAGAAAAGAATGTCACGCTTTGCCCCCAATGCAAAGAGTTGCTTCGCTATGCGCATGCCCGGCTGGACCGCTGCCCTTTTGGGGAGAAAAAGAAAGCATGCAAGCAATGCAGCGTACACTGCTACAAACCTGCCATGCGGGAACGGATGAAACAAGTAATGCGTTTCTCCGGTCCCCGAATGCTGATTTATGCACCTTGGGAAGCAATCAGGCATCTGTTTGGATAAGCAGGCACAGAGAAGAATATTATTATTATAATTGCATTATTACTTTATAATAATTATCTTTGCTTATTAAAGTAACGAACCATGACTATCATCAGAAACCCCTTTATAACCAGTGGATATGTATCTTCCGATTATTTCTGCGACCGGGAGAAAGAGAGCGAAACCCTGATCCGGGAAGTAAGCAACGGAAACAATCTCGCCCTGATCTCTACCCGGAGAATGGGGAAAACCGGATTGATTCAGCATTGCTTCCGCGAAAGGAAAATCCGGAAGGACTACTATACCTTTTTTATAGATATATATGCCACCAAGTCACTTCGTGACTTTGTATTCGCACTGAGCAAAGAGATTTTGGAAGAATTAAAACCTTCCGGCAAGAAAGCTTTGCAACTCTTCTGGAAAAGCGTCAAATCATTGCATACAAGCGTATCTTTCGACATCAACGGCACTCCTTCACTGAGTCTGGGACTGGGAGACATACAAGCTCCGGCAACAACGCTGGACGAAATTTTCCATTACCTGAACCATGCCGATAAGCCCTGCCTGGTAGCCATCGACGAGTTTCAGCAGATAGCCGGATATGCGGAGGATAATGTAGAAGCAACCTTGCGCACCTATGTCCAGCATTGCAGCAATGCCCATTTTATCTTTGCCGGAAGCCAGCGCCACATCATGGGAAATATGTTCCTCACCCCCTCGCGCCCATTCTATCAGAGTGTTTCCATGATGCATCTTGAAAGTATTCCTTTGGCAAAATACACTGCTTTCGCGCAACTGCACTTCGCCCAAGCAGGAAAAAGCATCACCGATGAAACGGTTGAAACCATCTACCGACGATTTGACGGCATCACCTGGTACATGCAGAAAGTGCTCCACACACTTTACGACATGACTCCCGCACAGGGAACCTGTGAAGTGAAGATGGTGGAGGAGGCCATCCGCCAAATCATCGACTCGTTCAAGTTCACCTATTCCGAAATACTGTTCCGCATACCGGAAAAACAGAAAGAGTTACTAATCGCCATCACAAAAGAGGGAAAAGCGAAGGCTATTACTTCGGCAGCTTTTATCAAGAAGTACAAGCTATCCTCTTCCAGCTCCGTACAATCGGCTCTGAAAGGTCTGCTCGAAAAAGATTTCATCACTCAGGAGTTGGGAATATACCAGATATACGATCAATTTTTAGGTATCTGGCTAAAAGAGAACTATTAAGTTCTTTAAAAGCCAAACACTCCAAGAAAGAATTTCCAATAGATTTCTTTCAAAAAGACAGTAAAACCCCTTATCTGCCGACAGCCTCCATTTACAAAAAGAGACAAATAGAGAGATGGAGCAACAGATAATGAAAAAACATGCAAGGACAAGTCTTTATTCTCTCATAAAAATGCAATAAAAAGCAGATATATGCAGTCCCCCACTCTATCAGAGCCTTTGTTGACAGCAAAGAAAGGGTGCGTTGGTCCTAAACGGACGGTGCATTGGCTTCAAAGAGACGGTGCGTTCCTCTACGAGCAACGCCGCACGGGTAAAAAAGAAGAGTAAGATGGGCTGTTTACAAACTATCAGAGCCACCGTGCCGCACGAATCAAATCTACTAAAAGAAAGTAATCACACACAAAAAAGATCATTTACTAAGATCATAAAAACATATATCACACAATTTTCCAACAATATCCCAAATTCTCCATCATATTGCTTTACCTTAATCCTCCTACAAGCGTTTTTTCAGTCGCCACATCCTCCGGCATGAAACCAAGACTGCCTGAGAGTGATAGAATATACAAAATGACATTTTATCGCCGCTACAATTTCCCCTCCTTTATTCTGCCAACCTTATAAAAACAGCATTTTAAAACGGAAGGTCGCATTTTAGAAAGATTTAATTATCTTTGTTGCTGCAAACCCAGTTATATTTCACCTTTTCGTAAGGAAATGATATACACAGCATCCTCCGCCGCCGACCAAACCGCCTGCTGGATTACAGGCATTGTTATCGCTGCCCTGATCTTTCTTTTTGTGAAGTTCGCGGCAAAAGGCAGCAAACCATTGGAGAAGATAATGCTGGCATCGGGCTGCGTAATCGTACTGCTGACTACACTCATCGTCAAGGTGCCGGCACCCGACAGCTTCAACCCGGAAACCGGATTTTCGGAGAAAGAAAGAAGAAAAGACAGGCGGATACTCATACGAATATTCTCGGCCATCGGGCTGACAGCCCTGTGGTTCATACCGATACGGAACACTGAATGGTTCGAAGCCCTGATTGAAAAACATATCTGGGTGACTCCCGCAATGCTGGCAGTGTTCCTACTCGCAGGATGGATCCTTACCGGGCAACTGACCCGATGGTACACAAAAGAGCGCTGGACGGATAAACACACCGGACGGAAAAAACGTTCTTCTCAAAGAAACAGAACACCATAAAAGTAAATTCAAATATGAAACGAGCCGTTATCATAGGAGCTACTTCAGGCATTGGACGTGAAGTAGCCAAACAACTTCTCCTACAGGGCTGGCACCTCGGTATTGCAGGGCGCCGGCTTCCGTCACTCGAAGCTTTGCAGAGCAGCGCACCGGACCGCGTAGAAGTCGCCGCACTGGACGTCACCCAACCGGATGCAGCCCCCAAATTGAGTAACCTGATCAGGCGAGTCGGAGGTATGGATCTGTTTCTGCTGAGCTCCGGCATCGGTTATCAGAACATAGGGCTGAATCCGGACATCGAACTGGAAACCACCCGTACCAATGTGGAAGGGTTCACCCGTATGGTGGACACTGCTTTCAATTACTTCCGTGAGCACGGCGGCGGACAACTGGCTGTGATCAGTTCCGTTGCGGGGACAAAGGGATTGGGAGTGGCACCTGCCTACTCTGCCACAAAGCGTTTTCAGAACACCTATATCGACGCACTGGAACAGTTGGCATGTATGCAAAAACTGAACATCTGTTTTACGGACATCCGCCCGGGCTTTGTGTCTACCGACCTGCTGAACGACGGAAAACATTATCCGCTATTGATGCAACCGGAAAAGGTAGCCCGGCAGATTGTACGGGCATTGCACCACCGGAAACGAGTGGCAGTGATCGACTGGCGCTATGCTGTCATTGTCTTTTTCTGGCGGATGATTCCGCGCTGGATATGGAAACGGCTGCCGATACGGACAGGAAAGACTATGTGACAAGAATATATATCCCTATTGAATAATTCATTAAAAACAAAGAAAGAATGGAACAGAAATTTTGCCAGAGCTGCGGTATGCCGCTTAGCCCGGAAGTATTGGGAACAGAAAAAGATGGTAGCAAGAACGAAGAATACTGCACCTATTGTTATGCCGACGGACATTTCACCGTGGATTGCACGATGGACGAAATGATCAACCATTGCGCACAGTTCGTTGACGAATTTAACAAGGATTCGGAAGTGAAAATGACGAAGGAAGAGGCCATTGCGAATATGAAGCAATTCTTCCCGATGCTGAAGAGATGGAAACAGTGAAACATAACTCAAACAGACATCTGTGACGCATAAACAAAGGAGAGTGTGTCAAAACTCACCACAGAGGGCACAGAGTAACACAGAGTGAATTTTAAGTCATCGATGATTAATATTCTAATCTGTGGCAATCTGTGTAATCCTCTGGTGAAAAGGCGTTTGACACATCTCCTGCTGTATCGGAAGAGGTACCGTTTATTCCACCGGATGCCGCTTCAGCCAGGCTACAGCATACGAACATGTCGCTTTCGGTTTCAGACCTTGTCCGGCAGCATATTTGTAGGTTGCTTCTACCAGAGCTGCCGCAATCCCCTTTCCTTCCAGAGGGGGAGGAACGATGGTATGCATAATGTCCAGCGTTCCATCTTCTACTTCATACTCCACAAAAGCAGTCATTCCATTCTTTTCCAGTTCAAAACGATTCCGCTCCGGGCGGTGAGTTACTTCATATTCTTCCATTTTCCAATCTCCTTTTTGTTTAGGTTAATATAGATTATTTAAAATTCTTCTCCCTCTGCTCCACCCAAATCAACTTATCCACATCATACCCCCTGCGGATGGCAGCATCCAGTAATTTCTTCTTTATCTCTTCCGGCAGAATGGGCGTACGGCTCAATATCCACAGATACTTGTCCGAACTGCTGCCGATCAGTACATAATTATACTCCTCCTGATCCAATTCCAAAACATAATAGTCTGAATAAAAGGACAGAAAAAAGGATACCTTCAGTTTGCCCGGTTGCGACGAATCGGGAACCTTTGCCCGTCCTTCCGCTGTTTTACAGACATCATACGGCTTTTTATGCTTACATCCCCGGTTCTCTACGCGAACGGTTCCGTCGGGCAGCAATGTGTAAGTTGCCGTCACCTCCGACAGTCCCCGCTCAAAGCGGTGGTCGAAACGGGCTATCTCGTACCATGTACCCATATAACGTTGCAGATCCAGTTCGTCCACCGTACTGTGGTCCGTGCCCTCAAAAAAGGCTTCGATGGTCGGTTTATCAAAGCGGAAACCTGCCTCGAGCAAGCGTGTGGGACGCACATTCTGCCCCGACGTTAAGAAGGAAGCCGCTTCACCATATTGCATCCGAAAAAACCAACGTGGTATCACCACCTTCATCCAGGCATGATAGCGCGCTGCCATCGCCCGGGTAAACGCATATTGTGAAACCTGTTGCGGAACCACCAGATTGAACACTCCGCTTAATACTTCGTGGTTGATGATGAACTCCATCGCACGGCAAAGATCCTGGATTCCAATCCAGGGAAAAGGCTGTGTGCCCGGAGCAATCACACCGGCTACCCGTGCTATCCGAAGCGGACGCAACATCTGCTCCATTGCCCCGCCATCGGGTGAGAGCACTATGCCAAAACGGGTGATAGCCAGCCTTGTCTGTGAAGGGCAACGGCGAGCCTCTTTCTCCCAGGCGTAGCAAAGTTCCGCCAGGAAACCGCTGCCGCGAGTATTGGTATATTCGTCAAACGTCCCATCTTCCGGATAATATCCTACGGCAGAGGCGGAAATCATTAACCGCGGCTTTGTCTTTACCGCATCCATGGCCCGGATGATGCGATGCGTCACCTTGATACGGCTGTCATAAAGCTCTTTCTTATACTCCGGCGTCCAGCGTTTACTGATGGGTGCTCCTGCCAGATTGATGACTACATCGCAATGCGACAAGGCCTGAATTAAATGTCCCGATGTACCTTCACGAAACATGGGTCTCCCCAGAGGGACTATCCGGTGCCCCCTTTCCGTAAGGTACTCTGTAAGATGCTTGCCTATGAAACCGGAGGCCCCGCTAATTGCTATATTCATCTGAATCTCCTTTTTTTAGGAATATAACGCAGGCAAAGCGGGTAAAGTTCACCTCATAGTCATCTTACGCAACTCTTCGAGCGAACCGTTAAATACATTCAAATCTACATCATGGTGAATACCGGGCACACTTCCGATATCTGTATGCTGCCAGAAATGCCATTTTCCCTGATACTTCACCGAGTCGACATAGTAATGGGCAATCCAATAGGGATAGGCATTGAAAAGCGAATCGTCCAGATAGTGGGTTTTGAATTTATATGAAGTATAGAGGATAGGCTTCACACCATAATGCGCTTCCACCCGGTCGAGCCATTTCTTGATGCTCTGCTGCAACTCCTTCTTAGATTTCTTGCCTGACAGCTCCACATCGAGCACCGGGGGAAGATCGCCACTATCGAGCTTTACGGTACGGATAAAAAAGTCAGCCTGCTTCAAGGCATCCGTACGGGGAGTAAAGAAATGGTAGGCCCCACGGATAAAGCCATGCTGGCGTGCCTGTTCAAAGTTTTGCTTGAAGGTATCATCGCCATGGTCGCCTCCTTCGGTGGCCTTCATAAAAATAAAGTGAAGCGGGAAATCAGTCTCCTTGTTCTGTTTCAGTTCCTCCCAGTCGATGTTTCCCTGATAATGGGAAATATCGATACCATGCACTTCGTAACCACAAGGAATGCAAACGCCATACTCTTTCCGCCCGTAGCATTCTTTCCAGCGATAGGAATAAGGACGGATAACGAAATAGTAAAAAGCAACAGAAAACAGACCGACAACAACGAGCGCAAGGGTGTTGCGCAACCAAACAGGCATGGTACGGGAGGCTTTCTTTTTCGCTTTTCTCTTCCGTACCGACGTATGGCGACGGGGAGCGGGTTTATTAGAAACAGAAGTGGTTCGTGAAGACTTCATTGATTGTATTCTTATTTTGAGTTGGATTCATTTCTAAATAGTGCCATCAGCTTCCGCCCTGACCCATTCCAGATAAATGCCCGGATCAGCCTCTGCTGGAGGAGCGATAAAGTGAACATAACTAATTCCGTTTTGCGACTTGTTTCTGAGTGGAAGACGCAGGGACCGAAGCCGTCCGTCTACCCGGACACGTGCCTGCGGACGTTTCTGAGACAAATCCCATTCCAAAGAAACTTCATGCCAACGGTCATCTTTCACTCCCAGTTGCTTGCGGGTCAGAGGAAGTTCGTACATCGATTCATAGCGGGCCACGGTGTCCGAAGGATTCATCCAGCGGTCATTCAGTAACAATGAAACCGAATGGCTTCCCTCTGGAATACGCAGGCTGGCAGTGAACGTCCCTTTCTTCATTGCCGGGAAGTTCCACACTGCCCCACGTGTATCTGCTACCAGCGAGGCATCCGGCTGATAAGACAAATGGAGCACCTGACAACCCTCTTTCTCGGGATGGGATTCGAGCCGGCACCCCTGTATGCGGTTATAGGCACAATGACCTTTAATACCGTCGATATAATTGAATGTGCTCCATTGAGAAAGAGAATCGCTGAAATTATTAAAACGGCTTTTCTCGTACAGCCAATTCACGTCGAACATCATCATGGCACGATGAAGGGGATGTTGACCGATGGACGCCAGCACCTTGCCCGGAGCTACTTCTACAAACTGCGCCTGATGGACACCACGGTCGATTCCACCGCCATTGACAGCATAATCGGAGTCATTGCGCATGGGGTCCATATAAAGTTCACGAAAACCTGTCCACGTCTTGCCGTCATCATCGGACACAGCTACGTGAGTCACGTCGCGGTTGGTGAAAACATCATCCCAGACACCATTCGTCCCTTCTTTTTCAGGCAGAGGAGTAGTATTGCACCAGAAAAGTAACAGTCTACCATCGGCCAACCTGCCAAGGGTGGGCATCGTGATAGTACCGTAAAAAGGCGAAGGTTCCGATTCACTCCATGTCAGACCGCCATCTTGCGAGAAAGCCTGGTAATGGCGGTCCTGTGAAGTACGCATCAGCATCCAGAGTGTTCCGTCTTTCAGTTCAACCACAGTAGGCTCCACAGCACCGTGATTCCAACGAATACCTTTGTGGAAGCCTCCTCCCCGATGGTCGGGCGAAGTGACTGTATTCGAGCACTTCCAAGTCAGTCCGTCATCATCGGAAACGTAAGTATAACAGCCTTTCGGTGTCACGCCTCCATGGGCAGCCACCACAATACGCTTGCCGTTCTTGATAAAAACGGGTGGTTTAATCATGATGGAACTGCGATCGGCCACTTTCGTAAGGGTACGTCCGCCTGCCAGTCCACCGGAAGTACGAATGCAATAAACACCCATCGCCCCCATATCTACCAAACGGATATACTCTTTGCTCACAGGGCTTTGACGGTCTGCAAAAGGCATCTCTTTAGCCCGGTTTACCCGTTTCCAGGTCAGACCGTGATCGGCACTCGACAGATAAACGGCTCCTGCCACTGCCTGTTCTCCATAGTTATAGTGTCTTACTTCACCATTGTCAAGAAGCGACAGACCGATATAAGCATCGGAAGGCGGAGTAGCTACTTTCAAGGGAGCACAGACCGAATCGAGCACTAACGGACGGGCTTGCTGCGCCTGCCCCGAAAGGAAAAAACCTGCCGCCAGCAGGCATAGAGTAGAAAGTCGTTTCATCATATAAATAAGGATATTCAAATGAACTAAAAACCCACCGAAGGGAATTGAATCAATCCGCCCCGATGGGTTTCTGTTATTGTAATGCGGAGAACAGCTTACTTAGCCTGTTCCAGCTGCAATGTCTTAGTCGGCTGGTCGCAAACTTCTGTCGGACCGAAGTACTGGATCGGACCCGGATAAACGTAATCTGTAGTCAGCGCCCACTGATCGCGTTTGGCAGCAAATGTCAGGAACGGTTTGCCATCCAGTTTCACCAATGCTTTCTGGATTACCGGCTTCATTTCACCGTGACGACGTTCCATGTTCATCATCATCGTGATAGGCACACCGCCTGCGATCCATTCGGCAGCAGGGGCAGTTGTGTTGCGTACTGATGACATGTAACCGGTCTTACCGTTGGCAATCAGCATAGAAGCTGTATAACCCAGTGAATAGCAGTAGTCGGCATCGTAGTTTGACGGAGCAGCACAACGTCCTTCGTAACCGAAGAAGTGGTGCTGTGCAGCAAACTTGCCTACATATTTGCCTTCTTCTTTCCACTGAGCCAGTTTCGTACCAACCATTTCAGACAGCAATTTTTCTGTTTCGATCAGTGATACCTGTACGTTTCCGTGCGGGTCGCGGTCCAGAGAAAGCTGACGTGCCACACCTTCGGGAAGGCTTGCATAGATGTCAGCATTTTCTTTTGACAGCTTGCTGATAATATATTCACGCTGACGAGAACGTTTGATGTTGGCGAACTCAACTGCGTTAGCAGCCAGGAAATCGTTCAACTCAGCGATCAGACGTTTCATAGCCGGGATAAATTCAACCAGACCTTCAGGAATCAGCACAGTACCGAAGTTGTTTCCCTGAGCAGCACGGTCAGCCACGATCTTGGCAATGTAAGTCACTACATCATCCAATGACATGTCTTTTGCTTCTACTTCTTCAGAGATGATACATACATTAGGCTGAACCTGCAAAGCACATTCCAGTGCGATGTGAGAAGCCGAACGTCCCATCAGTTTGATGAAGTGCCAGTATTTACGTGCTGAGTTACAGTCGCGCTGGATGTTACCGATCACTTCCGAGTATACTTTACATGCAGTATCAAAACCGAACGAAGTTTCGATCATGTCGTTTTTCAAGTCACCGTCGATAGTTTTCGGGCAACCGATCACCTGTACACCGGCATTCTTTGCAGCATAATATTCAGCCAGAACACAGGCATTTGTATTGGAGTCGTCACCACCAATGATTACCAGTGCTTTGATACCCAGCTTATTGATGATTTCCAGACCCTTCTCGAATTGTTCCGGAGTTTCCAGTTTGGTACGTCCTGAGCCGATGATATCGAAACCACCGGTGTTGCGGTATTCGTCAATAATATCGGCAGTCAGCTCCATATAGTTATGGTCAACCAATCCGCCGGGACCCAGGATAAAGCCGTACAGCTTATTGTCTTTGTTCAGTGTTTTGATACCGTCGAACAGACCAGAGATTACGTTATGTCCGCCCGGAGCCTGTCCTCCTGAAAGGATAACACCTACATTCATGGCAGGAAGCTGGATAGCTTCACCTTCTTCGAATTTAATCAACGGCATTCCGTAAGTGTTCGGGAACAGTTTCTGGATAGCTTCCTGGTCGGCTACAGATTGTGTAGCTGCGCCTTCAACTGCTTTTACTGAGCCTTTCAGCGCTTTCGGAAGTTTGGGCTGGTAAGCAGCCCTGGCAATTTGCAATGCACTTTTAGTCATTTTCTTTATCTTATATTTAAAGGTGTTAGTAATTCGAACTTAAAAGCGTCGCAAATTTCGTGTTTTTTTCCGAATTATGAAAGAAAATGGTGATTTTGTTCTCTGCGGGTATGCCACAGAGCAAACGAAGGGCACAGAGCTAAAATCAACGATCTGAACTCTGTGCCCTTCCCGGCTACTTAAAGGTATATCTTACTTCCTCTTTAAAACGTCACCACTGTCTTGTCGCCTGTAGCAGAGACGGCATACACTTTAAAGCCGTCCTTCCAGGCTGTTTTCATGGTAAACGTAGCAGTATTTGAGGGTGCTAATACTCCATCGGAGATACAAACCTTTTTACCCGTTTCATCCACTACTTCATAAGCTACCACATTTTTCCAATTGGTCATGGTAAATGTCGAACCGCTTCGCGTAGCTGTTCCGGATATTATTCCGGGTTTGGTTTTATAGAGTTCTACCGAATTATCAGTTATATACTCTAAGGCAACATCCGGTTTCGGATATCCCAAAGCCTCTACACGCTTTTTTATCTCGTCGATACGGGACTGAGTGACAGTAAGTTTTCCAACTCCATAATCGTCCAGAGTGACATCTATCGGAGTCAGGAATCCCCATTTCGTGAAGAAATCCAGCAAATTGGCTTTAGCTATCAAACTACAGATATACACAAACTCAGTCTGTTGCTCTCCGGCAGTCTTCAGGTTATCGTGCGTACGTATATATTCGTATACATCCGGATAGAATCCTCCTTTATCAGCCTGCTGAAGCGGTGTCTGCCCAAGCACTTTGCCGAAATAAAGCTCCAGTTGCCAGAAAGGAACGAGTTTGCAGAAAACATCACTGTCACTGCCAAAGTTTCCGTGAGGAGCACCTGCCGCGATGATCTGGGTCCAGGCTTTGGAATATCGGTTCCGGCTACCATCTCCCATATTTTCTGTCTGCAGGCGTGAAGGCTGCCCGAAAATCGTAGTCTGAATATACTCCGACATAATGTTATTCGTCACTTCCGTAGTTCCCAGCCATTTCAATCCAGGACGTGTCTGGTTGCAATGCCCTATTTCATGTGCAGGCCCCCAGCATGAAGAAGTTTTCAGTTTATCCACATTACAAAGTTCCGCCAGTGTACCGTCATTGTACGCGGTGTGATAACTGGTGGCATACATATAGCTGGTATACATCACATGCAGATACATGCGGTTTTTAAACAATTTATTATACTTATACAGCCCCATCAGTTCCATCTCCGAATTCACGATCTGATCATAAGCATCGATCAATGCTTTTCCGTCCGGAGTGTGAGCACGGAAGCGCTCGGTAGGAAATGTGAGATGTGCATAATGTCCCACCACATCAAAATACTTATCGACCGCATTGCTCAACAATTTATTCCAATCGGAAGCCTGATGTTTGGCTACATCGAAATACCCGTTCACCTGTCCGGAAGCAATGTGTATCTTTACAGGCTGAGCTGTTTCATAGTCAGGGGTGTGATACAAAATATACATCAATCCTTTATTCCGGGCCGTAATCTTGTTGGCTCCTTCAGACAACGGATAGAAGGTACCTCCGAAGCCGTCACCACCGGGGACGTCAAGGTTCTGAATCACTGCACTGATAATTTGCCCGTGCGTATCGCCGACCAAGACCATCAACTGTTCCCCGTCTTTTACCGAAATTCCCGTAGGATTGTCGCGCAGGCTGTAGGGACTGGTCTTATGTGTTTTCGACTGATCATCCGGATTGGGCCACGCTTTATAATCTTGAATACGGAACTCTGTCGGATACTTACCTTGCTTCATATAGTAAGCTATGTTCTTGTAGAATGAATAAGGACAGTTTTCTATCTCTTCATCGGTAAGTCCGGGCTTCAGCTCAGAACAAGTTACATCAGTGAAAAGAGTTAACGGGTCAAATGCTCCCGGATTCTTTTTATAAAATTCCATTTCGGCACAGGCCGCAAATCCCTGTCCGTCTCCCGAACCTGATTTTACAATAAACTGAACGGATGTGACGCCGATTTGTGCCTTCGGAAAATTAATACGGACTGCAGCATTGGTACCTCCGAAGTTCTTAGTCATTACAGTATTCCATTCATCGGCCCCTCTGGTATTCGCATTTGACTTCACACGGATCTCTACTTCCTTGAAGTTACCATTCGGTCCCGAAGTACGGGGATAATATATAAAATAATCCATATCCGAACCCGCAGGGAAATTATAAGTCAACGTGATAGGAAAATAATGCTCTCCTGCGTTATTCCAATTAGAGTGGTAAATAGTACTCATATCTCCATCGAATGATTTATCAATATTTGAGCCTCCCTGGAAAGAACTTGCCTCGCCCGATTCTACCGGAACCTTAATATCGTCTTTAATACCTTCCATATCTCCGGATTCATATTCTCCCAGTCCTTTTTGAGTAACAGATACCAGAGCCTCAAGCTCTCCACCTACCTCTTTTACAGTAATATTGCCAGTGCGTTCACCGTCTTCAGGATTGGCCGAGACAATATATCTATGTGTTGTAGTCACCATTTCGGATGCACGCGTATCCGCCGGTTTTTCTTTGACCCATTCCGGCAATGTAATCGTCACCGGCACGTTTGTAGTTACATCGAACGCAATATCACTTCCGCTGGCCTCAACAGTAAATGTCTGTTGGGATATCAGAATAGCAGGATCCGATCCCAATTGGCGTACGTTAACAGTTTCCGTCAATGCATCGGCAGTCACTTTGATCACTGCCTCTCTGGTCTCTTTCCCGTCATATCCGGATACATTCACCGTCAATGTACTTCCGTTGACAGCAACCGAACACCAGTCCTTATCAGACCGTGCCGTCCAATTATCCGCATCGGTGACAATAGCAATGTCACGGGTCCCTGCGTCACTTTTAAAGTCAATTGCAGACTGCGCCACCTCAAGGGTGGTCGATGTTACCGTTTTCTCTTCTTCGGCAGAACAAGCATACAGCAACAAAGGTACGATTGCTGCAAAAACCATTGAAATTAGATGTTTCTTCATGTTATTAGGATAAATTAAACATAAGATAAATAAAACAAAGGAAATACAAATTTTGTTCTGGTAAAAAATGTCATTTGTATTTCCTTTTTGATAATTATTTGATTCTTCTATTTAGCATCAAGCCGACAGCCACCGGTTGCGCAGACTCATGCTACTTTATTTAGTCCCTATTGAATCCTATTTTATTCAATGGTAGTCTCTCCGGTTTCCGGATCATAGGTTTTCACAATTACTTTAGAAAGGGCGAGTTCGGCCAGCGCAATCCAATTGGAACCGCTTGTAGACGATTTCACCTTAAACCAGAGATAACGGTAAGACGCGCCCGCTTTTATAATATCCGACTCGTAAGATGCAGCCTTGGTATTGGGCAAATCACTTAAAGACGCCAACAGGGTTGTCTGGCTTTCATCGTAATTCTTTCCATCAAAAGTATTGCTTCCCAGAATATCCATCTCTTTGGGATTATCCTTATTGTTATTATCACGACAAACATAAGAGAACAGGAAAGTAGACAAAGCATTCTCCTCACCCAAGTCGACCACAATGTAATGTGGGAAAGGTGTGGGACTGCTCCATGACATGTGAAAATAAGTGTCGTTCTTTCCATCTATCAGATTGGCGATAGGACCTTCACTGCTTTCCTGATCATCTGTATACAACTGTTTAGCGGATAAAGTCACATCACTCCGGTCTGTTTTAATCTGCTTCGGGGCAGGCAAGGCCCGTGCTGTTATACTGCAACTCTGTGATCCTTCCCCCGCACGGTTGCATGGTTGCAGTGTAAAGTCAATGTCGCCATAGCGGTGCAACAAGTTATCCACCAGCATGGTATCGCTCTTCACACTCGCAAGTCTCAGGCATTTCTTTCCGTCTTCCGGCAACGTATAAGTCACTTTCACATAATAATAATTGGAATCAGCCGGCACTGTCCATTTCAGTTTTATAGCCCCGGCTTTGGCTTCAGCCGACAGTGAATTCTGGTCTATAGTGGTCGGCATGGGGTACTTCTCGTCACTGGAGCACCCTGTCATATTTATCAGGCCCAGTATCGCGCATAGGCCAAGCAGTATTTTTTTCATCTTCAATTCTCTTTATAAAGATTAATAACCCGGATTGTTTACTAATTTTTCATTTCTATTAATGTCGTCAGAAGGTATCGGCAGCAGATATTGAGTCGGTGCCTCAAACTTACGTTCAAAGTCAATCGTCTTAATTGCCGCAAAATCTTCAATAGTGGTGGCGGCGATATTCAATCCCTTGGCTTTAGTTCCAAAATATTGCTCTGCCAGCAACCAGCGACGCATATCCCAGAAATTCTGATTCTCAAGATAGAGTTCGTTCATTCTCTCCTGACGAACAATCTGACGGAGCTTTGTCTGATCCAATGCAGCAACGCCACTCCATGCATTTTCTACCGTGGGGATACCGGCACGCTCTCTTACTTTATTCAAGTATTGTTTGGCAGTTTCCAGATCGTTGGTTTCCACACACGCTTCGGCATATGCCAGATAGAGGTCTGCAAGACGGATAATAGGCCAGGGATATGTATTCAGGTTGGTCGAATTGGTAGATACAACCGTACTGGGGTCGACTCCTTTTTTATTCAGATAACCACTTGGAGTATAATTTCCGGGACGTTGTACGGTCGCAGTACCACGGCTACAGTTACCTCCCAAAACAAAATCACATATTAATCTGCTGTCCGAATTGTCTTTTTTTCCGTTACTCATCACATAAGCGGGATTAGTCGACCCGTTCATTACTTCGTAATATCCTCCCTGAAAAGCTACCCAAGCATAAAAACGAGGTTCACGTTCCAGATTGAACAGAAGCGTTTTACTACCTTCATGGGCCTCATCAGCATGGTCAGCATCCACATTTACAATCTTCAATTTGTCTTTATCTTTATACTCCGGATCTTCATCCCAAGGCAAACCGTTCTTGGTATAGAAACGATTCAACATAGTCCATGTCGGGCCGATACCATTCCATGCCCAGCCATCAGTCACAAACGGCAATGACTTATTCTGTATACCGTATGAACCTTCGCTGCGGGTTTCTGCAAGCAGTACTTCCGGATTACGAGAGTCCCAATCGACCAAACTGGTACGTAGACATCTTACGGGGCCGGCTGCCGGATAAGGGTTCGCATCCTCATTACCTATCTTATAGTCTTGCTTCGTATACAAAGCATGCCCATTCTGCTCGGCAAGGTCAATCGCCTCTTTTATGGCTGTTCTCGCTTTTACCCATTTGTTGGGATCGTAAGTAACAGGCATTAACATGTTGCCCGATTTGTCCGCAAAGTTACTGTAGAATGCCGAGTTTCCGTTGAACAACGGAGAAGCTGCATACAACAACATCTTAGCTTTCACCGCTTTTGCTCCCACACTGGTTGCCAGTCCGTAATCTTCTTTATTGGTACGTATGGCAGGCAATGAAGCTGCAGCTTCATCCAACAGATTGCATATCCACTCTACACATTCGTCATAGGGAGTCCGAGGCAAATATTCTGCCTGCGAAGCATTTACATTCGGCAGTTCTTTAATCAGGATAATAGGTCCGTAGCAACGTGCCAATTGATAATGATAATAAGCAATCAAGAATTTAACCTGTGCAATATAATCAGCCTTCACACTTTCAGTCAGATCGGGTACCTTGTCGACATTCTCTAAAAACAGGTAACATTGGCGCAATCCCTGAAAGAATGTATTCCAATAAGAAATCACCGGCGACGAAGCCGTATAGTTTCCTTTCGGAAAACTGGCAAACGTTTCATGTTCAAAAGCTGTAATCACTTCATCTCCCGTCAGCAAATCAAGACTTGCCGACGCCACATTGCTCTGAGGCAGATAACCATAACAAGAATAAACAAAATTCTTTGCTGCATTCCGATCTTTAAATGCATCTTCCTCGGTCGTTATTTCATCAGGAACGATATTCAGGAAATCACATGAACTATATCCCAGCATCAGGAAAAGCAGGAACAGGAGTTTATATATTATCTTCATAAGTATTTATTATTTAAAAGTTAATTGAATACCAACATTATATGTACGCTGTGTCGGATATTTCATACCGGCACCTCCACCCATTTCGGGATCCCACAACTTAAATGGAGAAAAGGTCAGCAGGTTACTTCCATTCACATAGATTCTTGCCCATTTGAAACGATAGCCAATTTCCGCATTCCGCAATTTCAGGAATGAAGCATCGCGCAGCCAATAGGAAGATGATGCAGTATTGTTGTTATTATTATATTGTGTCAACCTTGGATACTTTGCATTCGGATTCTGGTTATCTTTGCTCCAATGGTCATCAGCAATCCACTTCAGGACATTACTTTTACTCTGTGTTCCAAACGGTTCGAAACCACTCATCATCAGTGACACATGGGTTTGTCCCTGGAAGAAGAAAGAGAAGTCCCAATTCTTCCACGTAACAGAAGGGCCGAATCCGTATATTATCTCCGGAATTGTGGGATACCCCAATACCACTCTGTCATCCGATGTTATTTTCCCATCATAATTTCCGTTAGCATCCGGCTGGTCCACATATTTCACATCTCCCGGCGCAATGGCAATATTGCCGATAGTCGACTGAGGATTATTGGCAATATCAGCCTGATCAATATACAGCCCGTCTGCGACATATCCCCAAATCGAGTTCAAACTCTTTCCAACCTGCGACAATGCCGGACGAAGTCCTGCCGCTTCATCGTATTTCAAAACTTCATTGTGCGCATAGGTGAATGTTCCTTTCATCTGGATAGAGAGGTCCCGGTTCACCTGTTTTCCGTAGTCCAAAGCAAGATCAAATCCCGTATTCTTCACTTTAGCAAAGTTACCGTAGATTTTAGTATTGGCAGTCCCCAAGTAATTCGGTATCGAATTTTTCTGTTGGAAAATGTTATCCCTGATCTCCCTGAATCCATCGACAGTAATATTTAATGAATTGAAAAACTGCAAATCGGCACCCACATTCAGTTTATGTCCCACTTCCCATGTAAGTTCGTTATTCTGGAAACGATTATAGGTAGGACCCGATAATGAAGTTGTACTCCCGCCATATCCGGTTGTATAAGACGGGCTGCTGTTCAGATTCACAATTGCCAGATAAGCAAAACGATCGCTACCAATCTGGTCATTACCTACCAAGCCATACGAACCACGGACTTTGAAATTGGAAATAACCGGTTTAATAGATTTCCAGAATTTCTCTTCACTGATATTCCATCCCAACGATATGGATGGAAACAATCCCCAACGATGTCCTTTGGCAAAACTTTCGGAACCATTGTATCCGGCATTTACTTCAAGCATATAACGGTGATCGTAATCATATGACAAACGTGCGGCAACGCCCATCTTACGTTTGGGAAGTGAGCCAATAAGACTGCTGTTTACATTTGTATTATAATCATCCTGGTTATAAAGCAGCATACCGCTTACATTGTGTGAACCGAAGGAACGTTCGTAATTAAGATATCCCTGAATGTAAAACCTGCGGTCGCCGTTAGTACCAAAGAAAGCATCCATCGTATGATTGCTCGGTTCACCGATAGGTGTATTGGTAAAATCATAGGAACCGTCTTCATTTTGTTTATAGTCGGAAAGCTGGTAACTATTGTATCCCTGCAGACGGAACTTCTGATTGTAGCTCCAATTTTTAAATGAGACCAAAGCCCTGAAGCTCAAACCTTTCGTAATAAAATCCAGTTTCTGGTCCCAATTCACATTGGCCACTACCGTGCTCTCGAATGTATCTTTATATCCTGCACTTGAAAGGGCTACCGGGTTGAGCGGTTGATAGTTACCTGCAAGAATACCTCCCCAATGGTACCATGTATCCGATCCTTGCGGAAACATAACCGGGAAATCAACAGGGTTGGTTCCCATAATAGCACTGAATATATCTCCTACTCCATTTCCGTCCTTTGTAGTCAAAGGACCATGCATGTCATTCAACTGCACATTCAGATGCAGCGAAATAGTAGAAGACTTTGACAGATGAAAATCCACGTTGTTCTGAAACGCATATTTCATATAGTCTATATTGTTTTTATAAGAGAAGAAATCACTGGAACGATCCTTCAACATACCGGTTTCATGGTTCATATTGACATTCATAAAATAAGTGATTTTAGAAGTACCCCCACGTACATTAAAATTCGCCTTTTGATTGAATGTTGCATCTTTGAAGACTTCTTTATACCAGTCTACATTAGGATAGATATAGGGATTCAGATTATTGATCGTACCGTTAATTCTTTCATCAGAATAAAGTACGGCTCCTGTTCCCTGATTGGTAACCGCTTCGTTGTACAAACGCATATATGTAGGTCCGTCAACGATCTCCGGTTTCTTGATCGGAGTATTCACATATCCTTCTATACGCACGCCAATGATCGGCCTTTCAAGATCACTACCCGATTTTGTTTTAATAATAAGTACACCGTTGGCTCCACGAGTACCATACATCGCCGATGCCGTAGCATCCTTCAATACAGAGAAACTTTCTATTACTTCAGGATCCAACGAATTCAGGTCTGCTTTGGATACCTCAACTCCGTCTAAAATAATCAAAGGAGAAGTCGCCCCATTCATCGTCGCAACACCACGAATAAAAAAATCGGCAGAATTCTGACCGGGCTCACCACTACGCTGGTAAGCAATCACACCTGACAGGCGTCCGGCAAATGAAGAAGAAAGATTGGCGGAAGGCACCAAAAGGTCTGAAGGACGTACGGACTGAATAGACCCGGTGATAGTCTCCTTCTTTTGTCCTGTACCAAACGCTGTCACCACCACTTCATCCAACTGCTGGGCATCTTCGGATAGGGTGACCGAAATAACCTTTTGGCTACCTACTTTCACTTTCTTGGTAACATATCCTATATATGAAATTTGTATTTCATTTTTAGGAGTTGCCGCAAGTTCAAACTTACCATCCACATCGGTAATAACGCCTGTAGTAGTACCCAGTAGCTGTACAGTTGCTCCAATGATAGGTTCACCGGTTTTAGAATCTGTTACCACACCGATAATTTTGGCTTTTTTTTGTTGTGTGCTTTCCGTTTTCTCTACTTTAAGAATAACCTCATTACCTTTAATGACATAACTGATATTGCTCCCTTTAAATACTTCGTTCAGGACGTCGTTGATGGAACCTTTACAATCGATACTCTTGAGATTTGTGTTTTTCAAATCATTAGCGTTGTAGAAGAAAGTATATGTACTACTTTTCTCTATAAGCCGGATGGCTTGAGGAATGGTGAGAGACTGACCTTTAACCACAATCTGTCCTTGCGCAGCAAGTGCAGACAACGGATAAAGCAGCAGAGCCATGACGATGTATTTAAGACACCGCTTCTGGCAAGAAAATAAAAACTTGTTCATGCTTCAATTTTTAGATTTAACATTGGGTTAATAAATATTAGTTGTAAATAAGAATTCCTTCATTCATTTCTTTGCTTCTAAGATTCAGGCTAAAACAGATTTTATCAATAACGTCTTCCAAAGATTCATCATAGCGGATACTTCCGGTGAAAGCACAATTTTTATTCACTTTGTCGCTAATGGTGATATGAGAGCCATACATTTGATTCATAATACGGGTTAAGTGTTCCAAATTAAATTGGGTAAAGTTATAGCGCCCGTTTTGCCATTCTATGTTTTCTATCCGCCTCAGCTGAGTTCTTGCACTAACAGGATTATACACTAATTCCTGGAGTGGTTTCATTGCTATTTTATCATGGGTGGATTCTATATTAAATTCAATGCTCCCATTAAATAGTGTAATTTCATTCGCATTAGGGTTATTCTGTTTTATCAGAAAGCAGGTTCCTTTCACTTCGATAAATGCTTTATCAATGTATACTCTGAATTTACTACCCGAATTCTTGCGAACTTCAAAAAGTGAATTGCCTTTCAGCCATACATCCCTGCATTCTTTAAAGTTTTCGGCAAAACGTATGGAGCTCCCCGGCTGCATCCATACTTTCGAACTATCCGGCAATAGATACATTCTGCTTTCTTGTGCCGTAAATTCAATATATTTCTCTATTTGAATTCTACCCGTATTAGAGTACATCCAAAGTCCACCCACGATCAGAACAAGAGCTACAGAAGCAGCGATATACCATAGTTCTAAAGGAACTATTCTTTTGTGAACTTTTTTGCATCTGTTCTCGATCTTATTCCATATCTGATTTCCAATCTCTGTATCTACCGGATTATTTTTGTTTTCATTCCATTGTTTTCTCATTTGTTTCTTTATCAAATTCGAATGATAGAGCTTTTTACGTCCTTTTTTGTCTAATCGATCTGATAATAGTTTTTTGATCAGATCGATTTCCTTGTTGTTTTTATCCATTTCTTAAATCTATTTTGTGTTATCTAAAACTAAATACACAACAGCCCCATCTACCACCACATGACAAGAGCAACTTTTTTTTAGAAAAGTTTCTTGACTGGTATCTATAATATACATGTTGTTTATTTTTCTATCTATTAAACTTCTGATATTTAGTATAATATCTAATAAATTAATTGGTAATAATAACTTCTTTATTTTTTATGTGATATAGCATTAGTTCCTTTAGAACTTATCCAATAAATATATGTTGCTATTATTTTATTTATAAAGAGAAAGAACATATTACCCAATTAAGTGCATATAATAGGATAATATAGCCATAATACACCAAGATAAATTAAACAAAAAATGTTATTTTTTAATATTCTTGTAGAAATCGCAGCAATTTAGAACAAAAAGATTACTTTTGCACCTCTAATTACTAAAACAGATGCAAGAAAAAGAAACAGTCAGGAAATTAAAGCATGGCGATCAGGAAGCATTTGCTTTTTTATACAATCATTACTGGAAACAAGTTTATAATTTCACAAGACTCTATTTCACCGCCTCTATGGACATTGAGGAGATTGTGCAGGAAGTATTTGTGAAAGTATGGGAATCTCATCATTTCTTGGATGAAAACAAAAGTTTTGAGGGCTATCTCTTTATCATAACCCGGAATGTTATATTCAATCATTCACGTAGATACTATAAAGAAACAGCCCTCAAAATAACTGCGATACAAGCAGTCGAGGAATCTTATGATATGGAAGGAGAACTGGATGCCGCTGACTTAAAGAAATACATCGATGAACTTGTCATGCAACTTCCTCCCCGCCAACAAGAAGTATTCCGTATGAGCAGGGAGCTGCACATGAGCAACAAAGAAATAGCAGAACATTTTTCTATTACCGAAAAAGCAATAGAGCGGCATATCAACCTGGCTCTGAGATTTCTAAAAAAGAATCTTAATCTTTTCATGCTGTTCATGGGAGCGTGACTAAAATCGGGATTCCATTATTTTATCTGCCATCCACCTCCCAGTGCCTTATACACCTGTACCACAGCAATCAGTTCATCCCGCATCGCATTGCTAAGTCCGATCTGGGCATCGAAATACCCACGCTGGGCATCGAGTACATCGAGATAATTCGTCACTCCATTGATATATTGCAATTGCGCCAGATCTACGTAACTCTTAGCCGAACGTTCCAATTTGGCACGAAGATCATATACTTCCTTGATTTTATTAAAGTTCACAATCGCGTTCCGAGTCTCTTTGAAAGCGGTCAGGACAGACTTTTCGTAGCTGTGCACTTCAGCCTCGTAAGCAGCTTTCTTAGCTTTGAGGGCAGCACGATTTTTACCCCAGCCAAAAATTGGTGTAAGCAAAGCGCCCTCCATTATACTATAAGGCGACTTCAACAGCTCGGAAAGTGCAGTGCTCTCCGATCCTACCCTGCCGGTAAGTGAAATGCGTGGAAACATATTTGTATAGGCCACCCCTACCCGGGCATTGGCGGCAATCAATTTCTGTTCAGCCTGACGAATGTCAGGACGGCGTTCAAGCAGTCCTGAAGGCAAACCGACAGGTAATTCCTGCGGAAAATTGAACTCCTGCAATAAGCGGCTACGTGTAATCTTATTGGGATACTCACCAGCAAGGAAAGCTATATCATTCTCTTTCAACGAAATTTTACGCTCCAGATCGGGTACCAACGTAGCAGTACGTGCCAACTCTACCTGCGACTGGCGATAAGAAGTCTCGGAAGTCAATCCTCCTTCAAAGCGGATACGGGCAAGTCGCATCCCCTCTTCACGTGCCTTCAACGTTTGACGGACAATGTCCAGTTCGGTATCAAGAGCCACCAGTTCATAGTACGCCTGAGCCACTTCAGCTACAATAGTCATCCGAAGAGCGCGTTGTGCCTCAACGGACTGAAGATACTCGGCAATGCTGGCGGAACGTGCCCAACGAAGATTTCCCCAGAGGTCGAGCTCCCAGGAGAAAAGAAGTTGCGCCTCGAAAGTATCGCTACGTTTGAAAGCATCTCCACCATGGTTTTCGTTTTCCCGTTCAGCAGTCACCGTACCTTTAATGTCCGGCAACAGATTTGCTGTCGAAATACGTTTTTGAGCTGCCATTTCCTTGACACGGGCAGCGGCTATCAACATATCTTTATTATGCTCCAGTGCCCGGTCTATCAGGCTCCGGAGGGTACTGTCAGTATAAATCTGCCACCATTCCCTATCTCCGAAGCTCAGGGTATCCTGATGCTGTGCCAGACTATCGGGCAAGTTAAGGTCGGGACGGACATAACTTTTTCCTATCTTGCAAGAACCCAGGGTAAATGCAGTTAATAAGAGAGTAATATATAAATAGCTTCTTTTCATAATTCAATCAATTTTCTTTTTAGACTTGAACGGTAACTTCACGTTCACATTCGGCACATTTCTCAGTTTTGCTTTTGTTTTATAGACCAGTACGAAGAAGAACGGAACAAGGATAATGCCCACTACAATGGCAAAAATCATTCCGAAGAATACTCCCGTACCGATGGCCGCACGGCTTGCCGAACCGGGACCGGTTGCCAACACCATCGGAAGCATACCCAGTACAAACGCGAGCGAAGTCATCAAGATGGGGCGGAAACGCAATTGTGCCGCATGGATGGCTGATTGCACCAGATCACCTCCCCGGTCCACCTGTACTTTCGCAAACTCTACAATCAAGATGGCATTCTTGGCCGCCAATCCGACAAGCATCACCAATCCGATCTGGAAATAGACATCATTTTCCAGTCCGCAAATCCATACCCCCAGATAAGCCCCCAAAGCGGCTACCGGCAGCGAAAGCAATACGGCAATGGGCACTGTCCAGCTTTCATACTGTGCAGCCAGGAAGAGAAATACAAAAAGGAACACTAATGCCAGTACCAATCCGGTCTGCCCACCTGCCTTTTTCTCTTGATAAGAGAGACCACTCCATTCCAAGCCGATATTATCAGGCAGATGGTCACGTGCAATCTGCTCCATAATCTCCATAGCCTGACCGGAACTATAGCCCTGCGCCGCCTCACCACGAAAAACAGCAGTGGTAAACATATTAAAACGTTTAATGCTACCCGGGCCGGTGGTATACGATGCGTTACCCAGAGAAGTCAGCGGGATCATCGCTCCATTAGAGGCCTTCACAAAAAACAGGTTGATATTGTCTTTATGTTCCCTATAGGGTGCTTCAGCCTGAATGTATACCTTATAAATACGGTTGAACATATTGAAGTCGTTCACATAGACCGATCCCGTATAGGCTTTCATGGTTGAGAAAACATCCGCCAGAGGCACACCAAGCATCTTCACTTTATCGCGGTCTACATCGAAGTAGAGTTGTGGGATATCCGACTGAAGTGAGGAGGAAAGTCCTGTCAGTTCCTTACGTTGGGAAGCGTAATACATCAAAGTATCCGCTGCCTGCACCAAATTATCGAAAGTAGCTTCACCACGCGCTTCGAGTTGCATTTCGAACCCACCCGAGGTTCCCAAACCGGGAATGACAGGAGGAGTGGAGAGATAAACCTTACACTCCGGATACTCACTCAGATCGCGACGAACGTTTGTCATAATCTCGTCTATCGAAGTATTCTTGCGGTCTTCCCACGGCTTCAAAATTACGGTTAACTCACTCCGTGCCTGGTTGCTGCCCACACGGGGACTGCTTCCGGTCACATTCTGTACATACGCTATATACGGATTCTTTTCCAGATAAGTGATGGCACGATCCGTTACCTCCCGGGTACGCTCCAGCGTAGCCCCTTCGGGCAACTCCAATTCTATCTTGAAATAGCCTTGGTCTTCCACCGGAAGGAAACTTGTCGGAATCAGACGGTGAATCAACAGAATACCGATCAGCACCACCCCGAAACCGGCCAATACACGACGCGGATTACCAATTACCCGGCGGATAGCGACTACATACTTATGATTGCCCACGTTCAACCAGTGGTTGATTTTGCGGAAAACAATGTTCTTCTTTTTACCGTTATCCGGTTTCAGAATCAACGAACACATGACCGGACTCAGCGTCAACGCCACTACAGTAGAAATCAGTACGGATACAGCAATGGTAATAGTGAACTGACGGTAAAGCTGCCCCGTAATACCGCTGAGGAAGCTCACCGGAACAAACACCGCACAAAGCACCAGAGAAGTGGCAATCAACGCACCCGCCAATCCGTTCATGGCTTTCTTCGTAGCTTCGTACGGTGAAAGTTTCTCTTCCTCCATAATACGCTCCACGTTTTCCACCACGACAATGGCATCATCCACTACAATACCGATAGCAAGAATCAGCCCCAACAATGTCAATATATTCAGCGAAAAGCCAAAGATCAACATGAAACCGAACGTACCGATCAATGAAATAGGAACGGCAACTATCGGGATCAACGTAGCCCGCCAGCTCTGCAAAGAGAGATAAACGACGAGCACCACAAGAACCAGCGCCTCAAACAGGGTTTTGTATACTTCATGAATGGACTCGGAAATATAAGTCGTCATATCGAATGGCACCTCATAGCTCAACCCCTCCGGGAAGTTCTTGCTGATTTCATCCATCGCTTCCTTGACACTTTTTGCAACTTCCATCGCGTTAGCGCCCGGAAGCATATAAATGCCCAGAACGGCAGCATTCTTGCCATTGATCCCACTCTCCGTACTGTATGAAGAAGCTTCGAGAGAAACCCGTGCCACGTCACGCAAACGGATGATAGAACCATTCGTATTGGCACGGATCACAATGTTCTCAAATTGCTCTACAGTAGAAAGGCGTCCTTGTGTAGTGATAGGAATCGTTACATCGAGTCCCTTCACCGGCTGCTGACCAAGTACACCTGCAGCCGACTCACGGTTCTGATCTTTCAGCGCATTCTGTAAATCCTGTACAGTCAGTCCGAAGTTTGCCAGTTTATCCGGTTCCGCCCATATCTGCATGGCATAGTAACGGCTACCGATATTCGAAACACGTCCCACTCCCGGAATACGACGGATTACATCGAGTACATTGATCGTGGCAAAGTTACTCAAATAAATTTCGTCGAACTTCGGATCAGATGACATCAGCGTAAGGGTCATCAACTGGCTGGGTGCCTGCTTCTCTACGGAGATACCGTTCTGAATAACTTCAGCCGGCAAACGGCTTTCCGCCAGTTTCACACGGTTCTGGATTTCTACGGCCGCCAAATCCGGATCGGCAGAAACATCAAAAGTAACCGTTGCCGAAAATCCTCCGGAATTGGAACTGTTCGACTCCATATAAAGCATACCCGGTGTTCCGTTAATCTCCTGCTCGATAGGAGTTGCCACTGCCTGTGAAACCGTCAATGCGCTGGCTCCCGGATAAGAAGCACTGATCTTCACTACCGGAGGAGTGATCTGAGGATACTGGTCGACAGGCAACATGGTCAGACCAATGATGCCGATAATGACAATCAGTATCGAGATAACGATCGAGAAAACAGGTCTATCTATAAAAAAACTAACTTTCATATTCTATAAGGCCTCATCCCACCCCTCTCCCAACGAGAGAGGGAGGAAGAGTTTCTTTTAAATTATACGTTCTTATTTATCCACACTTGCCCTCACCTTCATTCCCGGCGTCAGTTTGTGATATCCTTCTATTACCACTTCTTCACCTGCGGCCAATCCTCTCTCCACTACAAGTTTATTGCCAAATTCAGGTCCCAGCTCTATAAATCGTTTCTCTACCGTCGAATCTCTGCGCATGGTATAGATATAGGCTCCACCCTTCTCAATAGTTACCGCCTTGTGCGGCACCACAATCGCTCCTTCGCGTACATCCAGCAACAGTTTTACCTTTGTGAACTGTCCCGGAAGCAACACCTGCTTCGGATTCGGCATCTCTGCCCGGACTGAAAAAGTACCTGTCTGGGGATCTACCTGAGGTTCGGCAAAATCCACATATCCCTTGTAAGGATACACCGTATTGTCTGCTAATGTAATAGTGATGTTCGGCTGCCAGGAACGAGAAGAGTCCTGTTGCCCGATATTAATATTGCGTTCTTTGCTCTTCAAATAATCCAAAGCAGTCATACTGAAATCCACCAGTACAGTGTCACTTTTCACAACTGTAGCCAACAGCGATTTACCACCCGGTCCCACCAGAGTTCCCAAGTCCACGTTACGCTCACTGATATGACCCGACAGCGGAGAACGAACCAATGTATAACCCAGTTCCAACTCGGCCTGTGCCAGATCTGCCTCGCTCATTGCGACGGTCGCCACCGCACTTTCATAAGCTGCCTCCGCATTGTCCAGATCCAACTGACTGGCTGCATTTTGCGCATACAACGGCTTGATACGTTCCAAATCCCGTTTTGCCTTCAATGCTTGTGCTTCATCTTTTTTCAATTGTGCCCGTGCCTTATCTGCTTTGGCACGATACTGATCCTGATTGATCACAAACAGCACCTGATTTTTATTCACATACGTTCCTTCGGCAAAAAGCATACTTTCCAGATATCCTTCCACCCGCGCCCGAACTTCGACAAACTGCTGTGCACGTATACGCCCCACATACTCTCCGAAAATCTCTACATTGTCCCTTTCTGCCGGTTCTACAATCACAGTAGGTATCTCCGGCTTTGCTTTATGTGGCCGCGTCAGAACCCAGTAAATGCCTACCACCAGAGCCAAACAGACGATGCCCACTATTGTTCTTTTTCTCCTTAGTTTCAGCTCTTTTCTCGTTAAAAATAGTCTCATGCTTGTTTGTATTATTAAAATTAACTTATCCTTTCTTAGCTACTTTACAAATCAGATACCAAACTATGTCCCGAATATATCTTTTTAACTAAATAGTTCTCTCCAATGCCCTGCAGAAGCTGTTTTAGTGATTTTCGGAACATAACCGCCACTTATCCAAAGTGTGGAATCGTGTCCCTGATTGGGGAATTATTCCACAAAAGGGGCGCAAAGATAATTCTTTTCTGCATAAGTTCCATAACTTGCACTTTTAGTGTCATTCACTACTTACTTACCAAATAATAATATAAATTTGTAGTGCATTCATAAAAATAACACTATAATGAAAAAACATTTGTCACTGATATTAGTTCTGTTACCGACTTTTTTTCTGGCATTGCCCGCTATGGCACAGCAACGTAAAAAAGTCGGAGTGGTACTCAGCGGAGGAGGTGCGAAAGGGGTAGCACATATCCAGGCTCTGAAAGTCATTGAAGAAGCCGGCATCCCAATCGATTATATAGTAGGCACCAGTATGGGATCCATAATCGGTGGATTATACTCCATCGGATATACTCCGCATCAACTGGACAGTATGGTACGCAAACAAGACTGGATGTTTTTGCTCAGTGATCGTGTAAAGCGTAGTGCCATGTCACTCAACGAACGCGAAAAATCAGAAAAATATGTCTTTTCATTCCCCTTTACCAAAAGCCCCAAAGACGCCGTTTCCGGTGGAATCATAAAGGGACAGAATCTGGCCAACCTATTTACGGAACTGACAGTAGGCTATCATGATTCCGTTGATTTCAACAAACTGCCTATCCCCTTTGCGTGCGTATCACAAAACATCGTAAATGGCGAACAGATTGTATTCCACAATGGAGTGCTTGCCACAGCAATGCGAGCCAGCATGGCGATTCCCGGAGTGTTCACACCTGTGCGCAAGGATAGCATGATTCTGATTGACGGCGGCATGATTAACAATTATCCCGTAGATGTAGCCAAATCGATGGGCGCCGATGTTATCATCGGTGTAGATGTGCAAAACAACTTAAAAGGGATCGACAAACTTAACAGTGCTCCGGACATACTCTCCCAAATCATTGACCTGACTACCAAAAACAATCATCAAAAAAATATCAGCCTAACCGATACTTATATAAAAGTGAACGTTGAGGGATATTCTTCGGCCAGTTTTACCCCTTCGGCCATTGATTCTCTGATGCACCGGGGAGAAGAGGCAGCTCGCAAGCAATGGAACTCCCTGCTCGCTCTTAAAAAGAAAATCGGTATTGCAGACACTTTCAAACCCGAGTCACATGGTCCTTATACCTTATTTTCAAGCACCCGGACTTTGCCAGTGAAGGAAATTACTTTCTCTGATGTAGAAGAAAACGACAAGAAGTGGTTAATGAAAAAATGCAAACTGCAAGAAAACAGTGAAATCAGCATGCGACAGATTGAACAAGCGCTATTCATTCTGCGCGGGAACCAATCTTACTCAAACGCCAGTTACACGTTAACCAATACCCCTGAAGGCTATAATTTAACCTTCCTGTTAGAGAAAAAGTATGAGAAAACCATCAATGTAGGTCTCCGCTTCGACTCGGAAGAGATAGCTTCGCTATTGATAAATGCCACAGCACAATTAAAGACCCACATTCCTTCCAAAGTTTCTGTTACCGGACGACTGGGCAAACGATACATGGCCCGGGTAGATTATACCCTGGAACCCATGCAACAAAGAAACATCAATTTCTCGTACATGTTCCAGTACAATGACATCAACATTTATGATCATGGCGACCGTGCCTACAACACAACTTATAAATATCATCTGGGTGAATTCGGATTTTCGGATGTGTGGTATAAAAATCTCCGGTTTGGATTCGGCGCACGAATCGAGTATTTCAAATACAAAGATTTCCTTTTCAAGAAACCGGAATTTACAATGGATGTCAACTCCGAATACTTCATCAGTTATTTTGCGCAGTTACGTTACAACACCTTCGACAAAGGATACTTCCCATCCAAAGGCAGCAACTTCTCCGGTGCTTATTCATTGTATACGGACAACTTCGCCCGATATAACGGACATGCCCCCTTCTCCGCACTCAGTGCCTCCTGGGAAAGTGTGTTCTCTGTCAGCAACCGTCTGGCCCTGATCCCGGCTATTTACGGCAGAGTACTGATCGGGCAGGAAATTCCTTATGCCTACGAGAATGCGTTGGGAAGTGACGTGTTCGGACGTTATTTGCCCCAGCAACTCCCGTTCGCCGGAATTTACAATATAGAATTAACGCACAATTCCGTTGCCGTGGCTTCTCTAAAGCTGCGCCAACGCATGGGTAGCAAACATTATATAACGTTAGCCGGAAACTTTGCCTTGAGTGACGATAATTTTTTCAAGATCCTGAAGGGCAACCGGATTTACGGTTGTAGCATCGGATATGGCTTGGACAGCATGTTCGGTCCATTAGAAGCATCATTGGGGTACTCCAACCAATCCAAAGACGTAGGATTTTACGTAAACCTGGGATTTTCTTTCTGACAATACCAACCTCTTTCTTCCGGCAGGGGGTGTAGCCCCACGAGGTAAAGGGTGTAGCCCTCCCGCCAATAGGGTGTAGCCCCGGCATACGGATGGCTACACCCTCTGCTAAAATGCGTCTGTAACCACCAAACAACAAGACAGACATAGCACGGAATTATTTAATTATTTCAAATTTATTACTCAGAACCGAAGAAAGTCGTTATCTTTACCGAAAATATTTTCTATATACTCACATAAAACATTTAGAATTATGGCAAAGAGAAGAGAACTTAAAAAGAACGTAAACTATATCGCAGGTGAATTATTTTCAGAGTGTTTGATCAACAGCATGTTCGTACCGGGTACAGATAAAGCAAAAGCTGACGAACTGATGGCGGAAATCCTGAAAATGCAGGATGAATTTATCAGCCGTATCAGCCACACCGAACCTGGAAATGTGAAAGGATTCTACAAAAAATTCCGTGTAGACTTCAATGCAAAAGTAAACGAAATCATTGACGCCATCGCGAAACTGAACTAAGAATGAAAAAAGCAATATATAGCTTTATTTACTATCGCCTGCTGGGATGGAAGATGAACGTGACAGTACCCAAATATGATAAATGTGTAGTTTGCGCAGCTCCCCATACCACTAATTTAGATTTGTTTATTGGTAAACTATTTTACGGTGCCATGGGAGGAAAGACCAGTTTCATGATGAAAAAAGAATGGTTCTTTTTTCCTTTAGGGCTGCTTTTCAGAGCTGTAGGAGGTATTCCTGTAGATCGTAGTCGCAAGACCTCATTGGTAGAGCAAATGGTTCATCACTTCAATACCAGCAAAAAGTTTCACCTCGCTATTACTCCCGAAGGAACGCGTAAACGCAACCCCAACTGGAAAAAAGGTTTCTATTACATTGCGCTCAAAGCACAGGTACCCATTGTCCTGGTCGGCATCGACTATACAACCAAGACCATTACGTCGACTAAAGCAGTCATGCCAAGTGGAGATATTGACAAGGACATGCGTGAAATAAAACTTTATTTCAAAGATTTCAAAGGGAAACACCCTGAAAACTTCTCCATTGGAGACGTTGAATGATTTATGAAAATCTCGATTGTACAAACAGATATTATCTGGGAAAATAAACAGGAAAATCTCCGTTTGCTCCGCGAAAAGCTACTTCCTCTTCGCGGAACAACGGAGATTGTTGTTTTACCGGAGATGTTCACAACGGGATTCAGCATGAACAGCCGGACATTGGCCGAACCGATTTCCGGTTTCACCATCCGGACCCTCAAAGGGTATGCCGCAGAGTTTCAGTTCGCATTGGTCGGAAGTTTCATCTGCGAAGAAGCAGGTGCTTATTATAACCGGGCCTTTCTGATTACTCCGGACGGTCAGGAATTTTACTATGACAAACGCCATCTCTTCCGCATGGGATGCGAAACTGAACACTTTTCGGCAGGCAACCGGAGGGTGATCGTCCCCTATCGGGGCTGGAATATCTGCCTTCAGGTCTGTTATGATCTTCGCTTTCCTGTCTGGAGCCGGAATATAAACAACGAATACGACCTTCTTATTTACATAGCCAGTTGGCCTACTCCACGCATCCATGCATGGAATACACTACTTTGCGCACGCGCTATCGAGAACCAATGTTACGTATGCGGTGTGAACCGTACAGGACGAGACGGCAACGGACTTCACTATCCGGGATATTCAGCCTTGTATAGTCCTAAAGGCGAGATACTGACAGGGACTCCCGACTCAGAAGAAAAGATACAAACCATCGAACTTGATATAGAAACCCTCACTGCCTTTCGCCATAAATTCCCCAGCTGGAAAGACGCAGACTCTTTTCTCCTTTATTAAATCTACAGGACATAATTTCCGCATTTAATAAAAATATCTCTTGAATTATAGTATATAAATGCAAAAAAGTATCTAATTTTGCCAGACAATCAATTTATTGTACCAAAAAACAAACCCTAATTTAACTCATAACACGAATGTTAACCCAATTAATTAACGCACGTATACTCACCCCCCAAGGATGGATGAAAGACGGTTCCGTGCTTATCAGAGACAATAAGATTTTAGAAGTCACAAACTGCGATCTGGCCGTTATCGGAGCTGAACTTATTGACGTCAAAGGTATGTATGTAGTTCCCGGTGGGGTAGAAATCCACGTGCATGGTGGTGGAGGCCGCGACTTTATGGAATGTACGGAAGATGCCTTCCGGGCAGCGGTCCATACTCACATGAAACATGGCACTACAAGTATCTTTCCTACACTTTCATCATCTACAGTCCCCATGATCCAGCAAGCTGCTGAAACCTGCACCAAACTGATGGAAGAGAAAAACAGCCCTATTCTGGGACTGCACCTTGAAGGTCATTACCTGAACATGAAAATGGCAGGAGGACAAATTCCCGAGAACATCAAGAACCCTGATCCGAATGAATATATTCCGATCGTAGAACAGTATCATTGCATCAAGCGCTGGGACGCCGCTCCGGAACTTCCGGGAGCCATGCAGTTCGGAAAATATATTGCTGCCAAAGGCATTCTCCCTTCCGTGGCACATACACAAGCCGAATTTGAAGACATCCGTACGGCATATGAAGCCGGATATACCCATGCCACCCACTTCTACAATGCAATGCCCGGTTTCCACAAGCGCAGAGAATACAAGTATGAAGGTACAGTCGAAAGTATTTATCTGTTGGATGATATGACCGTAGAAGTAGTAGCCGATGGAATCCATGTACCTCCTACTATCCTGAGACTTGTATATAAAATAAAAGGTGTAGAAAGAACCTGCCTGATTACAGACGCCCTTGCTTGCGCCGACAGTGACAGCAAAGAAGCTTTCGACCCGCGTGTTATTATCGAAGACGGAGTATGTAAGTTGGCCGACCATTCTGCTTTGGCAGGAAGTATTGCCACAATGGACCGCCTGATTCGTACCGTCGTACAGAAAGCAGAAATTCCATTGGAAGACGCAGTCCGTATGGCTTCCGAAACCCCGGCACGTATCATGGGTGTATACGACCGTAAGGGTTCCTTGCAAAAAGGCAAAGATGCCGATATCCTGGTACTCGATGAGGACCTCAACGTAAGAGCCGTATGGGCCATGGGTAAGCTGGTGCCTGAAACCAATACGCTGTTTTAATCGAATAGACGTTTTTTGAACATAAACGGTGAACAATGAACAGACCATTATAACGCAGCCTCTTCATTGTCCACCGTTTATCGTTTAACCTTCATCGTTTTATCACTCCCCTCCTCCCCATTTATAGGTAAAAAAAGATTTTAATTTAAATTCCCTGTCAACCTTATCGCATAGTTGATTGTTTTTATATATATTTGTTCAGAGTTTCCGATAACGACAAAGACTCAGTCAAACTTAATTAATAACAAACTTATGAAGACAAATCTTAGTTCTCAGATTACACTCAACAGGGTCTCCCCCAGGTATTATAGACCGGAGAATGCATTCGAGAGATCGGTATTAACCCGATTAGAGAAAATTCCTACAGATATTTATGAGTCTGTGGAAGAAGGTGCAAATCATATCGCTTGCGAAATAGCACAGGTCATTCGCGATAAACAAAAAGCAGGACGTTTCTGCGTACTGGCATTGCCGGGTGGAAATTCACCACGCAGCGTATACACCGAATTGATTCGCATGCACAAAGAAGAGGGACTCAGTTTCCGTAATGTAATCGTATTCAATATGTACGAATACTATCCATTGTCCCAAGACGCTATCAACAGCAATTTCAACGCATTGAAAGAGATGTTCCTCGATCACGTTGATATTGACAAGCAGAATATCTTCACTCCGGATGGTACGATCGCTAAAGATACCATCTTTGAATACTGCCGCCTGTACGAACAGCGCATCGAGAGTTTCGGCGGTATCGATATCGCCTTACTGGGCATCGGCCGCGTAGGTAATATCGCTTTCAACGAACCGGGTTCACGCTTGAATTCTACCACCCGATTGATTTTGCTGGACAGCGGATCACGCAATGAAGCATCCAAAATATTCGGAACCATTGATAATACGCCAATCAGTTCCATTACAATGGGTGTGGCCACTATTCTGGCAGCAAAGAAAATCTATCTGCTGGCATGGGGTGAAGAAAAGGCGCACATGGTGAAAGAGTGTGTGGAAGGTAATGTAACAGATACCATTCCGGCATCTTATTTACAGACTCACAACAATGCACATGTAGCCATCGACTTGTCGGCAGCTTCCAACCTGACACGTATTCAGCGTCCATGGCTGGTCACTTCTTGCGAATGGAACGATAAACTGATCCGCAGTGCTATTGTATGGTTGTGCCAGTTGACCGGAAAACCAATCCTGAAACTGACCAACAAAGACTATAACGAAAACGGACTGAGCGAACTGCTTGCCCTATTCGGATCTGCTTATAACGTAAATATCAAGATATTCAACGATTTGCAGCACACCATCACCGGATGGCCGGGTGGCAAACCGAAGGCAGACGACACCTATCGTCCCGAACGTGCCAAACCGTATCCGAAACGGGTTGTCGTATTTTCTCCGCATCCCGATGATGACGTGATCTCCATGGGAGGTACGATTCGCCGTCTGGTAGAACAGAAACATGAAGTTCATGTAGCATATCAGACTTCCGGAAACATTGCCGTAGGTGATGAGGAAGTAGTTCGTTTCATGCATTTCATCAACGGATTCAACCAAATCTTTATAAACAGTGAAGATCAGGTGATCAGTGAAAAATATGCCGAAATCCGTAAATTCCTGAAGGATAAAAAAGACGGTGATATGGATACACGCGATATCCTGACCATCAAAGGCTTGATTCGCCGTGGCGAAGCACGTACAGCTTGTACCTATAATAATATCCCACTGGAACGTTGTCACTTCCTGGATCTGCCTTTCTATGAAACCGGTAAAATCCAGAAAAATCCGATCAGCGAGGCTGACGTAGAAATCGTCCGCAATCTGCTCCGTGAAGTGAAACCTCACCAGATTTTTGTAGCCGGTGACCTCGCTGACCCGCACGGCACACACCGTGTGTGTACAGATGCCGTATTTGCTGCTGTAGACCTTGAAAAAGAAGAAGGAGCCGAATGGTTGAAAGATTGCCGTATCTGGATGTATCGTGGTGCATGGGCCGAATGGGAAATTGAAAACATCGAAATGGCTGTGCCTATCAGTCCGGAAGAATTGCGTGCAAAACGTAACTCCATCCTGAAGCACCAGTCCCAGATGGAAAGTGCTCCGTTCCTGGGTAATGACGAACGCCTGTTCTGGCAACGTAGCGAAGACCGCAACCGGGGTACCGCAGCTCTTTACGACAGCTTGGGATTGGCCTCTTACGAAGCAATGGAAGCATTTGTGGAATACATTCCACTATAATCAGAGCTTATTAGTGAAATAAAAATAAAGAAGAGTGAGGAGTTTGAGACTCTTCACTCTTCTTTTCTTTAATAAAAAGACAAATCATACATGAAACAAGAAGAATATCTCCGTCTTCTCCCTGTCGAGGGAGTATATAATATGCGCGACTTGGGAGGTTATCCCGCAGCAGGCCATAAACACGTAAAGTGGAAAACATTTATCCGTTCGGGCGATCTCAATAAACTGACAGAATCCGACCTGGCCTATCTTGCCTCTTTATCCATCCGTACGGATATTGACTTCAGAAGTATACAGGAAAAGAAAGTGGCAGCAGACAGAATACCGGCAACGGTAACGCAATACATTCCTCTGTCCATCGAAGCCGGTGACATGACCGACATGGCTCACTTCAACCTGAACAACATTCCGAAAATACTTGAACAGGCATACGTCTATATCATCCAAAATGCCCAGGATACTTACCGGGAGTTTTTCCGGATTGTTTCGGAAGAACGGAACACTCCTCTTTTATTTCACTGTTCGGCCGGAAAAGACCGTACCGGTATTGCCGCCGCATTATTATTGGGAGCATTGGGTGTAGACAGAAAAGTGATTATGGAAGATTATATGCTGTCTGCCGAATACCTAAAAGGCAAATACGATGCGATCGTACAGGCCCATCCCGAATTCGCGCCTCTTACCACCGTGCGTAAGGAATATCTGGAAGCAGCCTTCCAGACTATCGATTCCGATTACCAAGGCCTGGAGAACTTCCTGAGAAACCAATTAGGAGCAGATATCGACAGACTAAGGGCATTGTATACCGAATAAACGGTTCATTACCAGTCTGAATTGCTAATGACTTATCGGGATCACCGGTTTTTCATTTATTTCTTCTATTTTTGTACCCGGACTATTACTCAACCGAATATATGAAAAAACTATGTATACTCCTCCTGTTGCTTCTTACGGGCACAGATATCTTATTTGCGCAAGAAATTGAAAAGAGCGTAAAAGAACGGCTTAGCAATTACTTTGAGACTTACATCCCGGCATCTGCCAATACCGGAAGTAGTAAGTTAAAAAGCGTAGATATTGACTTTGAAGGTAAAAAACTATCCATCTATGCTTCCGAAAGTTTTGCTTATCAGCCCTTTCTACCGGAAACAGTAGATGAAATCTACCATCAGATAGCAGAGTTACTTCCGGGTCCCGTACGCTTTTTCCGAACCACGGTTTATGTCAACGACCAACCCATCGAAGAGTTAGTCCCCAACTTCTTTCGTGGGAAAAAGAAAGATAAGTCGCGACTCTCGAATGCGGAATACAAAGGAGCACCTTGGGTAAAAAATGTTTCCCGCCCCTATGAAGTAACCAAAGGACTGCAAAACCGTCACATCTCCCTCTGGCAAAGCCATGGCAAATATTTCAAAAACGATAAAGGGGAATGGAGTTGGCAACGTCCACGACTGTTCTGTACCACAGAAGACTTATTCACGCAATCTTTCATCCTGCCTTATGTCATTCCCATGCTTGAAAACGCCGGAGCTAATGTTTATACTCCGCGTGAACGGGATACTCAGAAAAATGAAGTGATTGTAGACAATGACACCCGAAACGGTTCCATCTATCTGGAAATGAAAAGCCGCAAGGCCCGTTGGAATCAAACAAACGGTTATGGATTCGCACAAAGAAAATCTGCCTACAAAGATGGAGAAAATCCCTTCCTGACAGGTACCGCACGCTTCACCCGTACAGAAAAGAAAAAGAATAAGGCATTCGCCGAATGGATCCCTACCATTCCCGAAGCGGGAAATTATGCGGTATATGTATCTTACCAAACACTCCCCAATAGCGTTAGTGACGCCAAGTATCTGGTATTTCACAAAGGTGGTGTAACGGAATTCAAAGTCAACCAGAAGATAGGCAGTGGCACATGGGTATACCTTGGTACATTTGAGTTTGACAAAGGCAGCAATGATTACGGCATGGTGGTACTGAGCAATGAAAGCAATGAAAGCGGAGTTGTCTGTGCCGACGCCGTACGTTTCGGCGGAGGAATGGGAAACATTGTCCGGGGTACTACAGTGAGCGGATTACCCCGCTATCTGGAGGGTGCGCGTTATTCCGCCCAATGGGCAGGAATGCCTTATGACGTTTACGGAGGAAAACAGGGAGAAAACGATTATGCAGACGACATCAATGCACGCTCCAACACCATCAATTATCTGTCGGGGGGCTCCGTATTCAATCCCGTACAGAAAGGATTGGGTGTACCGTTAGAAATGAATGTGGCACTGCACAGTGATGCCGGATACAGTAAAACGGACGATATAGTAGGGTCACTCGGCATCTATACAACCAACTTCAATAACGGACTGCTCAACTCGGGAAATAACCGATATGCTTCGCGGGATCTGGCCGACCTCATGCTTACCCAAATACAAAAGGATATTCGTGCCAACTTTAATATACAATGGACCCGACGCAGCATGTGGGACCGCAATTACAGCGAGACCCGCCTGCCTGCCACCCCATCCACCATCATCGAGTTACTGTCGCACCAGAACTTTGCCGACATGAAACTCGGACACGATCCGAATTTCAAGTTTACCGTAGGACGCGCCATTTATAAAGCCGTACTGCAATTTGTCAGCAGCCAGCACAACAAAGAGTATGTGGTACAACCACTTCCCGTAAGCAACTTTGCCATCGGATTCGGTAAAAAGAAAAATACTCTGGAACTTTCATGGCAGGAAGAGAACGATCCATCGGAGCCCACTGCCCGTCCTCGTGAGTATATAGTATACACCCGCATCGGATATGGTGGTTTCGACAACGGGGTACGTGTGGACAAGCCTTCGTACTCTCTAAAAATAGAACCGGGCCTGGTTTATTCATTTAAGGTTACGGCTGTCAACCGGGGAGGAGAAAGTTTCCCGTCTGAAATTCTGGCGGCCTACAAAGCCAAGCGAGAACACGGAAAAGTGCTTATCATTAACGGTTTCAATCGGTTAAGCGGACCGGCAGTTATTGACACACCGGATGAAGCAGGCTTTGATCTGGAACAAGATCCCGGTGTCGCCTACCAATATAATATTTCGTTTTGCGGAGCACAAACAGACTTTGATCGCTCTCAAGCCGGAAAAGAAGGAAAAGGGAGCCTGGGTTATAGCGGCGGCGAACTGGAAGGAATGAAAATTGCCGGGAATACCTTCGACTATCCATTTATACATGGCAAAGCGATTCAGGCTGCCGGAAACTACAGTTTCGTTTCATGCAGTGACGAAGCCGTTGAAAACGGACGTGTCCAACTGGAACACTATCCGATCGTAGATTTCATTCTGGGCCTGGAGAAAGATGATATCCAAAGTGATCCGGCCCGCAAAACGTATTATAAAACATTCTCTTCACCTATGCAGCGCTTACTGACAGCTTATTGCCAGTCAGGAGGAAACCTGCTTGTCAGCGGATCCTATATAGGCAGCGACATGAGTAATTCGCAAGGTAACCGAGAATTCACAGAGACTGTACTGAAATACGGCTATCAGAGTTCATTAAGTGATACCCGTTCCGGACAGATCTCGGGCCTGGGACGTACCATACAGATTCCCCGCTTGCCTAACGAAAAGTCTTATGCGGTAACTGCTCCCGACTGCATTGTGCCGGTAGGTTCTGCTTTCCCGGTATTCGCATATCAACCCGGGCAACGCAGTGCCGGAATTGCCTATAAAGGAGATTATCGGGTATTCGCAATGGGATTCCCATTCGAAAGCATTGAAAGCGAAACGGACCGTGCCACAGTAATGGCAGCAATACTAAAATTCTTCGGAGAAAAATAAACTTTCAATAAACATGGTTATGTCCCGGCATCTGGGTATTAGTCTTTTGTCTGCAAAGCACAAGTTCTTTGCAGACAAAACTGTCATAATGTCTGTTATTTACGTGAATTTATTTTAAGATTTACTGCCATCTGACATAATGGCTGCTATCATTCTTGTTCCTGCCATCATTCGGTTGCCCCATTACCATTACTGTTTTTGCCATCTTATCTTTTTCTAATTTCATAATAGAGTCTTCTAATCTGATTATTTATGGTTGGATAATCATTTGTGGCATTTTAGATGAACCAATTTTTTATAATTATGAAAACAAAAATGTTTTTTTTAGTAGTAGTCATGCTACTTTGTAGAGGTGTAGCTTATGCATACAGCCCTTCTGTGAACGTTCCGATTTTAAAGGTGGAAGGAATCGAACAAGATATTCCAACTCCTCATGTTCCGCCTCCCCCACTGCCAAGCCAGGTCTTTCTTCATGTGGGCGAAATAGCTGAAATTCCATATCCCATGTTTGGAGCAATGGTATGGGAATGCGACAACCCGCCGGAAGGCATAGAACAGGAAACATCATACGTACTTGGCTCTATGATTATTCTGCGCATAAGAGGAATTTTGGCAGGAAGATATCATGTTAATATGAAATGGTACAATCCGCTCAATCCGGGGCAGCCCCCATTAGGACGGCAAACCATTCAGATTATTGTTCAGCCATGGCCTTGACAATTGACGGATAAACAGTCATAAGGTGAGGTTGTGTCAAAACGTTGGCACAACCTCCTTTTATATTTTACAGTTCTGCTATATTTTCTTTTGGCTATGCTGCTTTTTCCTCATGCATTTGGCAACAAGTTGCTATATTCCAATTATATCGGGT
>SKEW01000192.1_pt1 | contig 76790 bp, 64 predicted proteins | sample 4841441 | NCBI WGS metagenome assembly SKEW01 (sample SAMN11008799, study PRJNA524170) | human gut metagenome | isolation source: fecal sample from pouch patient p41 | place: Israel: Tel-Aviv | reverse complement strand
GTTAGAGTTGCGTGGGATTGGTGTTTCATTTTTTATGGCTCCTTTTGTTTTTTTAGAGGATTGACGGGGGTGGGGGATGTTATTCATTTTGGGGGAGGAATATTGTTGGTGGCGTGAATAAATCATAGGCAGATACGGACGAAACAATGCCCCTGCTCCGGAGCGTGAGACAACCGCCGGCAACGCAAATCTGAGCTAAGCATTAACTTCGGCTATGTTCACGAGGGTCAGCGGACCCTCGCGAAAGCCTGCGTAAATGCTGGATCTCATATTTGCTAAAGGCGCCGGCAAAAGGCTGTCTCACGCTCCGGGGCAGGGGCATTGTTTCTGGGTATTGGAAAGCGGCAGATATGTATAGTGTGGATAGGTTGAGTTTCGGATATTGCAGGCAATTATTGTGTTTTTCTGGGGTACCAGGCACATAGACAATCAGGAGGACAGAGGGTTATGAACTCCTGTTCTCCTGATTTTTTATGTATCGCTTATACACTTGTCTGCGAGTCCGATTGCATATGTCTAAAAACCTCAGCGTAGCCCGCTACGCTGAGGCTTTTTAAACTGTGCAATCGGATTCGTAGACAAGTGAATGATACAGTTATTTCGAAAACGATGTACTAGTTCTGACGGATGTCGATAATGCCGTTTGCAAGGATTTCGTCATCGAACTGGTAGGAGGCGCCTGTGCCGTTGAGGTTCAGGTACATTTCTTTCAGGTCGCTTTCGTTGACGATCCATGCCATGGATATCTGGATGCTTTCGCCCGGTTTGAGGGACGGGATATAGTTTCCGCCATTACCATAGTTCTCGGTTACACTGCAGTATTTCATTTCACCGGTTCGGGCTGCTCCGTCCCAGGTGTAGCGATCGTAGCCGTCTCCGGCTTCTTCGCCCGGTGTATACACTTTGTACGTACTGCCATCGTTGTGGCACATCATCAAGGAACCAATGTAGAGTATATGGTCTGCTTCCTGGTCTGATGTATTAGTGTATGTGACGGTAGTATATACCAGTTTTTGCTGTTCGGTCTTTGTTTTTACGACTTCATCCAGCGTATTAACTCCGTCTCCTTCCCGGATGTAGGAGATTGTGTTTTCTTTTAATTTTCCGTCTTCTCCGACAGCATCTTCCCATTCCTCCGGAATCTGGCCGTTCAGAAGCTGAAGGTCATCTGTGATCTGAACAGAATCTACCGTTGCCTGTATCGGAATATTGTCTGCGTAATTTCCATCTTTATCTTCACCGCTGGCTGTCAGATCAACTTTCTCTCCGACTTCGGCAACCGGAAGCCGGTCAGCAGATATACTGGTTACAGCTTCGTCCCCCTGTACCTCTTCCGGTGAGACAATATCACTCCAGGTATACATACCGGCAGTTTCTATCATGGTATCTTTTTCTGTGATCTGAAGATTATCTGCTACCTTCAGGGCGTCCTCTTTGGATACATCATCGCCCACATAGATGGTGATCACACGGTATTCTTCCGGACAAAACAGGTAGATACGCTGGTTAAAGAAGCCGTCCTGTATCACTTCATGATATCTCAGATAGACACCTTCGTACTTGCCAAAAGTATGTTCCTCACTCTCTACGATATTTTTATCTTCTTTTGCTTTCTCAAAATCATCACTGTCAAGCAGTACAGAACTAAATGTAAAGCCACCGTTTTGTGCTGTATATTGCAGATGATCTTCATCTGTCCATGTCATGCCATCCGGAATATAGTTCGTTGAGATTGCCACATCATGAATCTGTTCCGGGAGCTGCACGGATGTTCCGGCGTCTGCCTGAATCCCAGTCTCCACACGGTAATTTCCCTGTTTTTCCACATACATATGGTACAGTCTGTTGCCGGCATACGCCACTGTGGAAGTAGCAAGCAGACACAGGGCGGCTGCGGCGGCTGCCTGCACTTTGTTCCATTTTCTTTTCTTCATGGGTACCACTTTGGTGTCCTGCAGCTGTCTGCTGACTTCTTCCTGTACCATCTTATGAATAAAATCGGGAGTTTCCGGGATATTGTTTTTCAGCTCTTCTAATCTCATGTCCACGCCTCACTTTCCTGCAGATCCTGTCGTAATTTTCCTCTTGCTCTGGCCAGTCTCTTCTGTACGGCTCCTTCGCTGATATCCATAATCTGCGCAATCTCTCTGATGTTAAAATTCTCAATATAATACAGAATCACCGGCATCCGCAGATCTTCTTTCAGAGAACCTACTGCTTTGTACAGATCGCTGTAGTCACTCTTTTCATCCGCTGCAAGCTCCGTCGTCTCACACATCTCGTCCAGAGAAATCACCTTACTTGTCTTTCTCAGGATGGTATAACACTCATTGATCAGGATCCGCATCAGCCATGTTTTTGCATATTTGTCATTTCGCAGTGTATGCACTCCGGAAAATGCCTTTACAATCGTCTCCTGTATGGCATCCGCACAGTCCTGGTCGCTATATAACATAGATTTTGCAGTAGAATACATCTGCCTCTCGGAATCCAGGATCAAAGTTCCTAATTGTTCTTTTGTCACTTTTGCACCACCTTTTCTGGTTGGTTTGCCGGCCGGCTTTTTTTGTTTACATAGATTAGACGGAAAACTCCGGAAAATATCCCTCTCTGATTTCTTTTTTTCGCAACTGTTCAGTACCCTCACAGTTACCTACTGAATAGTTACTTTTTATCTTATCACATTTCTTCCCTGACTGTATGAAAATCATCTTTCTATTATGCACAGAGCCGCACTTACCTTGCACAAATAACAGGAGGAAAAAATAAGTAATTGAATATATTGTCAAATGTGATTAAATGTGTTTAAATATACTCAAAGGAGTAAATTATTATGAATACATCAAATATCACAAATTATAAGCCAAAAGATTTTGCTGAACTGTTAGGTGTGTCTGTTAAGACATTGCAACGCTGGGACAGAGAAGGAACTTTAAAGGCAAATCGAACTCCAACTGATAGGCGTTATTATACTTATGCCCAGTACCTTCAATTCAAAGGCATAAATATTGAAAATGATAAACGTCAGGTAGTTATTTATGCCAGAGTGTCTACAAGAAATCAAAAAGATGATTTACAGAATCAAGTTGCATTTTTGCGACAGTTTTGTGATGCTAAAGGTATTATTATAGATCAGTGTATTGAGGATTATGGAAGTGGTCTTAATTACAATCGTAAAAAGTGGAATGAATTATTAAATGAAGTAATGGAACAGAAAATAAAAACCATAATAGTAACTCATAAAGACAGATTTATCAGATTTGGTTACGATTGGTTTGAAAAATTCTGTATGAAGTTTAATACAAGCATTGTGGTAGTGAACAACGAAGAACTATCACCACAGGAAGAACTCGTACAGGATATTGTTTCAATACTCCATGTGTTCTCTTGCAGGCTGTATGGACTTCGTAAGTATAAAAAACAGATAGAAAGGGATGCGGAAATTGCTAAAGAGCTTCAAGACGGAAATAAATCCGACGGTCGAGCAAAAAATCAAGATTAACAAGACTATTGGCACTTGTAGGTATGTCTACAACTTCTATCTCGATCACAACAAAACTTTACACGATAACGGTGAAAAGTTTATGACTGGCAAGAGTTTCAGCGTATGGCTTAATAATGAGTATATTCCTAATAATCCTGATAAAATATGGATTAAAGAAGCATATTCAAAAGCTGTAAAAAAGTCTATTGAAGATGGATGTACTGCATTTACAAGATTTTTTAAACATCAAAGTGCTTTTCCTAATTTCAAAAAGAAAGGTAAATCTGATGTAAAAATGTATTTCGTAAAGAACAATACTAAAGACTGTAGATGTGAGAGACATAGGTTGAACATACCCACTTTAGGTTGGGTACGCATTAAAGAAAAAGGTTATATACCAACAACTAAAGACGGATGGAAAATCAAAAGCGGTACAGTATCCATCAAAGCAGGCAGATACTATGTGTCAGTTCTTGTAGAAATTCCCGACGCTAAGATTGCCAATAATAGCAATGGTGGTATAGGAATTGACTTGGGCTTAAAAGACTTGGCGATTGTTTCCAATGGTAAAACTTATAAAAATATCAATAAGTCAGCAAGAATTAAAAAATTGGAAAAGAAACTGCGTAGAGAACAAAGATGTCTCTCACGAAAATATGAGAGCTTAAAGAAAGGAGAGTCCACTCAAAAGAATATACAAAAGCAAAAGCTCAAAGTACAAAGACTTCATCATAAAATAGATAATATTCGTACTGATTATATCAATAAATCAATAGCCGAGATAGTGAAAACCAAACCATCTTATATAACTATTGAAGATTTGAATGTATCAGGAATGATGAAGAACAGACATCTATCAAAAGCTGTTGCGTCACAGAAGTTTTATGAATTTAGAACCAAGCTTAAAGCAAAATGTGATGAAAACGGTATTGAATTAAGAGTCGTAGACAGATGGTATCCATCATCCCAAATATGTCATTGCTGTGGTGCTATCAAGAAAGATTTGAAGCTTTCAGATAGAATATACCGTTGTAATTGTGGCTATGTCGAGGATAGGGATTTCAATGCTGCTCTTAATCTAAGAGATGCTTTAACTTACGAAGTTGCATAATAAACGCAAACGTAAGTATGTACTGCGGGCTATCGCAGGAATTTACGACTGTGGAGTGTACACGAACTTGTGAGTAGCGTATTGTTTACAATCGCCAAAGCATACACATCGAAGCAGTAAGAAGTATCCGCAAGGACTTTAATTTCTCGATGTGTTTGAGTATATTTGAACACATTTTGAGTGGCAGCCTGAGAATCCTTCTACTGATCCTCAGACTCCTGCTGTTTATAGCTGCAATATGTAATTAGCTTTTTTATTCCCGTATTTCCTTCTGATACTCTTTATTTACTTTCCACGATCCTCCGCTCTTTTCCATCTGCGATCTTCAGGAAGATGAATCCGAGGAAGAAAAAGATTGCCTGTGATGCCACTGCAATATTAATGGTTCCTCCAGCCAGTTTTACTCCTGCGATCACAGCCGATCCAAGGAAAGATGCTCCTTTTGAAAAAATATCATACAGACCAAAATATTCTCCCGAGTTATCCGGTGGAATGATCTTGGAAAAGTACGATCTCGACAGGGACTGGATGGATCCCTGGAAGCATCCCACACCGAATGCCAGAAAACTGAAACCTATCAGATTCTTTAAGGTCAGCGCATACAGGCAGACGATAAAATACCCTGCAATGCATACCAGGATCAGCTGCACGGTATCGTACTTCTTCGACAATTTTGCAAATACCAGTGAACCGCCAAAGGCAACAACCTGTGTCGCCAGCAGACAGATCACCTGTCCCACAGTGCTCAGGTTCAGGTCCGTTCCGATATTGATACAGTTATCAATAATCGTTCCCACGCCATCGATGTAGAGAAAGAATGCGATCAGAAAGAAAAATACCTTTTTATCTTTTGTTGCGATAAACCTGATGGTTTCAAAGATCCTGCGGAACGCACTTCTCACTGCATGTTCTTTCTTTTCCACGTAATTGATCTGTTTATAATTCTTTATCAGCGGAACCGTCACCAGAAGCCACCAGAGCCCCGTAACCGCAAACCCGATCGCCATGGATAACTTACCGGAAATGATACCCACCATATCCGGTCCGAGTACATAAGCTACCAGCGCGATCAGAAACGGAATACACGATCCAAGATATCCCCATGCATAACCATAAGAAGAAACTTCGTCCATCCGCTCTTCCGTGGTGATATCGTTTAACATCGAGTCATAAAACATCAGGGACATATTGTAAAAGATCTTGGTTACTGCAAACAGGAGCAAAAATACGATCCACTGACAGGCAAATCCATTCAGGATGCATCCACAGACGCCCACTGCAACGGTACTGGTAAAAAATATCTTTTTCATGCCTTTATAATCGGAAATCGCTCCACATACCGGACCCAGCAACGCAACCACGATCGTGATCACCGCAATCGCCATCGAATAATAAGCCGTTGCCCGATCCGACGTCAGCTGCCCCGGCTTTGTCCCTATCGCCATCGCCTTAAACCAGATAGGTATCAGCGCACACGCCAGCATCGTATACGCCGAATTACCCACATCATAAAGCACCCAGGCGAACTCTTTGTTGTTCAGATTGCGGAATATTCTTCTCTTCTTCATACAGCGTCCTCCATCCCCATATACATTTTCTGAAAATTATCTTTTTCCACGGCACATTATATAATTTATTATATATGAGAATGATTAATTTCACAATCTTCTTCGAGTAAAATGCTTGTTAATTTTCTCGCAGCTACAACAAGCATACCATATTCCTCTTTTCAATTCACAGTCAGTTCTATCTTCTCCATCTGTCTAAGAATTGCCTCCTCTACCGTTCCACCAAGATACGCTGCGTTCAGTTTCTTTTTTGCATACGCCAAATAAGTATCCCTGGTGTTCTCAATTAACACAGATGTGAAAAACCGTTCCCAACTGAAATAATCTCTGCTTTCTATATATTCTGCCGGCTCATCCAATATCTGGTCTATCTGATTATTTTTCAATACCCCAGACTTTAAAATCAACCATTCAAAGGATTCCGGCAGATACAGAGCTGCTGTTTCATTTTCCCGGATCAGTTTCAATACTCTGTCAATTTCCGAGCCGAACGCCGCACCGTCTGCTATTACAAGGATTTTCTGATCTTTATGTTCATTGATATAGTGGAAAACATTCGATTTTCCATTCATAGACTCGCATTTCAACCCATTCGCCTGGCATATGTGAGAAAAAAACTGATAACCCGAATTACTGTCCTCTGTGAGAACCATCTCCGGTTTTACCGGGTTAGTACAGGTATCTGTTCCATATATTCTGTAAAACTCATGATAACTCTGTTTCAACATCCCATATTTTCCAGATGTTCGGATACCATAAATTTCCTCTGCACTGTATGGTAGTGCAGGTAAAGATTCCCTTGTTACAATTACATAATAATTATCTGTTTTCTGAATAGTTCCCGCGAACTCTTCTGTTTTGATAAATTCATTTCCTTCATCTATGAATACGATACCATCTGAAATCTCCGATAACTGTGCTTTCCATAAGTTTCCCTCCAGCACATAGCATGTTTTATCACAAACCAGCTCCACCGGTGTGCCTGACGGGTTATTGATATGATCCCGGACCATATCTACCAGCGTGGTTTTTCCGGTTGCACTGTCTCCACGAATGATAGTCAGATTGCGGTGCAGTTCAAACTCATATTTTAAGCGTTTTGTTGAAACAACAATTTTATGTTTTCCCTTCATTCTCCCTATCTCCTGTCAGACAAATTCACCGGCTATCGATATCAGTTCTCTCATGGAACCCACCACCTGATCCGTATTCAGAATACGGATCTGAAATGGTTCTTCCCCAAATTCCATCAAATGATGCAGATTAATTGTGCGATCCTCTGATGCAGCAATTTTCAACAACCATTTTGCGCAATTGTCACCGCATGTCGAAGCATTAAAAATCTTATCTTTTTCAAATTTAACAAGAATCAGTGTTTTCACTCCACCGGATAGTCCTGTTGGTGGTATCTTCCCAAGGACCGGGCTGTCGATGACTCCACTGTCTAAGACCGTCGACCGATCGACATCCTGAATCATTTCTTTCACAAACGGATCTATGATCCAGCTGTCCTCGTAATCATATTTAAAATAAGCTGCCGTATTATACACAGCTTCTTTCATATCACCATAAAAAATATTCAGCATACGATTGTCTCCTTTTTCTGCATGTAAACCTTTCCTGCAACGTAACTGTTCAGTACCTTCACAGTTACGAGACAAAATGCATTTAAACGATAAAAACACGCTTTGCGAGTTTTTATCGTTATCGCGGCACTCCTCAAGGTTCCGTGCAAGCACGGACTTTGACTCGTTGCTCGCGTAAATCACCTTCGGTGATGGCATTTTGGCTTGTATGTCTCGGGATTTTGACATATTCATGTCAAAACACCTCGCGGGACAGTGGCAACTGAATAGTTACCCTGCAACATCTATTATATGTCTCTTTTCCTTACTTCTGCAACCAGAAACAGCCAGTCCTGCCTCGCCTGTCATGCAAAAAAGCCGGAAACCTGTCTTACCTTTCAGGATTCCGACTCTTCTTTTGTACTTTCTGCTTTACTCTCTCACCCAGCACTCCCGGATCTCAGCGATGTACATGGTATGATAATCTTTTTCCGGATACCATCTTTCATCTTCTTCCGGTTCATAGAAGTTTTCCGGTTTGATCTCGTCATGGTAAAGCTTTCTGCATACCAGCACCTGTGTAGCCTCTTCGAATCCCGGCTGACCGTCTACTTCTGTCAGATGCAGACCGGACTGTTCGATCTTGTCCGGGACATCTTTGCCGGAGACTTTGCCGAGGTAGCCCAGCTCTTTCATGTGCTCGCCGCCGAAAAAACTGATGGTAAATGTATCACCTGCATCTATGAATTCTTTGGTGTGACGCTGCGGGCGGATATATACTGTTGCCACATTCTTGCCCCACAGAACGCCGATGCCGCCCCAGGAAGCGGTCATTGTATTGGCTTTGCCGTCTTTTGCTGCGGAGATCAGCATCCATTCGGAACCGATCTTCTCAAAAGGTTTCATATCGAGTGTTTTTACATCAACTTTTTTAAATCCCATCGTACCTGTCCTTCTTTCTATAACACAGAAGGTAACTGCAGGCTACTGCCCCGGTTACCTTCATTTCTCAGTAACTGTCTCATCTTTCACAGCTACTGTTATTATACTATTTTCTGCTAATATCGCAAAGCTATTTCTGCGATATTTTTGCCTGTTTCTTCTCATTCGCAGATTCCAGCATTCCACCGATGATCTGTAACAGAATCGCAAGTCCGATCAGACTTCCCGCTGCGATCTTACCATGAAATGTCACGAAAAATGCAAGTACCCGTCCCAGCACCGGAACAGAATACACTACCTTTCCCATGTAATAATCATAGCCCACCGGATACAGATCCTCTTTTTCATTTGCATCACCCTTGGTGTGGATCTGACCGGTTACTATATCATTTTTGATAACCCTGTGTGTGATGATCGCTCCCGTATCCATAGAACTGTGGAATGCGATCACATCATCTGTCTCGGCATCCTCCGGTGCTCCCGGCTGTACATAGACCAGACTTCCCACCGGTATCGCCGGCTCCATACTTCCACTGATGACTGTATAGATCTCATATCCGAAGACCCGCGGAAGGGTTAATGGCAGACATACAAGAATCACTGCCACCAGACAGACCGTTCCAAATATCTTACAGACCCGGGCACATCCTGCCAGTGCCCCTCTTTTTTCTTTCTTCTTTTTTCCCATATCCTGTACCAGAACCGATGCCTGCCCGAAAAACACCTTATGACAGGCTCTGATCATCCTTTGCATTATTCAGACTTCTGACAGACTTCACGCTGTACCGGATCTCATACACGGTATCTTTCTTCCGGAACTGTGCATCGATGCGTTTCTGGATCTCCTGACAATCCTCCGGTTTTGTATTGATCAGAAGCACCAGATACTGTCCCTTTCCGTAACGGGTAACTACGTCTCCCGCACGAATACTTCTGCAGATACTTTCCCATATATACCGTGACAGTACCTCTGCACATTCATCGGATCTGATGGGATGTTCCTCCATATCCGTTAATGTACATAACATCAGCTGCACCTGTTGACCGCTTCGCTCTATCATACGTGCAACCATATGATAAATCTCCCGGAACACCATCCAGTTACACTGATACGGCTCCTGTACCTTTTCCAGCTGTTCTGTCATATTCTCCTGTATATTATCCAGTATATCATACGGATGGTCAAGCTGTTCTTCGATTTTTCTCCGGAAATCCTTTAATTTGCACAGTTCTTCTTCCATATAGACCTGACGATACTTTTCCACGGTTTCCACATACAGAATCTCTATCTGTTCCGTTCTTCCCATACCGGTCAGTGCCTCGATCACCAGCAGTTCCCCTTCTTCATATGGCGCTGCTTTCGATACATGCCGGCCCAGCTTCTCCAGCTGAATATATGCCTTCTTTTTCCGCAGAAGCTCTGCCATATATTCTATCAGCTTCCGGAACATGGTATGGTAACGCTCCCGTTCCTCTTTTACCCAACCTTCCTGCTCAGAGTCCTTAAGAAAAGCACCTTTATACAGCAAAGCAGCTTTCCAGCACAGCTCCATCCGTTCCTCCCAGTCTCCTGCCCTGCATGCTCTGCTGCAGTACTCTTCAAACAACTGCGCATCCTCTTCAAACGGAATCTCTTTGTCCCAGTAAAATCTTCCCCTTCTGGAAATAATATATTTTCCTTTCGGAAGCCCTGTCTGCTCCAGCTTCTTTCTGATATTATAAATCAGGCTGTGGATCGCATGATTCGCATCGTCCAATGTCCGTTCACCAAACAAAACCTTCTCCAGATGTTCCCGGCTGATCCCCTCTTCTCCGCTATGGAAAATCAACTGCAATACCAGTGCAAACTGCGTCTCTTTTTTCTTCTTTGCGATCAAAGATCTCCCCTGATATTTCAGGGAAAAATCACCGAACATTTTTACATACAAAACCTGTTGGTTCTTCGATTTTTTGTTCTTCACATACGTTCCACATGTTTGCATACTTCTGTTTACAGCCTCCTGAAACAACCACTTCCCTGAGTTGTATTACACTTTCACGGAAAATATGATTTTCGTTCCTTCCGCGAAATATACATGCATATTATAATACGTTATGTGAAAAAAGGCAGATCTTCTTTATATGTTATTTTATACGAAATAGAATACCCTTCGTGACTTTGATTTGTGTGAACAACAAAAAAACTGCTGTATGGAGTTTTGTTTTTACTCCATACAGCAGTCTCACTGTTCTTTCCACTGTCTGATTATCTGTGTACACGTTTTCTGACGATCACAATACCTGCTGCCAGTGCTGCAAGTGCTGCTACGCCGATACCAACGCCGGCTACCAGAGGAAGGCTCTTCTTTACTTTCTTGTTGCCATCCAGGTCTTTGTCACTCTTCGGTACATCCTCATCGTCCAGATCTTTCAGATCCTGGTCTGCTTTTGGTGTATCTTCATCACCGATGGTGGTGGTGTCTTCGTTACCCTGTACATCCTGGGTGGTTCCGCCGTTTTCTGTGCCTTCTGTTCCCTGATTATCTGTTACATTGCCAGGTCCGCCATTGCCGGTTCCACCTGTGGCATCTGTGCCCTGTGCATCACCGTTTCCGGTGGTTGTGCCTGCTGCGTTACCGCCATTGGCATTGGTTCCTGTGCCACCGGTTGTGCCTGTAGTTCCACCGGTAGTTCCGGTAGTACCACCGGTTGTAGTTGTTGTACCTCCCGGTACGGTAACTGTCTGCTCGGTGGTGTTGGTGATGGTCTGTCCCGGTGTTGTCACGGTTACGGTCTCATATGGCAGATAATTAAAGGTAAATACGTTCTCTGCTGCATTGGCAGATAAGGTCTTGGTCAGGTTTCTGTACTCCGGTGTGTAACCATCGATATAGGTATATGCAACCACCGGTTTGTCACCTACATTACCATAGAAGGTCTGGCTGTCTGCCAGCTTGTTGCCGTTAGCATCCTGGTAATTGATGGTGTAGGCTACCTGATTGCCTTTGATTCCGTATGCTACTACGTATTCTTGGTCTTCTTTCACCTTGAATGAGAGCTCTGCCAGTTTTTCACTATTATCGCGTCCGCTTTCCTTGATTCCGCGAACATAATATTTGCTATTGCTACCCAGTGAAACTGAGGTTAATATCTCTGACATATTCACTGGATCTTTCGGATTCAGCTTGTCTATTACAATAGCACTCTTATCATCACTAATAGAAACTGTAGCATTATTTCCTTTTACCAGATTTCCCGGTATACCTGTAAATGTTCCCTGTTTGCCGCTGTAAATTGTTACTTTATACGTATAATCCTCTGCCTTAACACTCATAGGAACTGATCCAAGCAGAAAACAAAAGGCCAGAAGAACTGTGGCTATCTTATACATTTTTTTCATCTCTGACCCTCTCCTTTCTCCTCTTTTCGCTTCTTGATCAGTACCACTGCCAGGATCAGAAGGATCACACCGCTTGCCAGCGCTACCGCACTGATGGCAAGGATCTGAGTAGTATCACCTGTTTTCGGGGATCTCACAACATTCTTTGTCGGTGTCTGCACTGTCTTGGTTACTGTCTTATTGACAACTTTGTCTTCGCCCTTCTTCGTCACGGTTGTCACTGTTACCGGATCGGCTGCGAAACTCATCTGAAGACTTGCCAGTGTATCCTGATAATCATTACCCTGTGTCTCACCGTCCAGCTTTACTGTCAGATGAACCGAAGCTACATCACCTTTTGAGAGACGATCCAGATACAGATACTTCTCCAGTGCATCGGTAGCCTGGTGAAGACCTTCACCCTTCGTGGCATCCTCGCCGCCTACGGTTTCGCTGTCATATAATACGGTTTCCTTCTTATCCGGTCCCACATAAGTCAGCTTGTAACCATATGCGCCGCCCTCTGCGATGCTCTGGCTGTCTTCCAGAGATTTTAATACTTCGTTGGTCATATACCAGTCTGCATCTTTCTCACTGGTGTTCTTCAGTCCTACCTGAAGTTCCATGGTATCTCCCGGCTGTAACTGGAAGATATCTTTCTTCATGTCTGCGGAAGTAAAATTACTGCTCATCTTGGAACCGTTGAATTCTACCTTCCAGTCAGAACCTCCCTGCAAGGTCTCTGCAAATGCTGTTGTATGTATGCCTACGGCCATGATCGCTGCCATGGCAAGGCACAAAATTTTCTTTTTCATATTTTGCACCTCCTATCGTAAGCTGATATTGCCATTGCCGTCTACGTCTACATCCACACCCCAGGCACTCTTGATGGCATCCTGTGCGTTGTGCGTCTGTACTGCATCTGCTTCGGCTTCAAGCTGGAAATTATAACCATCGTATGCGTAGGTTGTGGTGATGGTTTTATAACCGTCTTTTTCTGTGACATCCTGTTTTACCTTGGTAGCGATGCTGCCGTCAATCGTCAGCGTATCGCTGAGTGCCGGTGTGCTTTTTCCTGCTGGAAGAATGCCTGTATAATAAAGAATGGTTCTCTCTTTTGTAGATGCATTCTTATCGATTACCCAGCCACTTCCCTCTTTTAGATTCAGATCGATCAGATCCGGGGAAAGAGTGGTATCTTTCACCCCCTCTTTATTCGTCCAGCTCTTCTTCAGGATCACACGGACATAACTGTCAATGGAACCACTGTTTGTCACCTTGATCGCTTCATCGTACTGTTTTCCCGGTACGATCTTTTCTTCTTTCAGACCTGTCAGCAGATCACCTGTTGCCTCATCCCATTTTCCGTTGAATGCGTAATCTCTCTTGCTGATCACCTTGTCATTTTCCACCAGGCTGACACCGATATTGGAAACCTCTACCTGTGCGCCATAGTTCTCACTGTAATAAGTCAATGCCGCTCTGGCACTTCCCACCGTACTTCCTGCCAGCAATACCACAGAAGCGGAAAGAAGAGCCACGGTCAGTCCCCCAAGGGGCATTCTCTTTTTCTTACTCATCTCTCACCCTCCTATTCTCCGGCTGTCTCGCTGGTATCAGCGATCTGTGTCCAGTCTGCATACGGTTCATTCTTTTCATTATATAAAACCTTTGTGGATTCCTGAACGACGACTACATTAAAACTGTCTTCTGTATCCTTGCTGTCGATCTTAATATCCAGAACCGAACTGCTCTCTCCCGGAGCGACCGGCTCACTGTAATAATAATAGCCTTCCTCTCCCGGTGTCCACTTTCCATCGGAATCACTGTACTGCAGGCCATCCTGATATTTTTCTCCTGCCAGTGCTTTTACACGGACAAAACATGCAAAATCACCGGTATTCTTCACGGTTACATGTTTGGTCCAGTTACTGAATTCCTCTGTAGGCGTTGTCTCCGTAAATCCCATATTCAGGGTTACATTACCGGAAGCCTCCGCATACGTGGTAAAATACGCCATCGCTGTTCCTGCGCTGATCCCCGCTGTCAGTGTCAGGGCTGCGGCTGCAAGGCAAAGACTTTTTTTACTTAATTTTCTCATATCCTGCACCCCTTTCCCTAATTGGCAATGGCGGGTTCATCTGTCTGCTGTTCCCAGCTCCACTCGCCGTCCTTATTCTCAAAATGGTTCACGATACCGGTTCCCGGGATCAGTTTTCCGTTGTACGTATTGGTAAAGCTGACGCTTGCCGGATTATCTGTAACTCCCTCGGCAACGATCACTGTTTCCTGTGTGTCACCGGAAGTGTTGCTGTAGCTTCCGCCTGCATACACTTCTTTTACAGTAACTTTTGTTCCTGCCGGAAGATGTTTCACCAGGACTGATTTTTTACCTGCCTGGTTGAACTTAATAGAAACTACATCACTGTAGACCTGTTCACCGTTTCTGGTGCCTTCTACCTGGAAGACGAAGAGTGCATCCTTAAGGGAAGCATTGTACTCTGTCAGATCCTTGAAGATCTCCAGATCTCCGTAACGCTGTGTCTGCTGCGGCTTCATACCGGTTGTCACATCATATACCCAGGTATCGTCCGGGTTCTCTTGGGAATAATAGTTATTCGGAAGAGATACCAGGTACGGGGTAAAATCATAGGTGTACTCACTGGTCTGCACGGTTTCGGCCTGTACCAGATACATACCGGTCTCCAGATTGTTGATCACACCGGTGGATTCCGCTGCACCTGCCGGTTTGGTAACTTTTACATCTGCGGTTGGTGCAATTTTCTTATCCTCTACGATCTTCATGGCATCCTCTGCCATCTGTGCCCATTCCTCTGCGGTGGTAGTACTGCTCACATTTTCCAGTCCCAGACCCGCAAAATCCGTATACTTTGCAGTATCATACACTGCTTCTTCTGTAATGTCCGCTACCTTGTACACATCCACCGGAATCTCCAGGTCACGAAGCTCATCGAACTCCGTGTCGTCCAATGTAAATGTAAGAGAACATTTTCTATCTGTCTCTACTCCAAGAGCACCATATACACTGGATAAACCGGCTGCTGATAAAACAGTTATTGCTGCAAGGGTCAGCGCCCCTGCGGTTTTTATTCTCTTTTTCATAGTCACCTCTATCCCTCCTTCGACATATCATCCGTCTTACCGGAGCGTTTCTTATTCTTCCGGTCAAACAGGAACTTCATGATCAGTATCACAAGCAGTGTCACTGCTAATCCCAAGATTAAGTATAACATATAATAATTCTGGATGGCACGTAACATGCTGTCCACCGGTGTACTCTCCACTTCCTCCTCACCGTTATACGGAACTCTCGTTCCCCGGACCAGAAGCCGGTGGGAATTGACACCATATGGGGTACAGGTGAATAAGGTCACCTGATCTTCCCCCTCCTGGATCTGCAGTGCCTCCTCCAGTGTCTCGTGATCATCTTTATCTACCATATCCAGAATCTGGTCTACCTGATAGGCCATCGTCTCATCCAGTACATGGATATAAAACATATCCCCCTGCTTCAACTGGTCAATATCCGTAAATAATCTGGCTGCCGGAAGACCTCTGTGAGCGGCAAGTACACTGTGGGTACTCTCTCCGCCGATGGGAAGGGATGTGCCATTCATATGACCGATCCCCGTCTGTAAAACATCCTCCGCGGTTCCGTGGTAGATGGCAAGCTTGATATTGATCTTCGGGATGGAGAGATACCCCATCACGCCATCACCTGCCACATTCAGAACCTTCCAGTAGTCTGTGTCCTTCATGTCCACATCATCACTGCCGAACACATCACCATATATATTATTCTGTACCAGAGTACTGTCGAACTCTCTCGCCGCTTCCCACTCTTTCGTGTAATCCTCCGGCTGCATATCGCTGACCGCCTGTTCATAATTACTGATCAGCCTGCTCTGCCGGTACGTATTCCACTGATTGGATACCGTGGGGTAGGCAAGGATCCCAAATCCTACCAGAAACAGCAGACCAAAGAGAATTCCCGATAATTTTCTTCTCATCTCTCTTCCTCTTTCCGGTCAGAGGCATCTTTTAGTGCCCCACCTGCTGCTGCCTGTTTTTCTTTCCTTTTTCTCTTATGCCGTTTGTCGTACTGCCATAAGAATATGATCAGCACTGCGGTTACTGCAAGCCCCACCACTACCCATAACAGATAGTTGGTATAGAGACTCATCGGAGATTCTTTCTCTTCCTTCTCGATCGTCTCTTCCTCATACGGTACGCGATGCCCTCTTACCAGAAGACGTTTCGTGTTGACCGCATATGGAGTACAGGTCAGAAGAGTTACCAGATCCTGTCCCGGCTCCACTGCCAGATCACTGGTATTCTCCGGTTCCACGATATGGATCTGATCCACTTCGTAGCAGAGTGTCTGATCCAGTACACGGATCAGAAAATGATCTCCGTCTTCCAGCTGATCCAGGTCTGTGAAAAGACTGGCACTTGGAAGACCACGGTGTGCAGAGATTACCGAATGGGTATTCTCTCCACCTACCGGAAGGGAACTTCCTTCCAGATGACCGGCTCCTTTGCTGAGTACTTCTTCCGAAGTGGTGTGGAAGATCGGGATCTTGATATTGATCTTCGGCACTTCCACATATCCCATCATCTCATCTGTCAGGATGTTCAGACAGGACATATATTCCTCACCGGGCTTATCGGATGCTGCTGCGATTGCGAAAGAATCGGGAAGGATGCTTGGAAGAAGAGACTGGTTATACGCATTGGCCCGCTCCCATTCCTTTTCATAATTGATGGTTCCTTTCCTTGATTCGTCTTTTACTACAGATTCATATTCCGAGATCAGTCGGCTCTGTCTGTAGTTATTCCACTGGTTTGCCACCAGCGGATACAGCAACAAGGACAAACCGGCTAAAAACAAAATTCCTGCTAATACAATTGATAATTTTTTCTTCATCCGGGCTCTCCTTACTGTTGTATCTTGTTTCAACTCTAATGCTATATCTGTATGCTGTCTTGTGATGCTTTTTTATCAAAAACGGGGCGGGCGAGCCGCCCCGTTTTCATGGGTTCTTCCGTTCCTCCTGAGAGTGTACGGGGTTCCTTATTGTTAATTATTTCTGAGTTTTTCTTCTTGTTGCGAAGAACAGACCAGCTGCTACGATCATGATAGCGCAACCGCCGATTGTGAAGATTGTTGTACCGATACCACCGGTGGATGGCAGAGTGTTAAGTTTTGTATCGGTCATGCTAGCTGCACCTGCACGAGTTGCGGGCACTTTACCTTCACCCTCTGTATCCCATTTTACATTAGCATTTGTTGCATTAATAGAATATCCTTCAGGTGCTTTTGTTTCTTTGAATTCATAAGTCATTTCGGTTGTACTATCATCAAGACCTTTTACAACAATATTACCTTTATTATCAGTTTTCATGATAGTTGCTTTTTTTTGTTCTTCTACCCAACCAGTTACAGTATACTCTGCTTTGTTTTCTGTTTTACTTACAACAGCATATGTTAATGATTCATCTTTAGCTTTTCTTACAAGTACAAATTCAGCCTTTTCAAGTTTGGCATTGTTTTCACCGGTTTTTGTTAATGTAACAGTACCTGTGTATAATGTATCTGTTGCTGTTTCAGATTCATTTTTTCCGTCGTTCCATTTAACCCCATTGTTTACTACTGTACCTGTAACTTTGGCACTGTATTTAATTACAACACTCTGGTTAGCATGAGCATTATTTTTAAGATAACTTGATAAATCCAGTGTAAATGAGTGGTCTGTTACTTCAACCGCTACTGTTTTATTTTCAGTTCCAATTGTTACATCTAATTCAAGCTTGCCATCGGTATTTGTTACATATTCTGCACCAGTAATTTTATCGGTTACTTTAAATTCTGTGATAGGATCAGCATCATTTGCATAAGGAATTTTAGTATTTACTGTATATTCAACAACTTTTCCCACTTCAACAACTTTATCAGATTCATTGTTCTCTTTTGTAATATCGATAGATGAACTCTTTGCTACAATTCCTGTGCTAACTAAATTTTCTGGAACACCTGTTGTTGAATCATAGGTACCAAAAGAAATATATCCAGCCATTGAGCTATAAGTATATTTAACTTTATCTCCAGTTTTATAATCAGATGCTGCATTTACTACATAAATACCAGCTTTACTTACAGACCAAGAAATTTCGCCAGTTTCACCAGCTTTTTTTGGCTGACCATTTTCATCAGTAACTGGTGTACTAGTTGTAATCTTTCCGATAGCAGTAGCAAATTCCTGAGCTGTGTAAGCTACAACACCGGCTGGTTCATTTGTCATTTGGGTTGAACCGCTTTTCATTTTTAACAGTTTCCAAATAATGTTCTGCTGCTCTTCCGCCGTTACTTCATCATCTTTACCAGTAAAAGCCTTTGCATCAGTAGCATCAGTAAATTTCCAACCTGTCACAGTTGTAACATCTGGTTCGATAATCTGTTTATAAGTTACCGTTGCATCTTTGTCCAATCCAGTTACTGTAATTGTCGCACTTTTTTCTGCTGCGAATGTCGGTACGCTCATAGCCAGCACCATTACCATCGCCATAATCACTGATAAAATTCTTTTCACTTTACTCATATGATTTTCTCCTTTTCTTTTTTATTTCCTCTCTTTTTATTTTCAGTGCCATTCTCTCCTTTTATTTGCACTGGAAATCATTGTTGTGGCTTGGAGGCCACTGAAATATTAAGGTTTCTTATTTTTTCAGCACCCCCTTGCCTTTCATCTTGTATATGATCAGAATGCCTGCGAACATCAGCAGGATTCCACTCATCATGATGTTGAAGATTCCGGTGTGACCGGTGGATGGAAGACCGTAAATTGGTGTGTTATCATAGTAATAACTTATTTTTCCATCCTGCTGTTCAAATTTGACTATATCCTTACCAGTACTGGAAGTTATTGTTTTTAATTTTCCATGTTTCGTAAGAACTATTGTCCATTTTTCTCGACTTAACGAGTAGCCCTGTGGAGCTTTTGTTTCCTCCAATATATAAGTTCCTGCTGGCAACTCATTACATTCGATTTCTTTTCCATCTTTTTTCCAGATGACAACTCCCGTTTCTTCTGCAGATATTCCTTTATAAACTATTCCATCTTTTGACGTTAAAGTGAATTCTGCCCCGCCGAGGTAAAGTGTAGCTTCTTCTGTACTGGAAGAACTTCTCTTTATAACATTCCACTGAGCAATTACTTCCTCGTTTGTGTAGATAACTTTTGCAAGAATACCATTTTTGTAATCTTTTACAGCGATAACATCTTCTTCTGAAATATTATTGCCCATTACAAATATTGCCGTGTCTTTCGCATCATCCACATTATTCTGACAGTTTGTGATATCTGATACAACAGAAAATTCTTTTACGCCATAACCACTTGTAAGTTTTTCGCTTACTACATATGTTCCTCGTGGTAATTCTTTCAAGTCATTTCCCGTATATGTACCTTCTGTCTTATTTTTTTCTACTGTTACAGTAACTTCTTTATACAGCTTATCATCTTTTGTAATAACAAATGTAAATTCTCGATTCTGCTCAGATGCCTTATCAACTTTTTTGACAATCTGAATTTCTCCTGCTATTACATTTACTGTATAAGTTCCTGTAGTTGTTATCGGTTCCAGATTATAATTTGAACCGCCTGCTTCATTTGGAACATTCACACCACTTACTTGATTTTGGCGATCTGCTGTTGGATATGGAATAAATTTCACTTCAACGGTATATGTTTCTACTTTATCACCAACTTTTACTGCCTCATGATCGCCTAAATTCTCCGTTCCAGTGAACTTGTATTCGAAGTATCCAATTGCATCTGTCGTTTCAGGATAAATATACTTATACTCTTCACCACTTCCAAGAGTAATTGATTTACCATTAGCTAAAGCATTTTTCTGATCATCTGATAAAGCCGGAAACATCGGGTTACCATTTGCATCCTTAGGTGCAATTCCTACCGTTGTAGTTGGATTATTTTCCTTCAATTCAATAATCTTTAATGCTTGTGTCAGTTCGTCTGCATATGCTTTCGGAGTTATTGTATCTCCCTTATAAACAGTTGTTTCTCCATCTTTCAGTGACATCGTAAGTAATTTCACATTTACTGACGGACGTGGAAATTTTTTCGTTGAACCGTCAACAGTAATTCCAGATGCTGCACCATTGGTTGGAATCATATTTCCACCGATGAAATCGTCTTTAGCTTTGATATTAATCACTTTATGCCATCCGGCCTTTTCAATTTCTGTCGTTCCTGATCCTTTTTTCCCTGAAATCGGTGTATCTTCCCAGATTATTGTAGTGGAACCATCCGCACTATCCGTTATTTTTGCACCATCTGCTACTAATTGTTTACGAGATTCAGCGGTCAGTTCAAATCGACTATCAATTACATCTTTAACTGTAGCTGTAACAGGAATATTATTTGTGATATTTTCAAATATACTTGATAAACTGTCAACACTATCAGCTGTCATATATTTATCAGAACTAGATGCTATGCTTTGCATATATTCATCCACACGTTTTACTGTCACATTATTCATCTCTCCAGTAGACTTTGCCGCATCAAATATACCCAATGCATAGACTTCAACCCCTGCTTCATGTAACTTCCCGGCTGACGCTGTACCGGCATTTGCAAGAGATTCATCAAAGTCATTCGTTCCCCCAGGTGCAGGAACTCCATCTGTTAAGAATACAACCATTTTTTTGCGTCCAGCAGTTTGATTTACCTCTTCCCAGTTTTTATTATTAGAAAACACTTCACTTGCTTTATCCAGACCCTTGGCTGGCTTGGTATTTCCAGATGGAGATAAGTTATTTATGGTATTATTAATGTCCCCTTTTGAAGTTCCAACTTTAGCTAATGTATAGTTGTTCCGGGTTATGTTTTTTATAGCACCTCTATCAGCAAAGGTAACTATACCAACACGACAATCTGAATTTTTCTGATCAACATTCTCTACGAATTGGGTTGCCGCATTTTTTAAAGCTTGAATTTTTGTTTGACTAGAGGTACTCTTCACATAAACATCGGTGGTGTTTTGATTAACTGTAACTGTATTACCTGTGTAAGAATCTTTATATGACCATGTGTAACCACTCCACCACTCCCCATCTTTCGCTAGTTGTTGATATATGCCTTTTCTCGTTTTTATATAATACGTTGTATTAGGGTTAGAATTCATTGAACCAGTAAACTTTACATATTCAACAAAGCTATTTCCCATACTTGATGATTGATCCAATACCAGTACAATATCATAAGGCGTTTTAATCGTCTGTGTTGTCGTTGAACTAGCTGTAAGATCAATTCTGTATGTTCTCTGATTCCAATCCAAAAGGGAAACTATCTTATTACTTTCTACGCTTCTAGAAACTATCTCATCCTGCGTGTAGTTTACAATGTGGTATGTACCATCCTCCTCATCAAGTGTTAATGCCTCATCACCATTATATAAAACAGCTTGCAAATCACCCGAATCATTTTTTTCCAGCTTCACTTTCCAGCTTGTTGTTTCTGCAACATATTCATCCGGTACGCTTTCTTCTGTAAGCGTATATGTTGTTCCTTCTCTCAGATCCGGGAATGTAACGAGACCATTTTCATTAGAAGTCACCCTAGAAAAGTCGTTCTCATCCGCATCACTAACCAATTTGAATATTGCTCCTGAAATAGCTTCATCCTTAGAATTCACCTTTTTCAGAGATAATGTAGCCTTGGGAACTTCTGTAACATCCAAAATCCGGCTGTTTGGTAATGTGAACTCCATCTGACAGTTGGATGCTCCGGCTCCACGTTCCATATAGAGTACAGTGATTCGATGTTTTTTTGTTTTTGCTGCTGTTTCATCAGGTCCAGGTCTTTTGCCATCACGGTATCCCAGGTCTTCCCACAAGTCTGTACTTCCTTCTAATGCGTCATGGATACCACCGACATCAATAACTACTTTTCCATCTAACAAAACCCACAAGTCGTCGTCACCAGTAAACTTATAATCCATTGGTCCAACATAATCACCAATTTCAAATTCCACATCATAGCGCATTCCAAAGTAAAAATTTTCATATCCGAGTGGCCAAAAACCTGCCCCCGCTTTTTTCTTTTCATTATTCGGTGTCTGCACTGAATCAAGTGTGTAATGATTACCGCTTCGATTAAAGTTCAATTTATAATCTGTATAAATAGTCTTGCCTTCGCCTTTATAATCATCTGTGAAGAATCCAGGCTGATCGACCTTCCATAAAACTGTTTGATAATCATCTGAAAGTCCTTTTAATAACCCTAAAGTTCCTTTTCCATCGTGATCTCTCCCATAATTACATATGTTCGCATTCAATCCATTCGTACCGCATGCATTATAGTATAATCCATTTCGGTTATAGTCACCTTGACTAATACCCATTGTCATACGGTTATTTTTATCTTTTCCTTTATAATGCAAGTCACTATTGATATTTTTCTCCTTATTTTCCCATGAAATATCATAGTCCCAAAACTTAACAGCGCCTTGCTTCGGACTTGTATTTTCCTTATAATAAATGCGATACGTCTTATTTCCAGTCACCGAGATTTCATTGAAATTGGAAACTTCAGTTTCTGTTCCGTCTTCAGCGATTTCCTTTACTTCAACCACATCATAATTCGTAGATTTCCGATAATCTTCGATTTTACTTCCGACCTGTAAAGGAACGGTCTGGTCTGCATATAATTTTTTTTCTTCATTATTTGTATCATAGTAATAATGTTGCAGTTTAATTTGTACTTCTGCACCACCTTTATTTACAATAACGTATGTAGAAAAATGCGGAGCATCGAATACGACTTTTCCTTCTCCATCAACAGCACCGTTCATGTCTTCCGCTACATTATTGTTATCCACATGCAGTACTGCAGCATCCTCACTGGATGTGATCTCCGGGGTGTCTACACTTACCTGAACCGGAGTGGTTGGCTGTACTTCGGAACCGTCTACCAGGAATTTGATATCGTAGGAGAAGATATTCTTGATGGAAAACTGTTCTTCGATCGCTTTTTCTTCTACTGCTTTTTCGATTTCCTTTACTTCGTCTTCTGAAGTGATCTCTGTTACGGAAAGCTGTGCGTCTGCGGGAAGTGCTCCTGCTTCTGCGGTTACGTTAACGGTTGTATCTCCAACATCCTGACTCCATGTGAGCTGCTGGTTTTCAGCTTCCGCCTGTGTTGCATCTTCCTCAGGAGTTTCCGCTGTAGCATTCTCTGCTGCGGGAGCTGTCTCCTCGGTCGGTACAGCTGCAGGTTCCTGGGCTGCCGGTGTCTCTGCTGCAGGTGCCTCTGTTGTCGGCTGTTCCGCTGCAGGTGCTTCCGCTACCGGCTGGGCTGCCTGGTTCTCGGCGGTTGTTTCCGGTTCTGCGGCAACCTGTTCCACGGCTGCGGGTTGTTCATCGGCTACTGCCTGGCCTTCATCTGCTGCGTAGGCAGCCACGTCCATGTCATTGGCAACGGCTTCGTCCTGAGTCTGTACTTCCGCTTCCTGTGGGTATTCGGCCTGTCCGGTCTCGGATGCGAATATGAAGCTGCTGTTGCTTATGGCAACGACCATGCAAAGCACCAATGCCAGAAGTCTTTTTTTATTTCTACTTTTCATGGTTTTCTCCCTCCTCTTCATCCAAAGCACTCTCTATCAGTTTTAATAATTCTAAAGCGCTGCGGAACTGCTGCTTTTCTTTTTTTTCCACCCAGGTCACCGAACCCTGCCAGGTGGCATTCTGCCTGTTGTAAATATTTAAGATAAAGGTCTCCGTCTTTTTAGTAGAATCGCTCACAGCTGTTCCACCTCCTTCTGTACTCTGTTTTTATATATGTATTATAATAGACTCACCATTACTAAAAGCATTACACTCATTATATATTTTGTGTTTTTTTTATTTTTGTTGGATTCTGTAACGTTTTTTGATATCGGTGCGGATCCTGTTCCCTGTTGGCGTAATTATGTCCGTCTGCTGGTGATATATGTGGAATCTGCTGTATTTCCTTGGATTCGTCCGTTTCTCTGACGAGTTTTTGCCTCATTACTTATATTGTATGTGGGAATTTATGGTTTATGACAGGGTTTTTGAGATCGGTCCGGTGGCTCCTATTATATATAGAAGAAACTCGTTTTTTTTTACTCTTTCATTTTGTTCCGATCTGTGATCGAATTACCCGGATGTGAAATGTAATACTTTTTGATGTTTTCCGCCTGTACAGTAAAAAGCAGGAATCCTTATCTTTCCTAAGAGTTCCTGCTTTTTTCCGTACTTTTATTTTCTTCCCAGTATGGCATCCATCTCGATGATCAGTTCCAGGACACTGCAGAATTCCATTTCCTGATGTCCTTCTTTCCATGCAAGGATGCCCTGCCAGGTGGCGTTCTGGCGGTATTTGACAAAGATGTGGAAGGTGGCACAGATGCCGCTTTGTTCCATCAGCTGCTGATATTCCATACTTTTTTCATGTAGTTCCTCCATCGCACGCTTTTCCGAAGTGAACTCCCGAAGGACCACGGAGGATTCCGGAAAACGAATGCTGTCGTAAAAGTCTGCCATGTAACGGATCAGCTGCACGACATTTTCAAAGGACTGTGGCTCCTGGGAATAACCGTGATATAGTCGGCCGGATATCTCGCTGGCCTGACTTTCGTCCACACACACCGTGATCAGGTTCGGTGCTGCCAGTACTTCTCCATTCCAAAATTGACTCATGTTTCACACTCCTGTTCCTGTTGCCTATTTCCAGCGAAATTCATTTTTCTGAAAGCTTAATCTTGCATTTGGATTCTCCACGTCTGCGATGGATGATACGTAATATTCCAGATATTTGTTCCAGGATCCATGTTTTTGTGTGAACCGTGCGGCGATACGCCGGAAGATAATGTCACAGTTTTCCTGGTTGGTGCCGACCAGAAGGATCAGGAACTGAGACGGGCTGTATTTGGAAAAGGAATCTCCGCGGCGCAGACTGTTTTTTACTGCCCGGTGCAGTTCCATGGACATCACATCCAGCTTTTCCCGGTTTTCCATCGGATGGCCGTTGCCGTCTGTCAGGGAGCATACCATAAGGAATGCGGACTGTCCGTTTCGCTCGATCAGCCGACGCACCAGCCGGTAGTTATCCCGGAAGCTTGGCAGGCTGCAGTAGAAGGCACCGTCTTCGTACTCCGGTTCTTTCAGGTCTTCCTTGATCTCTCCTGCCGCATGGTATTTTCTTCCCATCCGTTCGCTCATCTCCTGGAACTGGTTCATCATGCGCTCGGATGGTGTGATTCCCAGTTCTTCAAAGAACATTTTTGAAGTCGCATCGTACAGCTGATATGCTTCTTTGTAGCGGTTCATACCCATCAGGGCATCAATTTTTAAGGACTGCCATTCGTCGAACGGATAGATCTCGATGGCATTGTCTGTCAGTTCCAGAATAGTGTCGTATTCGTGCTGTTCTTTTCTGTAGGCACACAGCCGGCGGAGTATCTTGGAATATTTGTCTTTGTAACGGACGCTGTTCATGATGACCCAGTCTTCTCCGGACTGCATCGGAAGAAGTTCTCCTTTGTACAGCCTGCAGGCCTTCTCCCACAGATTCATCTTCCTGGTTTCGTCTACTTCTTCTTCTCCTTCTCTGACAAGTTCCATAAAGCGTGCCACATCCAGATCCACTTTCATCGGGCTGCGCCAGTAAAAGACACCTTTTTCTTTTACGATATACTCATATTCCGGCAGTCCCGCCTCGATCAGCATCTTGCGCAGACGGAATACCGTCACACGCAGGTTATTGCCCACATTTGCCAGTTCTTCTCTTCCAAAGAGATCGTCAAGCAGCTGTGCTCTGGGGATTCCTGTGCTCCCGCGGTCCTCCACCAGACTGGAATGTAACAGAATCTGCAGTAGTTTTACTGCTTTGGTTGCCGAGTTTCTCTTGAAGGTTATCGGCTGTTCTCCATAGGTTATGGAGAACCTTCCCAACATATTCACTTTGAGTTCCGGTAACTGATTATCCATATGGTTCCCTCCCCTCATCTACTCCTCGTTTTTATCATAGAAAAGTAAATCGCCTCCGGTATGGTATCTCCCGGAAGCGACTTCTCGCTGATTTTATTTTAGTCAGTAATCTCTTCTTTGTCAACGCAAAGCATTACACTTTTTTTACTTTCCACGATTTTCTGATCACCTTCGCCAGTTCTTCCTCACGGATCGGTTTTGCGATATAGTCATCCATTCCTGCTTTGCAGCAGGTTTCCCGGATGTCTGCTGTCGTCTGTGCAGTCATCGCAATGATCGGAATCGATGCCGCATCCTCCCGTTTCAGATCACGGATACGCTGTGTGGCTTCCATGCCGTCCATCACAGGCATCATCACATCCATCAGGATCGCATCGAAACTGCCGGCAGGGTTTTGGGAAAACAAAGCTACTGCTTCCTGTCCGTTCCATGCTTTTTCTACTTTTGCCCCTGCTTCTTCCAGATAGAACTGTGCGATCTCCATATTGATCTCATTATCCTCTACCAGAAGGATCTTTCGGTCACGAAGAAGATCCGATATATCTTCTCCCACTGTGGTTGTTTCTGAAGCGGCTGTCTCACTGACGGTGAACGGCAGACGGAAGGTAAATGTGGTTCCCTCTCCACGGACGCTCTCCACCTGAATGGTTCCGCCCATCTTTTCCACCAGTCCTTTGACGATCGACATTCCAAGTCCGGTTCCCTGATAGCGTGTTCTGGCTCCGTATTGTTCCTGGGTGAACGGCTCAAACAGCTGATTCTTTACAAAGTCCCCGCTCATGCCGATACCGGTATCTGCGATTCTGAATTCGTACCAGGCTGTTTTTCCGTCACAGGATAATTCTTCCACGTCGGTATCCACGAATCCCTGCGGTTTGTTGTATTTGACCGCATTGCTGAACAGGTTCAGCATGATCTGGCGCAGCTGTAACGGGCTTCCTTTCAGTGCTGTGTGCTGTATATTTTTCCGGTGTACCCGGTGTGTAATCTGGTTCTGTTCCAGAAGTGGATTCATCAGTACCGCCACTTCCCGCATCAGCACTTCAAGGTCAAACGGTTCATTCTCTTCCTGGATCTGATTGGTTTCCAGTTTGTTCATATCCAGTACATCGTTGACAAGCGCCAGCAGATGATCGGCAGATACCTGCATCTTATCCATACATTCTTCCATCTTCTCCGGGTTGTGTTCGTTTTTCCGAAGGATCTCCAGCATCCCCATGATGCCGTTGATCGGTGTACGGATATCATGGCTTATGCGGTTCATGAAGTCTGTCTTGGCTTTGCTTTCTGCATCGGCCTCCTGCACCGCTTTTTGCAGCCGTTCTTTTTCCTCTTCTTCTTTTTTATGGAATTCCGAAGTGTTCTTAAACAGGATAATTCCATGTACAGCACTGCGTTCTTTTCCGGTCTCCCGGTCATACAGCAGTTCCCGGGACATCAGGATCGTCTTCTGAAGCCAGATCATCCTGCCATCCTGTTTTTCTTCCCTGTACTCTACGGTGATCTGTTTATCGCCTTCCCGGAAGCGTTTCAGCAGTTTTTCCGAGGAATCCATGATCCGGTAGCTTTCCAGCGTATCGTCTGTCACCTTCTGACTCCGTTCTCTGCAGTAGGCATCGTAAGAGCATGGCATCTCCCGGTCGATAATAATGCTTTCACGTTTCACATGGTAGAATGCATTTTCCAGGCAGTCATTGGTCAGATCTACGGTATACACCGCTTCCGCAGTTTCCATTAATGCGTCTACATAATTGCTGTTTTCCAGAATAGACTGTTTCATCTGCTCGTAATAGCGGATCAGTTCCTGTTTTTCATCCATCAGGTGCTGCCTGCTGTCCCGGAAGTTCTCCTGTCCCAGGATAAAATGGTGTAGTCTGCCATCTTCTGTGGCATCCAGGAATCTCAGGATCACTCTTCCCCGGTGAACCACATTCTCTCTTTTGTAGCGATAGGGAATCTCCAGCTGGGGATTGTCCTTTGTCAGCTGCTGTTCCAGGGAGGTAAGCTGTAAGGTCTCCCAGAATTCTTTTCTCACCCGGTCGGTTGCCAGTTCTTCCACGATCTGTTCCACCGCCCCGGAATAATTACCGTCTTCCGCAAGAAAGTAGCCGGTGCTTGACCGCAAGATCTTATACTGATCCATCAGGGCATCACAGTACAGACAGTCCGAAAAATGGTATTTTTCTTTTTTGATCCATTCCAGCAGTTCGTAGGCTTTCTGCTGTTTTTGTGCCGCTTCTTCGATCTTTGCCCTGTTTTTGTCCACGTACATGTTTTTATCCGCCAGCCGGAACAGTTCCCGGAGGGTGGAACCGGCAAAGTCCAGGGAGATTGCGTACCCTGCCGCATAGCTGATCGGCATCTCCGGGTGTTTTGCGGAGTAGTTTTTCATCTGTGTGCGAATCTTTTTTAAGGTTTCCCGCATCTTCGAGTGGTCAGTCTTTTGAAAAATCACGATGAATTCATCTCCTCCGTCCCTGCCGACAAAGTTTTCCGGATCTACCGCGAGACGAAGCTGTTCGGCAAAGGAACGGATATATTCGTCTCCCTTGTCATGTCCCAGATTGTTGTTGATGATTCGCAGGTTATTCAGATCAAACACACAGATGGCTGTACTCTCTTCTTCTCCGAGAGGTGTGGGATCGCTCAGGATCTCTTCGCATTTGTTTTTGTTCGGCAGACCTGTGGATTCATCCAGATAGATTTTCTTTCGCAGAATCCTGTTTTGTGCCGCAAAGCGAAGTGCCCGAAGCAGTTCTACACCAATCAGAAGTACCAGGCAGACAATATCTGCAACTACAATCTTTTCAAGATGATTCAATGCAGTCGCTCTTTTTTGTGAATATCGTTCCGCAATCCCGGTTACCTCATCACACATCCGGAAAAACTTCTCGCTCATGCCGATTATTGCTGTCTGTTCATAGCCTTTTTTCCGTACTTTCGAGATTTCTTCTTTTAATTCCGTAAAGTAAGCTGCAAGTTCATCCATTTTTCCCTGGAATTCTGTATCCTTCAGCCGTACCAGATCCAGTTCGTCACTTCCGAAACGAAGTCCGTTGATGATCGCTTCCACAGTCGCTATCATCTCGTCATCCGGCTCCTTTGACATTTCCAGTTTGATCACCCGCTGGGTTTCTCCGCGAACCAGTCCGGCATAGTTTACGACCCTTGCCGTTCCCTGGAGGTCACTGACCAGCGACATGATACCGAAAAACAAAATAATCAGTATTATCGTGAGTACCGTCATCCCTGCCCGAAGGATATAGGCTACTCGTTTTTCTCTTTTCTTCATCCATGTTTACCCCATATATGATTTATATTCCTGTGCTCTATTCTACCTGATTTTACCGGAAACTGCAATGTGAACAGTAACCTTGGAATAATTTCTTGACATTTCTTTTCTGTCTTCTTATAATTACCGTTGATAATTACCAATAGTAATCATTAAAGGAGTATCACAATGAACGTTGAACTTATGAAACGTATGATGGATGCCTGTTATCTGGCGCAGCGGGTCCGGGGGATGCTTCCGCCTCTGCCGGCGGGGGTGACTCCTGCGTATATTCATTATCTGGATATTATTGAGATGCTGGAGAAGCAGGGTGTCCGGGCAAAGATATCGGATATCAGCGATGCACTGGATCTGCCGAGACCCGGTGTGACACGGACGGTGAAAGCGATGGAGGCCAAAGGCTATCTGAAAAAGGCTGCCTCTTCCGAAGACGGTCGTATCACCTATCTTTCTCTTACAGAAGCCGGTAGGAAACTGTCCCGCATCTACAACGAACAGTTTTTTACCACTCTCACCTCTTTTATGGAAGATATCCCGGAAGAAGATGTGAAATGTACGATCCGCACCATCGATGCGGTACATCAGATTATGTGTGAAAGGAGACCTGACCTTGACAAATGCAAAAAATGATTTTACACAGGGCAGTATTCTGAAAAAGCTTGCCCTCTTTATGCTTCCGATCCTGGGAGCGCTGGTATTACAGGCTGCCTATGGAGCCGTTGACTTACTGGTGGTGGGAAGATTCGGTTCCACCTCCGGACTTTCCGCGGTTTCCACAGGAAGCCAGGTACTAAATCTCGTTACTTTTGTCGTGATCCAGTTTGCTACTGCGATCACTATTCTCATCGCCCGCTATCTGGGTGAAAAAAGGCCGGAACGGATCGGTTCTGTGATCGGTGGCGGAGTTATCGTTTTTGCGGCAATTTCCATTGTTTTATTTTTCCTGATGGTTGTTTTTGCACATCCCATCGCCGTACTTATGCAGGCACCTGCCGAAGCGGTGGATCTGACCACCAGTTATGTCCGCATCTGCGGAAGCGGTATTTTCTTCATCGTTGCCTATAACCTGATGGCCGCGATCTTCCGTGGTCTGGGAGACAGTAAGTCACCGCTGCTCTTTGTTCTTGTTGCCTGTATCGTCAATATCGGCGGTGATCTGATCCTCGTTGCCGGACTCCATCTGGATGCTGCCGGAGCAGCCCTCGCCACCGTTTTTGCACAAGCTGTCAGTGTGGTGTGTGCGGTTATTCTTCTGATAAAGAAGAAACTGCCATTTAAGATCTGCAGGTCTGATTTCCGTCTGAACGATCAGTGTGGAAAGTTCTTTACCATCGGTCTTCCTCTGGCTTTGCAGGAGTGTCTGACGCAGCTTTCTTTTCTAGCTCTGTGTGCCTTTGTGAACCGTCTGGGACTCGAAGCTTCCTCCGGTTACGGGGTCGCCTGTAAGATCGTAAACTTTGCCATGCTGATCCCAAGCTCTCTGATGCAGTCCATGGCATCTTTCGTTTCTCAGAATGTGGGTGCCGGCAATCAGAAGCGCGCCAGACAATCCATGTTTACCGGTATCGGTGTGGGGTTGTTTTTCGGTTGTTTTGTCTTCGCTCTCGTGCTGTTAAAGGGCGATGTTCTCTCCGGTTTCTTCACTACCGAAAGTGCCGTTATCCGGAACGCCTACGCCTACCTGAAAGGCTTTGCCCCGGAGACACTGCTTACTGCCGTGCTGTTCAGTATGATCGGATATTTTAACGGAAATGACAAAACCTTCTGGGTGATGTGCCAGGGACTGATTCAGACTCTTCTGATCCGACTTCCCCTGTCCTATTATATGAGTATCCAACCGAATGCCAGCCTGACCAAAATCGGTCTTGCAGCTCCGGTGTCCACAGCAGTCGGTATCTGTCTGAACATCGGTTTCTTCCTCTGGCTGAACCGGAAAAGTGCAAAGACAGTGGGCCAACAGATTCACTGATATAGTAAAACGATCCACCGGAACTTTGTCTGTACTGGTCCGGGGGATCGGGTTTTTTATATTTCAGGGAGACTTTGTGCTGTACATAGGGTTCCCGAGGATGTTACGTCATTGCTACAGCTAATCCCTCTCTGCATAATACTTTCTATAAATCTTTCCATTCTTGAGAGAGTGGAAAATGATAAGCCATGTCAAAAGCTGAAATAGCTGCTCTATTTACATCCAAAATTTCAGTAAAATCTCGATCTTGACCTTTAATTCCTTTTTCCCCTAAACCAGATAATAACTGTTCGGCTGTTTCTAACATTAAAAGATGCAAATTTTTTGTTTCCTCATAAGTTTCTAAAACACTATTTTGACATTGTTTATGAAGGCAATAAAGGTAATGTCTAAATGCTTCTTTTTCTCCAAAACCGGTTGATGACGGTAAACTTCCATTGAACAACATTTCACTATATTTGTTTTTCATAGTTACAGGAGGTTCAATTCTATTCAGCAGTTCCATACGTTTTGCAATGTCTAAAAAAGGAATTTTATACTCTGATAAGGCTTGTGGACAATAATACCATACTGCTCGACGGCTAGGTTGTTTGTCATCAATTGTTTCAAAATGTTCTGGTTGAAACCATCTTAAATTCAGAAAATTCCCCGATGCAATTGCATCACATTTTGCTAATGCCATACATAATAATTGATGACTTGCATAGCCTACAATCGTCATCTTCCGCTGTCTCTTAATCCCTGCCACTAATGACATAATATTAGATACCCACAATGGTCGATCCACTAAATAATATCGTTCAGGATGCTCACATACAATATATACACCTTCTACATCCCATTCTTCAGCATATTCTATTACCCGTTCAATCTGTCCTTCATCATTGAGTACATCACTTCCCAATGAAATCGTGTGTATATATTTCATATTAGGTGCATATTTTTTCGCACTTTCTATTATTAGTTTCTGTATTTTATTCCATAGTTCATCTATCTTTTTGGCTGTAATAGAAGGTAACAGAAATGCCTCTGCCTTAACTTCACTATTTAATTTTGATAATTCTTCTACTACTGTATCAAATTGTCCCATTTCTAATGATGTAATATCACTCTGTGGCCAATATGCATACTGTGATAATTTTTTTTGATATTGTCTTGGATAATATAATTGTGGATCAACAAGTATCTTTCCTTTTTTCTTATGCACATTAGTTGCATAGCCTTTTATCTTATTTGGCAAAATATTCATAGGGCTAATAATAATCGTTCCACCCTCAAACTCTTCTAAGTGCTCTAGAGATAATGTTTGCATATTATGTCCCATTTGTATAAAAAGTTCCATTCTTCAACCTCTTCTATTCATAAACAAATGTATTCTTAGCTACTTTTAACCAATCCATTGCTTGCTTAGCAGTTCTAGGTCTTCTAGATGGATATTTTCCCATCATTGCACCTAATAATGCCATAAACTGACTTTGAGTATCCCCTTTAATCGAATACTGTACAGGCGTAATAGTTTCTGTCTTTTGTAAAACTTCAAGTGCATTTATAGATCCTTCTCTAAATGGATTTTTTCCTGTAATACATTCATAAGTAACAACTCCTAACGAAAAAATATCTGCACGAGAATCAATTTCCCTTTTTAAATTATTAAATTGCTCAGGTGCCGCATATCCAGGTGTATGCGGTCCCATCATCGCGCCTGTCCTTGTCAAAGAATCTGCTCCTAATACCCTTGCAATTCCGAAATCCAGAAAAAATATCTTTCCGTCATCTGCTCGTATAATATTCTCTGGTTTAATATCTCTATGCACAATACCTTTATTCTCTATGCAAGAAATAAATTCCAACCCCTGTTCCAAGAATATCACTGCTTCTTCTAAAGAAAATCTCCTACCACTTTCAAGCACTTTTCGCAACTCTGTTCCTTTTACTTTTTGTTCAATAATATATAATGTTTCTGTTCCTTCATACTCTATGATCCCCGTTTCATATATTTTTGGAACCATGGATAAACTCAAACCTTTTTCTATTTGAATTTCCCTAATAGACCTTGGATCATTAAGCTGAAAATATAATTTAATAACAGTTTCTCCATATGAATTATGAACTCCATCAAACACAATCTTCTGTCCACCACGTGCCATCAATTCAATTTTTCCAAATTCTTCTTGACACATTTCTTGAAATTTTCTCATCTCTCATTTCTCCTAACTTAAATGTGCAACAGTTCTTCCAATCCATTCATTAAACTGTAAAGACTGGTAACTTGACGGCGATGCTAACTTTTTCGCTTCTACAATTTTTCTAAAACTTCTCTTCTTGCAATACAAACCTGTACCTTGTCTTTCAAACTTCTTAATCGTGCTACTTTGCGGATTTGAAGTATTTGTCAATGCATATGATTGAGAAGCAAACCATGTATTGATAAGTGACTGTTCAGCAACTTTCTTTATATCCGTCATTTTAGCCTCTACTGAAATTAGTTTTCTTATATTATATATCTTTTTGATATCTACGGGCTTCCATAACCCCTGCTCACGTATGATCATATGTGCGTCTAATAATTTTTCTATGGCTTGAATTGTATCTTTTTCTGGCATTTTAAGTCTTGTTATTAATTCACTTCCAGTGCTACCTTTTGTCATCAATAACTGAGATAACACTTTTAAATCGTTAGTTTCCAAATTTTCTCTTTCTTCTGACCAATTCTCCAATATTTTAGGTGAATATGCTGCAAATACAATGTCAGGAAAACCAGATGCAACTTTAGGTTCCACAAATACAGCCAAATTACTTGTTTTATTGGTTTTTAAAAAGTTATAAATATAATATTCAATAAAATCTTCAACCAAATCTAACTCTTCTCCCTGAGTTGATGGTCGTGTATACAACCCTATATCTTTAATATTATGGTCAAACATCAATATCCTATCCATTGTTACATTTCACCCTTTTCAATCTCTCTTTTACATTTTTATAAAAATAATTATAACAATCCCTCCTTCAAAAATCAATCATTCAAGGCTTACTGCCTTCAATATATCCTCTTCTTCAACTTCCAATGTACACGCTAACATTTTAGTCTGTATGCCTACCGTTTTCTTCAGGGCAATTAAACGCTTTTCATTTATTGCGCAACCATTAAGAATATATTGTTTTAAAATATCATTTGCCCATCTTCGGAATTCTACGCCTCTGCGAGATTTTACCCGATATCCTACTGATATAATCATATCAAGATTATAATGCTCTACCTGATATACTTTTCCATCAGAAGCAGTTGTCGCAAAATTTGCGACAACTGAATTATCCAACTCTTCCTTTAAAGCATTATTAATATGCTTTCCTATCGTCTTAACATCTCTGCCAAACAATTCTGCCAGTTGCTTTCTGTTCAGCCATACTGTATTATTTTCCACTGGAACATGTGACTTGACTTCATGATCTTCTGTTTCAAATAATACTATTTCATTTTCCATGCATATTCCTCCGTATATATCTCGTTCAAATTACAATTGCATCATACGATATATTTTTTTATGAAATCAATCTCTATGCAGTATAACTCATTTTGGAATGCTCTGAGCTATACAAAGTGCTCCCCATCCCACTCTCGCATTCGGCCACTCCGTCTCCCCGGGCGGCTGTTTTGCTCCGTTGATCAGATAGCTCTTCACCTTCTCCCCATACAGATACAGGTCATTTCCCCGCACAATCCCCCATTCCATCAGAAGTGCTGCCGCTCCGCTGACAAAGGGGGTTGCAAAGGAGGTTCCCGTGACCGTCTGATAACCACCGCCCGGACGTGGTGCACGTATATCGACGCCCGGAGCGGCAAGGTCCGGTTTGATCTGAACAGGGAGGCGGGTGTAACCGCGGCCGGAGAAATCGGCGTAAGACTGGCGGCGGGAATCGTAGGCTGCTACGGAGATGGCAGACAGCGCGGTGGAGGGAATCGTAAGTGTGGTTTCCGGGGTCGGGCGGTAGAAGCGGGTGGCTTCCCCTACTGTTTTTCCACCGGGAAGCCACATGGAGAATTCTCCCTGCAGGATACGGCGCGGAATCAGACGTATACGCCAGATGCCGCTGTCAATATAACTTTCTGTGGGAAGAAAATCGATGTAGATTTCCTGCGAAGTGCTGTAAGGAGACGGTTTTCCATAATAAATCAGAAGCTGTGTTCCGGCATGCCGGTATCTCTGTGTTCCCAGCGTCTGTTCCAGCGGACCGATAATCGTTCCGTCCGGATGTACCAGGGAAATCTCCATCTGGTCCTGATAGTTTTTCCAGATCTGCAGGTTCATAGCCGGTTCATAAGTTCCGATCCCCAGTTCTGCCTCATAATTTTCTCCCTGTCGTACGCGGCCCGCAATATGCCCTGCCTGATTTCCTTCATTACCGGTTCCCACACAGAGTGTCACACGACCATACCCAACCGCCTGATTCAGATACGTTTCCACCAGAGAGGTTCCGTTATGTGCTCCATAACTGTTTCCGAAGCTCAGATTGATCACCACCGGCATCTGAAGCTCCTGTGCGGTGCGGATCGCATAGTCCACCCCCTGCATCAGTTCTGTGGTTCTGGGGAATCCATTCGGATCCCGGATCCCCAGCTTCACCACCAGCAGACTGCTCTCCGGCGCTACGCCACGCTCCGTTCCCTGACTTTCTCTTCCATTTCCCGCTGCGATCCCCAGTACAGCCGTCCCGTGACCACTCGTATCTATGCTTGGAACCAGCGCCTCTCTTTCTGCCATCGTATTTGCTTCCAGTGCCCGATTGATCTGCTCCTGTGTGTACTCACTGCCGATCCGATACCCTTTTGGGGGATTGCCCGGGATCGACTGATCCCACAGCCGCAGGATTCGTGTGGATCCATCCTCGTTCCGAAAGTCCGGATGCGTATAATCCACGCCCGAATCGATACAGGCAATCAGAATCCCTTTACCAAACAGATACGGCGACTGATTCTGGACCGGATTCACACAGGAAGTCTGCCTGCCTTCATATACAGCAAAATATAATCTCTTCGGTGCTTCGATATACTCTACCGCCGGATTCTGTGCAAACCCTTCGATCCGATCCTGTGGAATATCTGCAATTCCATAATTTCCAAGAAGGGGTGTAATAACAATCTCATCCGTCTCAAGCTCCGATGCCGCCCCGAAGTAACGAATGATCAGCTTCCACCTCTGTGTGTCTTTTTCATACCCTGCGTTCAGATTCATCGATGCTTCCCGTTCCCTGGATGTGGCATCGAGAGCAAGATTTAAAGTGTTGCCGGTTTTCTGATTATTCATGTTCCGTTCCTGATGATTTTTCATTCTACTATAATATATGGAAGCAGCTTTTTCCCGTTTACTTTTTCCCCGGATGTCCTATCCACACAGCTTGAACTATGAGAAACACTCTCCGCGAGTTTTTCGTGTAGGCACGGACTTTGACTCATTGCCCGTGTAAATCAAAATTGATCCACCGGACCAATTATTGGTATGTAATGCAATCAAAAAGACTGCTGCCGGCAGAATAATATCCTACCGAACAGCAGTCCTTTTCTCTTTTTCATTATTTTATTGGTTTACATATTTATGGATCGTAGCTTTCACGGCTCCCGGTCCCGCAAGCATCTCACGGAACATGGTCTCAATTTTTTCTCCCACACCGTCTTTATACAGGTCTGTGAAAAACAGTCTTTCGTTGGAAAGAATCGATTTCAGCTGATTCGTAAAAGTCTCTGGTTTTCCAACCACGATATCTTTGAACTGTTCCTGAATCTCTTCGTTCATAGGATCCGGAGCAAGCTCATATGTATTTCCTTTGTCGTCTACACCCAGCATGTAGCGCAGCCAGCCGGCTATTCCAAGGGGAATAGCAGTCAGACGGGAAGCATCTCCGAATTTCTTTACATAAGCCTTGATGGTTTCACCAAAGCGGATACCAACCATCTGAGATACATCTACTGACAGACGCATGTTGGTATCACCCAGATATTCATTCGGGAACCGGTCATGAAACAGTTCATCCACAAATGCCTGCGGGGAAAGGATGCCCGGGTTCGGAACGACCGGAAGGCCTTCGTCGTAGGCGATCATCCGTGCCATCTTCATCATGTCTTCGTTTGTATTTAACATATGCGCAAACAGTTCATATCCCTGTACCACACCCAGCGGACCGGTGGCAGAATGTACCGGATTAAGACATACTGTCACTTTCATGCGTTCAGACAGATTCACGGTTTCTCTGTCCGCCATATATACGCCAAATCCCTTTTCCAGTGCCGGGCGACCGTTCGGGAAGCTGTCTTCAATGACCAGATACTGTGGTTTCTCCGCATTGACAAACGGCGCAATATAGGTCTTCTTTCCGGTGATCACCGGCTGCATATCTTCTACACCAATCGCTTCCAGATCTGCTGCAATCTGTTCACTCGGACGTGGGGTGATCTTGTCGATCATCGTCCACGGGAAGGCAACTATGCTTTCATCACTCACATAATCCATAAAATCCTGCTCCACAAAACCGTGTTTCTTCCATTCTTCGGTCATCGTCAGTACAGACTCCCGCAGTTTCGCGCCGTTTTTGGAGCAATTGTCCATGGAAACCAGAGCGATCGGATATTTTCCTGCTTTATAACGTTCATATAACATCGCTGTCAGAACCGCCATTGCTCCGCTGGCTCTGTCCGGGCCGTTGTTGATATCTGCTTCCACAAACGGGAACCAGCTGCCGTCTGCTTTCTGCAGGGCATAGCCTTTTTCTGTGATTGTGAAAGAAACCAGCTGCAGGGATTTTGCTTTGAAGATTTCCTTCAGACGGTTCCACTGTTCCGGATCGGGTGACTGTGCTTTTACCGCCTCTGCCAGCGCTCCCATAACTTTGTATTCTCTGGTTCCGTCACCGTGGAGGATCACGCTCAGACTCAGATTGTCATAAGGTTTATAGATCTTATCTATCACATCGTAATCAAAGGTCTCCACACAGGTAATGCCTCGATCCAGGACACCTTCTTCCAGTAGTCCGTCTGCAATTCCACCGATGAAAACACGGAAAATGTTTCCGATTCCAAAATGTACCCATCCCGGTGCATCTTTTGCTTTCTTCGATACTGCTTCCACATCGTACCCCGGCAGTTTGATACCTGCTTTTTCCCATGCCTGACGATCTTTGATTCCATCCAGTGTTAATTTCATGGTAAATATCCTCCTCTTTCTTTTTTCTGTTATCTGTTATCCACATGAATCTTTTTCTTCTGTGGATACATTGAGTTTCGTTTTTTACTTTTGATTGCATCTTAATCATAAGTTGAGTTTATATCTTTTTTCCTGAAAAATCCATTGCCAAAAAGCATAATTTTCATCTTTGTTTTTTGTATGTATTTACCAACATCACCGATTCTGCCCCCCCGATACCATCGTGTCCATCTTCATGAGCTGTTTTCTTTGCAGGCTGACAGTTCGTTCTTTCCTGCATGAAATAAAGAATGTGTCTTGCCACATTCCCGCGCCTGCGACATCTGCCTTATACGCCGCAGTGCGCATCCCCACAGAGTGTTTTTACTTTACAGAAAAGCAGTTTCCGGTAAAGTGAAAAAGCAGTTATTTCTGTACGTTTACTGATGTACAGAAATAACTGCTTCTTATATTTTCTCAGACACGCTCTAATCGAATACTTCTTTCATACTGTCATAATGCAGGAAAATCCCTTCCTGGGCAAATGCCCGGATCTCTTCGAGTGTGGCGATCTTAAAGCCTTCCACTTCCTCCGACTGTACTTTCACATCGTTATCCACAAAGTCCAGAATAAATTTGTAGATATCCACAAAATAGTTGTTTTTTTCCTCCGGATTCACCCGTTTATAGGAAGATGCGTAGCCGCCTGCAGCCTGGCTCACATCAATTCCGGTCTCCTCGCGGATCTCGCGGATCACTGCGTCCCTGGAATCTTCTCCCGCGTTGACTCCGCCTCCCGGTACTTCCCACCAGCCGGCACCCCATTCTTTGTCCAGCTTTCTCTGGGTGATCAGATAACGGCCATCCGGACGTTTCAGCACACCAAGCACCGTCAGATGGTATTCATCCGGTTTCATGTTCCAGTCGTTTCGCTTCATCGTACGACCGGTTTTCTGTTTCTTTTCATCGTAGATATCCCAGTATTCCATAATATTTTTTCTCCTCTGTCTCTTCTTCGTGAATATTACTGCCCCGCTTTATGCACCTGGTACGGATTTATTTTTCTTTGGCATGTAAGAACGCAAAGGGTTCTTCATCGTAAAGAAAGTGCATCATCATATAGGCGCACAGAAGCGCTACCCGTTCTTCTTTCATGATCCGTGCCACTTCCTTCCGGTCTGCCAGAACCACTTCAATTTCTTCGCTGTCTTCCATGTATTTTTTACTGATCTCACCGGAAGCATATCCGTAAACGGTTCCGCAGCACTCATCGGTCATACCGACGGATGTATAATAAGGCTTCTGATATATGTCATCCACCACGATCGGCTCCAGCTTCAGTCCAGTCTCTTCTTTCAGTTCCCGGATCGCTGCGGTGTGATAATTCTCTCCCGGATCCACCAGTCCGGCCGGCAGTTCATACACATAACCACCCAGCGGATAACGGAACTGTCGGATCAGTACTACCCTGTCTTTCTTTTCTCCGTAGAGACTGTAGATGGCCACACCGTCCGGATCATTATTTTCGATATGACTCAGTTTCAGGTCATCCTCAGTTTTCGCCCGGGATGCCACATAATAATGATCTTCCCGTCCTACTTTATTCACGACATCCAGATCATAGAGATTCAGATATGGATTGGTTGTCTGTTTGTTTACTTTATTGATTTTTCCCATCTGGTATTCCTCCCACCCCGGTCGGAGGCTCCTTGTACAGGACGGATCAATTATGCCTGAGAGCCTTTTAACAACCGGCTGATATGTTTATATAATACCAGAGTTATCAGAGAAACTACAATACCTTTTATAATATTAAACGGTGCAACGCTGAAAAGGCAGAACGTTGTCAGGCTGTGGATCGCCGGAATAATGGCTGCTCCCATCTCCACAAAGGTATCCACCGGCATACCAAATGCTTTTCCGTAAGCCGGAAGCAGTAACAGACCATTCACCAGAGCACTGGCCACTGCCATGCATACGATTCCGGTTGCCATACCGATGATTGCATGTTTCTTTGTTTTTGCCTGTTTATAAATAAAGCCAGCCGGCATAACCAGTGCGCATCCCATGATAAAGTTACCAAGTTCTCCCACACCCGCGGTCGTTGTTCCGTTCAGGACAAAGTTCAGCAGAATCTTGATCAGTTCGATCACTGCCGCTGCCAGCGGTCCCATCGCAAACGCCCCGATCATGATCGGCACTTCACTCAGATCCATCTTATAAAAACTCGGTGCAATAAACGGAAGCGGCACCTCCCAGAGCATCAAAACAGTAGCTACGGCCGCCAGCATGGCAATCTGCACCATGGTTCTGACACCTGTATTTCTCGTAGTTCCGGCCTTTTTCGCAGTCTCTGCTGCTTTTGTTGTTGTGTTGTTCATTTTCTTCAATCTCCTTTCTTTCTCAAAAGGAAATTCCCGGTTTCTGCAGCCTGACACCAAACTATGAGAAACACGCTTCGCGCGTTTCTCAAGTTATCGCGGCAGTCGCCAAGCTCTCGTGCAGGCACGGACTTTGGCTCGTTGCTCGCGTAAAAACACCCCGGAAAGTAAATCCTTTCCGGGGTGTTCTCTCTGTGCTTTTTCTTTCCTGATATAAAATCAGAAAATCTATGTTTTACGCTTACACACGCTGCACTCTTCTCTCATCCAGACTATACTGTCGGTACCGGAATCACACCGGTTCAGCCATGTTTCCATGGGTCGCGGACTATACCGCCGGTGGGGAATCACACCCCGCCCCGAAGAATTATCCTTAAATTCTTGTTCATTATAACTCATTATAAGTCTGCATACAAGTATATTTTTTAGCTGTTTTTCACAATGATTTTGTGTAATATCCACATAAATCCACACTACTCTTTATATGATTACTGCAAATTGGTGTAAATTTTGGTGTAACCATCGGCATTATCTTTTTCCCATTTTTCAACCCGCGCAAGCTCACGTTTTGTTCTTTCCATATCTACATGGTTGTATACTTTTATTGTCGTTTTTACATCACTTTGTCCGAGCAAATACTGATTGGTTTTGATATCCATTCCTGCTTCTGCATATCTTGTACATGTCGTGTGGCGTAATATGTGTGGCGAAATATTGGGAAGCTGTATTTCTCTGGTATCATTCATATTAACTATTCGTTGTAGAGTTTTCCTGATGTTAACAGGATACAGATTTCTCCCTGTTGTTTTTGATAAAAAGATAAAATTCTTATACCCATCAACTTCAAAATCCGGATCTTTTTTCATCGAAAGCCAGATTTTTCTCTGTTCACAGAACATTTCATAAACATTAGCAGTAAGAGATATTTACTCGACTGTTTGGGGCATGAATCCTATCATAGTAGTACTGGAAATCTGGAAGTGGAATATCCTTCTTTTTAATATTTTTCTGAGGATAAAAAAGTAATTCCACCTCTTTTGGCGGCATCATCTGGAGTTCTTCAATCGGAATTCCTCCCGCGTGATAACGTTCCATAATCAAAGATAATGTTCCGGATCCAATCTTATACCGATCCATGCTAGAGCGTGTCTGAAAAATCATTTCCGCAATCTGCAAGCCCCACTTTGCGGTATATTTTACCATCATTCGGTTGCCGTAGCCCGCTACGCCGCCCTCATTCGGATAAAAGCTCCCACAAACTGAGACTCGCAGCTCACGAAAAGCCTTTTTCAGACACGCTCTAGAACTTCTTAATTTTTATATTATATTGGCTTGAATCCTTTTCCACGCACTTCATTCGATTCCATTGTAACAAGAAACGCGGATGAATCTACTTTCTTTACAGCTTCTTGAATCGTATGCATTTCTTTATTGTTACATGCACACATTAATACTTCTTTTTCACGTCCTGTATAACTTCCTTCTGCCTTAATCAAAGTTGCCCCTCGTTGTGATAGCTCATCAATTTTTGCCGCAATTTGTGGTCCCTTTTCTGTTACAATCAAAGCAAGTTTTCCAGCATCAACGCCATACATTAGCTTATCTACGACAAATGATAGAATATACGTTCCAATTAATCCATAAATAATCTTATCAATGTTTCCATGCATCAGAATTCCACCAATAATTACAATAATAAAATCCATAACAATGATAATTTTTCCTACAGAAATATGTGGCTTTGCCTTGTGTATTGCCATCAAAACAAAATCTGCTCCACCTGTAGAGGTATCTCTCATGTAAATTAATGCATATCCGATTCCTGAGAATACACTCATACAAATACAGGATAACATCATATCACCTTGGTAAATTGGAAACAATGGAACAACCCAGTCCATCAGTATATTAGAAATTAACATTGTCTTTATTGATCTTAAAAAAAATTGTTTTCCCAACAACTTGTAACAAATTAAAATAATTGGAATATTCAAAATTGTCGTCATTGTACCAATTGGAATTTTCCAAAAATAATAAAACACGATTGCAATACCTGATATACCTGCTACCGGAAATCCAGATGCCACTGCAAAATTATAGACTCCAATCGCAATGAAACAACCACCTACAATATCAAGTAAAATATCAATTAAAAATGTCTTTGCCTTTGATTTCAATGTGAGTTCCTCCCTATTACGGAATCTTATTTCTTTTGCATCACAATACATTGATATGTTTGCAGATTGCGGAAATGATTTTTCAGACACGCTCTAAGGCGGTAGGCAATGTACATATTAAGACTGCCAACATAAGCATTCCATACATCTCCAACTTCGACAATATCAATTTTCACACCTTGATGATCTTCTTGATAAATTTTTGCAGCTTCTTCCATTGCAAAAATATTAAATGTTTTGTCCCAACACCATACTGTAATTGTATTATCGTCTTTTTTTGCCTCTTTATTGCTTTCACTTTGATTTCCGCATGCTGCAATACCCATTACCATCGCAGCTGTCAATAAAATTGCCACTATTTTTTTCTCATTTGTTATATTCTCCTTCTACCATGCCCCTTGATACCCTATTGTTACCGCACTATTCTGAGCTCCTGCTTCCATCGAATCTTGAACATTCAATCCATTCAAAATCCCATATAAAAATCCGGCAATAAAACTGTCGCCTGCACCCATTGTATCAACAACTTTACACTCTATGATTCCAAATCGATACCAAGAATTTCCATCATACCCAATGCTTCCATTTTTCCCCAATGTTGCAATAATGACTTTAGGTCCTTTTTGTTGCATTGCTTTCATGAATTCCTTTAATTGTTCCGTACAATTTTCTTTTTCTTTTAAGCCCATGCTATGATATTTCTGTCTAAACTCATTGCGTGATTCCTCGTCAAAAGAGAAGAATGCATATGTCACATATGGAATCGCTTTCTCAACAATTGGATTTGCAAATTTATTTGCAAAATCAAATGCAACTGGAATTTCTTTCGAAATAAGTGGAAGCTCATCTTCAATCATTCCCCAAATTCCTGTAACCGCTAAATCATGTTTCTTTATAAAGGAAATGTCTTGTTCTCTTAGCTTAAAGTCTGCCAAAACACCTTCTTCATATTTTCCAAACACTCTATCTCCATCTACAATGTCAACATGTGTAACTGCGGTTTTTCCATCCAGCACTTGAATATGAGAAGTATCGACTCCTTTATTTTGAATTGCACTTATCATGATTTTTCCGAATGAATCAGTTCCAACAGCACCTGTATAAGAACTTTCTCCACCTAATCGTTTTATGTATACAGCAACATTCACTGGGTTTCCCCCTGGATATGATTCATTCAATGAATCATAATAATCAATACAATTATCTCCTATTGCTGCTACTCTTATCTTTCTGTCCATTTTGCCACCTTAATAGTCCAGACGTCTGTAATATCTTCTGATTTCCATAGGATGACAATTGACTTTTTCCATATGTGCATCAATTCTCTGTGTTACCGCATGCATCACTAAATGTGATATATATCCTCTGTACTCTGGACTAATTCCTTTTAATTCAAATTTCTTGGTATCAATAATATTGTATTTTCCACAAATGCGTGGCAAGAAGTTTGCAACGCGCTCGCTCAATGATCTCTGAGAATCTTCCCCAATAAATACTGTAACTGGTGTGTCTTTGTCAATTATTTCTAACATTCCATGGAAAAATTCTGCACTGTGGATAGATTTTGTACGAATCCAATGCTGTTCTTCCCAATAACACATTGCATAAGAATATGTGGCACCATACTGGTTCCCAGCCCCAACAAAATAATGAATTTTGTCGTCCTTATGACGATTTGCAAATTCTTCTCCGAAAGCATCTGCTTCCTTTTCAACTTCCACAAGTGCAGTTGCCAAATACTGATCCAACTCCTTGTATAAATCCTCATATTCTGGAAATTCTCCTGCATTGTACATAAATCTATCTGCTACCATATAAAATTTCAATTGTTCATTGGCAGGATATGTAATCACATAGTCTACAAGTTTTGCAAGTTCTGCAGTAGCAACATCAATAAAACCAATCACCCTTGCTCCACTCTTCTGTGCTTTTTTTACTCCATCTACGATTTCAGAAGTTGTTCCTGTAACAGACGAAATAATTACAATAGTTCCTTCTCCAACTTTTTTATTTCCAGTTGTCAAATACTCTGCTGCGTTTTCAACAAAAAATGAAAGTTCTGATTTTTCTTTCATATGGACCTCTGCCTGGAGGCAAGATGCATATGTTCCACCGATACCGAGCCAACAAATATTCTTGTATCCTTCTTTACAAATTCCATCAATCAATTCATTAATTTGATTTCTCAGAGCAAGCGCTCCATTCACACTTTCAATCTGTTTCTGTTCATTAAATTTCAACATAGTGTTTTCCCCTTTCCCTTCCTTTGTATTGGTGACTATTTTTAAATTTAATATACCACTTTTTTTATTTTTTTCAATACTTCATGTAAAGAATATTGAATATTGTTGTATTTTTATAAATACAAATGCATTTATTTATGCACAATGTATATATTTCTTTTATTCTGGTATGAAACACATTTCAAATTTACTATACCAGTTTTTATATTTATTTTTTATTTATTCATTTCTTTTTTCCTTTCCATTTGCTTTTTAAGAACTGACAACGTATAATTTGATTATAATTTACAAGTAAATTATAATATTAGGAGTTCTTATGAAAAAAAACTTATTAACTTTAGATGTTGCATTATCAAAAGAAATCAAATACATGTTAAAGGAAGAACACTATCTTCCAGGTGACAAACTGCCTTCGGAACGAAAGCTGGCAGAGCTGTTTCATGTACAACGCTTAACTGTTCGTGGAGCCTTGAATCTGTTACTTCAAGATAAAACAATTATCTCAAAACCAAGAAGTGGTTATTACGTAGCGCCTAAACGCATTTTACAATCCATTCGTAATTTTTCCTTACATTCAGAGGAATATAGCGGACAATTAACTTACGAATTATATGATTTCAAAAAAATAGAAGCAGATAACTATCTTGCAAGCGAAATGTTACTTCCTGAAAAATCGAAAATATACAAAATTGTTTGGCTTTATTCAGATGGTACTCAACTAATTTGTATCAATACAACTTATATTCCTGAATATATCTATCCAGATCTCACCCAACAAATTGCTGCTTCTGCTCCTGCAATTGATTTGATTACAAACAATCGTCAAATAACCTTGGCAAAATCGAATCAAAAAGTCACCTTACTTTACGCAGACACAAAGACTGCTCAAATTTTAAATATTCCTGTTGATAGCCCTTTAATGAAATACAAAGGGCTCATGTATGATAAACAAGGACATCTTGCAGTCTTTTTTGAAAATAATATGCTAATTGATCGTTTTGGTTTTATCAGGGAGGTAGTTTTATGAGCAATGATGATGTATTAGCCGCACAAATAAAATCTAGTATCATTACAAAAATTAAAACACAGGAATATCTTCCTGGGGAGTTGCTTCCTAGCGAACGGGATTTTGCAACAATGTATAGTGTAAGTCGGTATTTGATTCATGACATCTTTGACGAATTAATTAGCCAACATTACTTAATTCGCGTTCACGGAAAGGGAACTTTTGTCCGCAAACCCGAACAAAATCGAGTTGCTTTAGGAGTACTAAATGAATCAAAAAATGCCAGCTTTACCTCTTTAGTTCGTAACTTTGGTATTGAAATTTCCAATAAATGCTTAGGCACAGGTATAATCAAAAACAGAAAATACTTTGCAGATAAACTTGGACTTTCTGAAGAAGATGAAATATACGGTATTCATCGAATTCGTCTTGGAAACAAGGAACCTCTTGCAATTGAGTTTACCTATGTTCCTATTCATTTTTTTTCAGATATTGATAATTACAATTTTGAGCACATATCGCTTTATGATTATATGAAATCCAAAAATCATTTGCCTGTAAAATTTAATGAGACAATGATGATGGTAGAAGCTGGCGAAAAACTTCAAAAGCACCTTCATCTTCCAAGTGCCACCTCTATCGTCAACTATATTGAATTCATAGGATACGATGAAAATGGTAATTTAGTTGAATATACAGAAAGTTATTCACGCCCTGATAAACTTGAAGTGCGCTTTGTCACAAATGATATCTAAATTTGCTTTAATTTTACCGTTTAGTATGTGTATGCACCATAAACAAAACAAGATAGAATATACATAAAATAATACTTTTGTTAGGGGCAGGGAAAATTGACCACCTAAAGCCGCTTAGAATTAACCATTTTTAGTCGGATAGAAAAGTCATTGTATTTTTCTCTTCGTGTTCTAAAATGATGTACATATTCGTAGGTGTAATGAGTTTTATTTGGAAGTTCACTATGAGGAGACTTCGGAACAGGATGAGTCGATACAACGGGTACTTGCTGAACGTGGTAAAACCGTGTACGCAACCGCTGTGCGAGCTGGCGCAATTCTCGTGGATAATGGAAACCTTAAACTGCTCGGTGATGTCAAGGTGTTTGGCAGATAGAGCTACGGAGAAAAGATATGAATTTTGTAACGAAAGAACCAATAAACAAAGGCTGGTCGAGTGATAAAAAATACTGTGTTACCGACGAAAACGGCACACGGTATCTTTTGCGTGTTTCCGATATTGCACAGCACGACACAAAGCAGTCTGAGTTTAATATGATGAAACAGGTCGCTTCTTTTGGAGTGCCTATGTGCCAGCCCATTGAATTTGGCACTTGTGAGGATGGCGTTTATTCCATTCAAAGTTGGATTGACGGCGAAGATGCAGAACAGGTCATGTCGGGCTATTCTGATACCGAGCAATATGTATATGGCTTGGAAGCAGGACGTATTCTTCGCAAGATCCACTCCATTCCTGCTCCTGCAACGCAGGAGGATTGGGAAATCCGTTTTAACCGCAAAATGGATTATAAGATCAAAAAGTACGTTGAGTGCCCCATCAAGTATGAGAACGGACAGGCATTTATCGACTACATAAACGAGAACCGTCATTTGCTGAAAAACAGACCGCAGGTATATCAGCACGGTGATTACCACATCGGCAATATGATGATCGACAGAGGCGGTCAGCTCCACGTTATCGACTTTAACCGTAACGATTACGGTGATCCGTGGGAAGAATTTAACCGCATTGTTTGGTGCGCTCAGAAAGCTCCTCTCTTTGCTTCCGGTATGGTAAACGGATACTTTGATAATAACGTACCTATGGAGTTTTGGAGATTGCTTGCTCTTTACATTTCAAGCAATACTCTCTCATCTGTATATTGGGCGATTCCGTTCGGACAGGACGAAGTGAACACCATGCTGAACCAAGCCAAGGAGGTTCTGTCTTGGTACGATAATATGCGTAATCCTGTGCCGACATGGTATTTCAAAGGGTATTATCTGCAGTACATCGACGGGATTCCTTTCAAGCTGAAAAGTACTTTTGATTTCAGCTTTATGAAAGAGTATGGAACGGTGTTCAAGGTTTACGATGACCAGGATTCCGGAAACATCTGCTTTGGTACTGAAAAAGACGGTCAGCGTTATTTTGTAAAGTTCGCCGGTGCTCCTACCGAGCAGTACGGCGGCGATCCTGCAGATGCTATCTCCAGATTGAAAGCTACTCTCCCGATTTACAGCGATCTGAAGCACGAGAATCTGATTGAGCTTATTGAAGCCAAGGAAATTGGCGACGGGTTCGCTATGGTATTCAAGTGGGCTGATGGCGATTGTATGGGCAGAATGTACCCCGCGGCATATCGTCGCTTTATTCAGCTTCCCATCAATGACAGGCTCGCTGTGTTCAGCGACATATTGAGCTTCTTGGAATGTGTTGTCTCGCGCAATTATGTAGCCATAGATTTTTATGACGGCAGCATTATGTATGATTTTGTGAACGGAAAAACTACAATCTGCGATATTGACCTTTTCCGCAAACAACCGTGTGTCAACGATATGGGACATATGTGGGGCAACTCTCGCTTCCAATCCCCGGAAGAACATCAGCTCGGAGCCGATATTGATGAAATTACGAACGTCTATACTCTTGGTGCTACCGCTTTTGCGCTCTTTGGAGAGTATAACCGCACACGGGAAAAGTGGCAGCTCAGCGACAAGCTCTTTGAGATCGCAACGAGAGCAGTAAGTGATGATCGTGCCAACCGTCAGCAAACAATCAGACAATTCACAGCAGAATGGGAGGCGGCACAATAATGAAAGCTATTGCATTTTGTGGCCTTGCGTGTTGCGTTTGTTCCAAAAATAAAGGCTGTGTAGGTTGCCAAGACGGAGGCTGTGAAAGCCACGGCTGGTGCAAAAACTATAACTGTTGTAAAGAAAAAGGGCTGAACGGCCGTTGGGAATGTTCTGAATTTCCTTTCACCGGATGTATGCTCGATAAGCCCCGTATTCGTGCTTTTGCAGAGTTTGCAAGAAGATATCGTGTACGGACTGTTATTTTGCACCTGTTTCTCACAGGCATACCTCGCTTCAACACAATCAGTCACCCAAAAGCATTGGAGGCTCGCTACAAGGCTCACTGGCGATTACCTTGACCAGACTTTCACTGGCAAGCTGATAACAGCTTGCAGAACACACGACTTTCACCTGAGAGAGCGCGCCCATGGCGCGCAAACGAAACGTGCGCCGCAAGGCGCACATATTAAAAAAATTGGGAAAGTGAAACTTTTCACCTTCCCAATTTTTATCCTGCGAGGTCAAAAAAAGCCAGCAAACCCCGTCCCTAAACGGCACCTTATCTAAACTGCTCCAAATATTCTTTTACTGATTTGCTCATTTCCTTCGAAAAGTCTGAATTATACTTTCGATTACAAAATGCACTGCACCACTCTTCGTAGGTGCTGTTTTTACACTTATATGCAAACATCTCTCGCAATTCATCCCCCTCCATATTACGATATGTATTCTCATGCACAATATGTTTCTGTTCACACCGTTCTGGTTTTTTACGTTTCATTTGTTGCTTTGTAGGCCAGCCAAATACTATCATAACTGCCGGAAATACATATTCTGGCAATTGTAAGAGTTTTCTCTGCTCTTCGCAATTCTCCATAATGTCGCCAATATAACAGGAACCAATGCCAAAGCTTTCTGCTGCTACCACTGCATTCTGTGCCGCAATGGCTGTATCTGTTACCGCAAGCATCAAATCTCCTACATCCGGTTTTCTTGGTTTGCACCCTGCTTCCAGATAAGCATCATACCACTTCTTACAATCTGCACAGAACACCAGAACCATCGGTGCCTTTGCAATAAATGGCTGGTGGTCGCAGCTTTCTGCAAGTGCTTCTTTTAAATTTTGATCTGTAATATCCAAAATTGTATATAACTGCTGACATCCTGCTGTCGGAGCCTGCATAGCTGCCTCTAAAATCACATTCTTCATCTCGTTTGGGATTGCTTTTTCTTCATATACTCTCACTGATTTTCTGTTGTATAAACTTTCTATAATTTCATTCATTCTTTACTATCCCGCCTTCCTTTTGCATTACTTTCTGTCTTATAAATTTCATATTTTTCATTATAAATGTTAGTACTTGCAAGTGCAAGGTGATAGTATCCGCAGTGCTGGATTTTCTTCCACAATTCTCATTGTTTCTTACTGAATGATGATACTTTTTTCGCCCTTAATCCCATAAAAACAACCGTTTAACGATTTTTTAACCTGCTTTCATAAAGCTTAACGAAGACTCTGAGGTGCAATACTTTCTGTAAAATTATTATACCCCTCTGCTGAAAAATGGGTATACAGATTTGAAAAGTTGCAACCACTACACACAATATTCACACAAAATTCTCTTTATGTTTTCAATTTTTATAGGCTTTGCCAAGTGAGCATTCATTCCTGCTGCCAGACACTTTTCTTTATCTTCTCTGAATGCATTTGCTGTCATGGCAATAATCGGGATTGTCTCAGCATCTGGATGTTTCAGTGACCGGATTGTTTTTGTCGCAGTAATCCCATCCATTACAGGCATCATGATATCCATCAGAATTGCGTCAAAATAACCTTCCGGTTTCTCCTGGAACATTCTGACCGCCTGCAATCCATCTCTTGCAACTGTCAGATTTGCACCTTCATCAGACAACAGCGTTTCTGCAATTTCTGCATTCAGTTCATTATCCTCCACCAGCAATAAGTTTAATCCGCTGATATCCATCTGTGCCGCTGTTTTCTTTGCTGTATCTGGTGCGGGAGCAAGTTTAAACGGAATCCTGATGATAAAGGTTGAGCCAATGCCTTCTTCGCTTTTAACTTCAATAGTTCCACCCATCTTTTCAATCAGACCTTTTACAATCGCCATTCCCAGTCCAATTCCCTGCTGTGTACTTCTTGCATCCTCTCTTTCCTGCGAAAACGGCTCAAATATATGCTCCTGGTATTCCCTGCTCATACCAATGCCAGTATCAGTTATAGTCCACTCATATGTCGTAATTCCGTCAACAGCTTCTGTATAATCTGATACAGTTCTTATCTTGCCGCCAATTCGGTTATACTTAATACAATTTCCATAAATATTAAGAAATATCTGTCTTAAATGCAACGGACTTCCATAAATAAAAGGATATCGAAGCCCTTCTTTTTTTGAACAGAACTGCATCTGGATTCCTCTGTCTTTTGCCCGCTGTTCTATGATAGTCAGAACATCCTGGCTTAATTCCTCAAAGTTGATGATTTCCTGCGTCAGAGGTACATTTCCATCTTCAATCTTGCTCATCTGAAGGATATCGTTAATAAGAGACAATAGATAATCTGCAGCTACCTGCATTTTTCTGAAATTTTCCAGGACCAATTCCCTGTCATCAAAATGTTGCTCAGCAATCTTCAGCAATCCGATAATTCCATTCAGCGGGGTTCTCATATCGTGAGACATCCTGGAGAGAAAATCAGACTTGCTTTTATTTGCTTTCTTTTCACTTTCCAAGGCAATTGATTTGTGCATGAAGTCATTTTTATCCAGCATGAGATTCCAATGTTCAATGGTTCCGTCTTCCTTTATTACTTTCTGTCCGCGATCTTCGATGTATTTGTATGTACCATCCTTACAGCGTATCCGGTAAATAGTAGCATAATGATCGGAATGAGTATATTGATTTAATGCATCTGCAAGTCCGACCTTCACGTCATCTGGATGAGCAAGGCCGATAATATTACCGCCAGAAGCGTCCAACAGTTCCTTTGGTGTTGCGTAACCGAGCATATTTGCAAATTGTTCTGAAACATATTTGAAAGAGTATTCCGGGTCATCATTACTGATTTTGACGCCGCCAGGGATGGATACGGTAAACAACTCCAACTGACTTTGCAGTTTCTTTGTCAATTCCTCGATCATAGCCGTATGCTTTTTCTCTTCTTCCAGAAGCTTCGCATACTCTCTGTTTGATTTTTCCAGTGCCCGCTCTTTTTCCTCTAAGCGATAATGTTCTGTACGGTCAAGAACATAATTAACTGCAATGACATCTCCAGTTTTCTCTTCACGGTACAAAGCCATGTGATCTTCTGCAAGCATGGGCTCAAAAGTAGCAGTCCTGGTCCAGTATCGGAACGATATATGACGTTCGCCATTTTCAAACCGATTTAATAATCGTTCTCTGTCAAACTCGTGCAGAAAATCTTTAAGACCTTCCTCAGGTATGGTCAATGCCCATGCATCTACCAGACTCTGTAAGCTTGAATTCTCTGGCAAACCTAATTGTTCATTCAGATTATATTTTTTTCCATTAACTACCTGATACATGGAACCACGTACAATACTCTTTGTAAGATTGATCACGCAGTATCCATCGGCAATAGCAAATACCGACTCTTCCAAAAAACGATTATTAATAATATCCTGACTCATGTTTATTTATCTCCCTGTAAATTCTCTGATACAGATTATATCCTTATCCAAATATATCCGTCAACAAAGAGTTTTTACATTGTAGAATGGAAATTTACACGCTCATCGGTAGTATATGTAGGTGAAAAAGCAGGAACATTTCATAATTTTTCAGCTATATGGCAAGCCAGGAAGTCGGGAGAATAGCAATTCAGTAAATGTACTGAAAAAGAGTGGGGTGAGTGGAGATAGTTGACAATATGGGGATGTCCTTGCTGTTCAGCTATACATTTCCCACTACCTGGGCATGTTCAGGACTTTCACCTGCGAGAGCGCGCCCATGGCGCGCAAACGAAACGTGCGCCGCAAGGCGCACTACAAAAAAACTCCCATAATCAACTGATTATGAGAGTTTTATGATTTTCTTATGCAATTTGGTGTAAACACCTTTTCTATACTTTAACAAACCTTTTTAAATCAAGGAATATTGAGCTGGGGAATCACACCCCGCCCCGAAGAATTTTCTTTTTCTGCCAACGGTTATAAACCATCTCTGCATAGATTGCAGGCCCCACTTTTCAATACTTTTCTACTTACTCTCATTTTTCCAATACACAGAAAACAGGATAGGCATACAGGAAATCAGACACCCTTTTGCTGGTGCCCTTAGCACAGATGAGATCCAGCATTTACGGAAACTTAGGCTCGAGCGCTCTCGCGAGAGTCTTAGTTGCAGTTAATGCTTAACTCAGCTGTGCGTTACCAGCGGGTGTCTGCTTTCCTGTATACCTATCCTGTTTTCGTCCCCTTTAGCAAACCTCCCCATACCAACGCACAGAACCCTGGCTCCTCACATAGAAAATCAGACACCCTTTTGCTGGTGCCTTTAACACAGATGAGATCCGGCACCTACGTAGACTTTCGCCAGGGTCCGCTGACCCTCGTGAACTTAGTCGTAGTTGGTGACTAGCTCAGCTGTGCGTTACCAGCGGGTGTCTGCTTTTCTATGTGAGGAGCCAGGGTTCGTCCGTTCGTCCGTTCGCCCATTTACTCCCCCACAACCTTAATATTCCTGACCGCCCCAAAACTCTCCGGCGGCCTCCGATCTGTGAGAATCACCAGTTATCTGTTTTCTGTATCTGTCTCCAGAATGATCTTACGGATCGGAAGAATACTTCCCGGTGATATCGACAGCTCGTCCACACCCATTGCCAGAAATTCTTTTGTCAGGCTGGTGTCCGCTCCCAGTTCACCGCAGATTCCTGCCCAGATACCAGCTTTGTGTGCATTTTCCACCGTCATACGGATCATGGAAAGCACTGCCGGATGATGGGCATCATAAAACTTATCCAGCTTCGGATTCTGCCGGTCGATTGCCAGCGTGTACTGGGTCAGATCATTGGTTCCGATACTGAAGAAATCCACCTCTTTTGCCAGTTTCTCGCTCATCATAACCGCTGCAGGAGTCTCGATCATGATACCCTGCTGCGGATTGCCGAATTCCAGCTGCTCTGCGGTCAGTTCGGCCTTCACTTCTTCCACGATCTCTTTGATCCGTTTCACTTCCCACAGGCTTGTGATCATCGGATACATGATTGCCAGATTGCCGTAGGCGCTCGCACGGAACAGCGCACGAAGCTGTGTTTTGAAGATTTCCGGACGGGTCAGGCAGATCCGGATCGCACGATACCCCAGCGCCGGATTCTCCTCTTTATCCATCTTGAAATACTCACACTGCTTGTCTGCCCCGATATCCAGTGTACGGATGATCACCCGTTTTCCTGCCATCGTCTCCACTGCCGTCTTATAGATACTGAACTGTTCTTCCTCGGTCGGATACCGATCTTTTTCCAGATAAATGAATTCACTCCGGAACAGCCCGATTCCGCCGGCATCATTCTGTATTACAGTTGCAAGATCTTTAATATTTCCTATATTAGCATACAGCATGATCTTCTTTCCGTCCAGCGTAACATTTTCTTTTCCCTTTAAAAGCTGCAGCAGTTCTGTTTTCTCCAGCTCTGCCTGCCGGCGTTTCTTCATCTCTTCCAGTGTCTGCGCATCCGGCTCCACATAGATCTTTCCATTCAGTCCGTCTACCACCGCCAGTTTTCCGTCAACCGTGTCGTCAAGCGGCAGTTCTTCCGTTCCGATCAGTGCCGGGATCGCCATGGTTCTTGCGAGGATCGCGGTATGGGAATTCACCGAACCGTGAACCGTGACAAACGAAAGTACCATATCTTTTTCCAGCTGTACCGTCTCTGACGGAGCCAGATCATCCGCAACGATGATCACCGGTTCATCCGTGACCCCCTTTCCCTTCTGTCCGCCATTTAATATCGAAAGCACTCGTTCGGAGATATCTTTCACATCCGCCGCACGTTCTCTCATATAATCGTCATCCATCGCCCGGAACATCTGTGCAAAATTATCGCCGGTCACAGCTACTGCATACTCCGCGTTGACCTTCTGCGTCTCGATGATATTTTCCACAGATTCGTTATAATCCCCGTCATCCAGCATCATCTGGTGGATCTCAAAGATTGCCGCATTTGCTTCGCCCACTTCTTTTAACGCTTTCTGATACAGTTCCTGAAGCTGTTCTATGGCAGCTGCCTTGGCTGCCTCATAACGCGCCAGTTCTCCTTTAGTATCTTCTGTCCGAACCCGCTTTACCTGCTGCTCATTTTTCCTGTATACACTGATCTTTCCGATGGCGATGCCGCGAAATACACTCTTTCCACTATATACCTGCATCCTGTGCTCTCCTCTCAGAATTTGTCTTTATCCGATATACCTCTCTTACTTTCTGTATCGGTGACTAGTGACTTCCTTTTTGTTACCGTACTTCTGAATTTACCTGTCTGTACACATCTTCCACCTGTTCACGACCGGCCAGATATTCGGAAAATGCACTGGCGCTGCCGGTTGCAATTCCCATATGGAAAGCCTCACTGTAATCCTGACGTTTCAGCCATCCGGTCAGGAATCCGGCCACCATAGAATCTCCGGCTCCCACACCATTGACCAGTTTTCCTTTCGGTGCCGGTGCCAGGTAGACCTTTCCGTCAGCTGCAGCCAGAACCGCTCCTTCTCCTGCCATAGATACCAGAACGTTGGTGGCTCCCATCTCCTGCATCTTCTTCGCATAAGGAATCACAGATTCTCTGTCCTTTAATTCCACACCGAAGATTTCTCCCAGTTCGTGATTGTTCGGTTTTACCAGGAATGGATGATATTCCAGTACGTTCACCAGCAGATTCCCCGTGGCATCCACTGCGATCAGTATTCCTTTTCCATCCAGACGTTTCAGGATATTTCTGTAAATGTCATCCGGCATCGATGCCGGAATGCTTCCTGCCAGCACCAGCACATCTCCTTCCTGCAGCTGATCCAGCATTTCAAATAACTGCTGTGTCTTTTCCCTGCTGATCGTCGGTCCCTGTCCGTTGATCTCTGTTCCTTCAATATTCTGCAGTTTCAGGTTGATCCGGGAAATCCCCTCGTCCACCGGAATGAATCTTGCGTTCACTCCGATCTCTTCCACCTGTCTTTGAATCTCATCTCCGGTAAATCCTGCCACAAATCCCAGTGCGGTATTTTCCAGTCCCAGATTCTTCAATACGATAGAAACGTTGATTCCCTTTCCTCCCGGAAGCATCATCTCTGTGGCTGTTCGGTTGGTCATACCCAGCTGAAAGTTATTGACGGAAACGATGTAGTCCAGTGACGGATTAAACGTTACTGTATAAATCATATTCTTCCCTCCTGCTTTTCTCAGTTCTTTTCTATGTATGTATTATATAATCATATTCATTCAAATCCAAACAAAAAAGATGCCCGCTGTGGATTCTCTTCCACAGTTAGCATCTTTTATTTTTCTTATCTTATACTCGCTTTTGCGATTTTATCACCTTCGTCTACCGAATTCCACGCATGGACAGACCAATCCGCTTTTTGTTCAGATCCACGCTGATGACTTTTACATCCACAACATCTCCTACGCTGACAGCTTCCAGAGGATGTTTGATATATTTGTCACTGATCTGGGAAATGTGTACCAGACCATCCTGGTGTACACCAATATCTACGAATGCACCAAAATCGATCACGTTTCTTACAGTTCCTTTTAAGATCATACCTTCTTTCAGGTCTTTCATATCCAGTACATCGGAGCGAAGGATCGGTTTTGGCATATCTTCACGGGGGTCACGTCCCGGGCGGCCGAGTTCTTTGATGATATCATGAAGGGTGATCTCGCCGATTCCCAGTTCTTCTGCCAGTTTCTTATAATCTTTGATATAGATGGCAGTCGGTCCGTCACCGAAGTACTGTTCTTTCGTAAATCCCTGTTTGGCAAAGAGTTTTTCCACTGCTTCGTAGCTTTCCGGATGTACACTGGTCGCATCCAGCGGATTCTTTCCGCCCTGGATACGCATGAAACCGGCACACTGTTCAAAGGCTTTCGGTCCCAGTTTTGCTACTTTTAACAGTTCTCTTCTGTCTGTGAAACGGCCGTTTTCCTCGCGGTAAGCCACAATATTTTTTGCAATTGCTTTGCTGATACCGGAAATATACTCTAACAGAGACGCGGAAGCAGTATTCAGATCCACGCCGACTTTATTGACACAGTCTTCTACCACACCGTTCAGTGCTTCGCCCAGTTTCTTCTGGTTCATATCGTGCTGATACTGTCCGACACCGATGGCTTTCGGGTCGATCTTTACCAGTTCTGCCAGCGGATCCTGCAGACGTCTGGCGATGGAAGCGGCACTTCTTTGTCCCACATCGAAGTTCGGGAACTCTTCGGTCGCCAGTTTACTTGCAGAATATACAGATGCTCCTGCCTCGTTGGTGATCACATACTGTACCTTTGTCGGTACTTCTTTTAACATGTCCACGATCACCTGCTCAGATTCCCGGCATGCAGTACCATTTCCTACAGAGATCAGATCGATATGATACTTTTCAATCATTTTCTTAACGGTTTCTTTGGCTGCTTTGATCTTGGCTTCTGTGGTCGGTGCGGTCGGGTATACAACGGTTGTATCGAGCACTTTACCGGTCTCATCCACAACGGCCAGCTTACATCCGGTACGGAACGCCGGATCCCATCCCAGAACGACTTTTCCCACGATTGGAGGCTGCATCAGCAGCTGTTCCAGGTTCTTTCCGAATACTTTGATGGAACCGTCTTCGGCTTTCTCGGTCAGGTCGCTTCGGATCTCACGCTCGATGGCCGGTGCGATCAGACGCTTGTAACTATCCTCCACAACTGCTTCCAGAATCGGTGTGGTGTTCGGGTTGTCGGTACGGATCACCTGGCGTTTTAACCAGGAGAGTATCTCTTCTTCCGGTGCATTGATCTTGACAGTCAGAATCTTTTCTTTTTCCCCACGGTTCAGTGCCAGTACACGGTGTCCTGCCAGTTTGGAAATCGGTTCCTCGAAATCATAATACATTTCGTATACAGATTTCTCATTTTCTTTCTTGGCACTGGATACGACAGAACCGGATTTTACAGTCAGGTTACGGATACGGATGCGGTAGTCTGCTTCATCGGCAACCGACTCTGCCAGAATGTCCGATGCACCTGCAATCGCCTCTTTTACATTTTTTACTTCTTTTTCCTCAGATACATAGCTTTCCGCTTCCTCTTCGATGGACTTATCTGTCATCTGAAGCAGGATCAGATTTGCCAGCGGTTCCAGCCCTTTCTCTTTGGCGATCGTTGCTCTGGTTCTTCTCTTCGGACGATACGGGCGGTACAGATCTTCTACCACTACCAGAGTCTGTGCTTCCAGAATCGACTTTTTCAGTTCTTCGGTCAGTTTGCCCTGTTCTTCGATGCTTGAGAGTACCTGTTTTTTCTTATCTTCCAGATTTCTCAGATACAGCAGTCTCTCATGCAGGTTACGCAGTACCTCATCGTTCAGGGAACCGGTTGCTTCTTTTCTATATCGTGAAATAAAAGGAATGGTATTTCCCTCGTCTATCAGTTTGACAGCGGCTTCTATCTGCCACTTTTCTACCTGTAATTCCTGTGTTAATGCCTGAATAATATCCATGTATAGTCTCCTTTTGTAACTGTCTTTGCTTCACAGTTACGTTTTCTTTCATTGTGTTCTGTACTACCTTACCAAAAGGCAGGTTTCTTTGTCAATGCTGATTTTTATTCTGATTTTCCTTCTTTCGACTCCGGAACTTCTGTGGTATACTGGAAGATAACTGAAAAATCGAAACAAATTTGTTTTTCCATTATATTACAATACTACCGATTCTAAAACAGGAGGATTATCATTATGTACAACGATCAACAGCCAAATCCCGGCTCCTGGCAGGAGGAGGAACAGCGGATGACTCTGCCGCCGAAGCGTGGGAATGGATTCAGTACCGCATCCATGACCGCCGGAACGCTTTCTTTATTCTTTCTGATCAGTGGACTTTCTTTTCCGGTAGGCGCACTCGGTATTTTATTTGCCCTGCTCTCCCGCAAAGGGGATAAGATGGATCCGCAGGCAAAACTTGGATGTATCCTTTCCAGCATCGGTCTTTGCCTTGGCATTGTTATTTTTATTTACGCCGCAGTCACCGTCTACCAGAATTTTCCGGAACTCCTTCAGCAGTATCAGCAGCTTTATGAGATGTACCAGGGCGGTATGTGATTGTTTATGGAGGTTTTTAACTTATGAATATTTCATCAAAAGAACTGAAAAAAATGGCCCGAAACCAGCTTTCGGGAAAATACGGAACGTTTATCGGAACCAATGTGCTCTACATCCTGATCACACTGGTCGCTTCGAATCTGATGGATCTGGTACTCGGAACCTCATCCGTCCTGAACCCGCTGACTGCTACTTCCGCCACCGTGGAAACGCTTGGTATCAGTCACACCGTGGTTTATTATCTGTCGACCTTTATTCTCTCACTGATCCTCTCGGTACTGAATATCGGTCTGTTAAAGATCGCTCTTGATACCGCCAGAGGCTATGCCATCCGCTTTCAGGATCTTTTCTACGGTTTCAAACACCATCCGGACCGTGCGATCCTGGCGCAGGGTGTGATCCTTCTTCTGACCTACCTGTGTATCCTCCCGGGAAGCACACTTTGCATCTGCGGCTACCGTCAGAAGTCCGTAACTCTTCTCCTTGCCGGCGCCGCTGTCCTGTGCGTGGGGCTTGTGATCTACCTGATCCTCTCCCTGATGTTCAGTCAGACCATGTTCTTCCTGACAGACTACATCGACATCGAAGCCATACAGGCACTCAAAGAAAGTGTGCGGATCATGAGAGGAAAGAAGGGAAAACTTTTTTATCTACAGCTCAGCTTCATGGGAATCTACCTGCTGGGTGCGATCGCATGTGGGATCGGACTTTTGTGGGTGATCCCTTATCTGCAGGTTACGATGGCAAACTTCTACCGGAAGATCACCGGGGAGATATGATTACTCTTCCCCAAAATAAAGGCATAACTTGCGAATGCATTTCTTTTATGCTATAATCAATAGGCTACCACCCCCAGACAGGTGCAGAAAGGGGGGGTGTGTTACTTATGGATGATATCTTTTCTTTTATTCTTTCTATCTTGGCAAGTATAATCGCCTATTATATTTGCAAATAGCTGGATAGAAACTAACTGCTGGTAGCCAGCCTGAGGTCTAATCCCCCTCGCCCAAACGGACAAAAAGCCCCGGAATTGCCGCTCCGGGGCTTTTGCTGTGCTACTTATGAACACATCTTTTCTTTTTGCTTACTGGCATTATAACATATGCTTTTTTATTATGCAATATACCTGATTTGCCATTTTTATCGTATATTCCCAATCTTATAACAAATTTCCGACTTGCCACATTAGAGCGTGTCTGAAAAATCATTTCCTCAATCTGCAAGCCCTACTTTGCGGGAAATTTTACCCTCATTCGGTTGCCGTAGCCCGCTACTCCGCCCTCATTCGGATAAAATTTCCCACAAACTGAGACTCGCAGCTCACGAAAAGACTTTTTCAGACACGCTCTAGTTCCTGCCAAAACCAGTGGCGAGCCCCGGAGGGATCCAGGGTGAGACAACACTTTGTGGGCGCTTAGGGCAAGCTTTGAAATCCGACACTTACGGAGACTTTCGCTTGGGTCAGCTGACCCAAGTGAACATAGTCGTAGTTAGTGGCTAGTTCAAAGTTGCCCTGCCCACGTTGTCTCACCCTGGATCCCTCCGGGGCTCGCCACGTCCTCTTTAGCAACAAACCTATATCAAACTAATTATTTTACGCCTCAGCCAGCCCAAACGCATCATGCACCGCATTCATCGCCCGAACCGCATCCTCACTGTTCACCAGCACCGTGATCCGGATCTCAGAAGTCGCAATCATATTGATATTCACGTTCTCATTATACAGGCACTCAAACATCTTCGCAGCCACACCCGGGTTGGACATCATGCCCGCACCTACGATTGACAGCTTTGCAACCTCACAGTTATAGTCCACTCTCTCAAACCCAAGCACTTCCTGATACTCTTCGAGCAGTTCAATCGCCTCTTTCAGATTATCATGGGCAACCGTAAAGGAAATATCCTTCGTTCCCTCACGTCCCACAGACTGGATGATAATATCCACATTAATATTCTTCTTTGCCAGTGTATTAAATAATTTAAACGCACTACCCGGTGCATCCTTGATTCCGATTACGGAGATACGGTCTGCATCTTTGTCCAGGGCAACGCCGCTGATCAACATTCTTTCCATTTTCTTTACAACCTCCTTAACAACAGTACCTTCAGATTCATTCAGACTGGAACGTACCACCAGCGGTACGCCGTATTTTTTCGCCATCTCCACCGATCGGTTATGTAACACACCTGCTCCGAGAGTCGCCAGATCCAGCATCTCATCATAGGTGATCGCATTTAACTTTCTCGCTGTCGGCACCAGTCTCGGGTCAGCGGTGTAGACACCATCTACGTCCGTATAGATCTCGCAGGCATCCGCATGAAGCGCTGCTGCCAGAGCTACTGCCGTCGTGTCGGAACCACCCCTTCCAAGGGTTGTGTAATCGTTGTACTTGTTGATCCCCTGAAAACCTGTGACAATCACGATCTTACGGTCATCAAGTTCCCGGCGGATCCGCTCGGTATCGATCTTTTTAAGTCTTGCATTGCTGTAATTGCTTGTTGTGTGCATGGCTACCTGGAATGCATTCAGGGAAATGGCACGTACACCCAGTGCATCCATCGCCATGGCCATCAGAGACACCGACATCTGTTCCCCGATGGTAAACAGCATGTCCATCTCTCTCTTAGATGGATTTGGATTAATTTCTTTTGCTTTGGCAATCAGCTCGTCCGTGTATTTTCCCATGGCAGATAAAACCACTACCACATCGTTTCCGTTCTGATAATCACGGATGCATCGCTTTGCCACATTGAAAATGCGTTCTTTGTCCGCCACCGAAGTGCCGCCGAACTTTTTCACGATTAACATGTTTCTCCTCCTGTGTTTCTACGCAAACAGAAGCGGATCAGCCTGCTGTGGCGTAATCCGCTTCCTGCCTCTGCTGTATTTCCATTCGTGATACCCCCATTTTCAGGCGCTCTCACATGGATATGCACTAAATGATAAACCCTTTTTTTCCATGCGTCAACCGCTTCCACAACGATTATTTTCAAAGTTTTTATCCATTCTTTCCTGCACGGTCACATGTTTTTTCCACACGAATTTTCCCTGAAATCTTTGACTCGTTGTCTGCGTAAAAAAAACATGCCCGCAGTCCTTTTTCAGAACTGCACAGACATGTCATTTTCTCACTTTTCTTAGAAGCGAACCCGGATCATGCCGATAATGTTATCGAACTGTGCCGCTTTCGCTCTGTATTCTTCCTCTTTCATCTTAGAGGTAATAAATCCAAATTCTTTACCAACCTCTGCGACAACCTTCGCATCGATAGTTCCGAACACTTCTTCCACTTTTGCAAGGCTCTCTGTGTAGCTGCCTTTCATGCGGACGAAGAATCTGCTCTCTACCTGACTGACATCGATCATTTCCAGTTTCTCGCTGCTCCATCCCGTCATGATATAACGGTTCAGGTGTTTGGCTGCATCTACCACATCAGCTACAACCGCGCTGGCTGTCGGCAGTTTTCCTGCGCCGCTTCCGTAGAACATCGCATCCCCCAGCATATTGCCGTGGATCACGATCGCATTAAATACATCGTTCACGCTGAACAACGGGCTGTCACCATTGATCATAACCGGGCATACCATCGCATAGTACTTGTCCCCGATCCGCTTACTGCTGGCCAGAAGCTTGATGGTTGCGCCAAATGCCTTTGCATAACGGATATCCGCGGAAGTGATCTTCGTGATTCCCTCGGTATAGATCTCCTCAAAATCCACATGATGACCGTATGCCAGAGAAGAAAGAATCGCGATCTTTCTGCAGGCATCCCAACCCTCGATATCAGCTGCCGGGTTGCGCTCCGCATAGCCGAGTTCCTGTGCATTCTTCAGCACATCCTCAAACTCGGAACCATCGCTTGTCATCTTGCTTAAAATATAATTTGTTGTTCCGTTTAAGATACCGCTGATCTCGTCGACCTCATCTGCGGTCAGAGAACAGTTCAGCGGCCGGATGATCGGAATACCGCCACCGCAGCTTGCTTCAAATAAGAAGTTGCAGTTTTTCTCCTTTGCGATCCGGATCAGTTCCACACCGTGTTTCGCAACCAGTTCTTTATTGGAGGTACATACGGATTTGCCGCTCTCCAGCGCTCTCTTAACGAATGTATACGCCGGATTGGTTCCGCCCATTACTTCCACTACGATCTTGATCTCCGGATCGTTGGCGATCACTTCGTAATCATGAACAATCTTTTCCTGTACCGGATCTCCCGGGAAATCTCTCAGGTCAAGTACATACTTGATGTTGATCTCTTCTCCTGCTTTTTTATTAATGCTTTCCTGGTTCCGGTTGATCACTTCCACCACACCGGATCCCACTGTGCCGTAGCCTAATACTGCAATCTGTATCATCTGTTTTTACTCCCTGCCTAATATTTTCAAATAATGTACACCTGTCTGCTGTTCCATCTGACCGATCATATCTTCCGCGTCTCCGGCTTCCGGCAAAATCTCCACACTCAGCGTCAGCGTTGCGATTCCGTTAATTGGAATACTCTGATGAATGGTCAGGATATTTCCTCGAAATTCAGCAACGGTGCGCAGAATATCCGAAAGTATCCCCGGTTTATCATCCATCTGCAAAATAAAGGTAACTGTTCTTCCTTTTGCCTGATCATGAAAAGGAAAAATATCGTCTTTGTATTTGTAAAAAGAGCTGCGGCTGATGCCTACCTGTTCGGTCGCCTCCTGCACCGTGGTTGCCCTCTCGGAATCCAGAATTCTCTTGGCTTCAACCACTTTTAAGAGTACCTCCGGCACTGCCTTCTCTCTAACCACATAATATTTTGTCTTTTTTTCCATGTCTTCTCTTTCTTTCCTGTGGCTCTGCATGTTCGTATCAGAAACACATTTGTAGTCACCCAAAAGATATTACCATACATTGTCATCCGGTGCAAGAATTTTTTCACAAATGAAACAAAACATCTTTAGCATGTTACTGTTCACTCCGTGCCCAGCAACACGCTGCGCGATGCACAGAATTTATGCTGTTCGCATAAATTCGCGCGATATGTCTCGGGTTTTCTGTGACCTCCGCTCACAAAAAACACCTCGCGGGATATTACCAGTGAACAGTAACTTTAGCATGTCTGAATCGTATAAAATATTACAGGCTCCGACCGCCACCTCCGTGTGAGGTGCCGCTGCCGGAAGTATGTACGGAGCTCTGTCCGCCGCCACCGCCTCCACCTCCGGACGGTGGTTCCCGCGGGATTCTCCGCTGTGTAATGCTTCGATGGCGGAACTGATCATCCCTCCTCGTAAAATGCACCTTTGCCCGGCTCTCATACGGATACCGATACGTTTTTCTTTTTAACCGGTAAGATCCCAGAACAGCCGCTGCAAATCCGCCACCGCACAAAAGTGCGATCACAGCCGCTCCGATTGCTTCATAGACCGTAATACTGCGGTATCTTGATATCTTTCCCGTCTCTGTATCATAATTATACTGATCCGAAGGAATGCCGTCTTCCAGATAGCGCTCTGTCTCATTCAGCATCTCCAGAATACCATCTGCATAATTCTTTGCTTTCAGATTATCGTATCCGGCATCGATCACCGCATCAATTCTCTCATCCGTCAGATACCGGATCATCTTTCCCGCCGTGGAGATCCACACCGAACCGTTGTCCAGGTCGATCAGATACAGGGCTCCGTCCTCCGCATATCCGTTATAGTCATAGTAATCATCCGCATACTCCTCGGAGGTCTTGCCTTCCGCATCTTCTGTCGTCACTACCACAAAATCCATGTTCCAGTCTGTCGTAAGTTCCACGATCCGATCGGTAAGTTCCTGTTCTTCCTCCTGTGAAAAAAGTCCTGCCTGATCGTCTACCGTGGTTTTATCCGCCCACACAGCCACCGGGACCAGCAACAGCAGAAGCAGCAACAGAAGGTATCCCGTCTTTTTTTTCATTCTCATAACAACAATCCTCCTGCCAGTCCCAAAAGGAATACCACACCGGTGATCAATGTCGATACCAGACTCAGTTTTTTATAATCCACCGGAAGTTCTCCACACACCTTGCCGTTTTGTCCGTTGATGGTATAATAATAGATTTTTCCGTTTTTGCCCTTGTAGGTCATCACCCACACAGGAACCAGCGCATAACGCCACCGCTCCTGTCGGTTGCCCACCTGCTGATGAACCGGTCGTACCGTCGTATAACCGCGCATATCATTTTCGAGCACTCTTTTTGCATATTGTTCCGTATCCCGTGCGATCTCCGCTCCGAACGCTTCTTTTTCAAGATCCCGGCGCTCTGCCTGAAAACCAGAGAGATAACCCATGGAAAATTGTTTTGCCGCCTTCTGGTCATACGGCTGCACGCCTTCTACCAGCTTCCGGTTGGCTTTTTGCAGAGCGATCTTCGGCATATCGTCAAATTCCACATTTCCTTCCCGGTACACCCGGTAGAACTGTGTTTCCGTATATTCCGTATCACCGGTCCTCCAGGTGCGGACTTTGGTGGCTTCCGCCTCCATTGCGGCATCTCCCCGCCAGTCCACCATCCAGTATGGAAAGTATACACCGCTCATTTTTTCAATCTGTTTTGCGCTGAAGAATCCACGGGGAACAAATTTCTTCTTTTTCATATTCTTTAAAAAGATCTCCTCCGCTTTTTTCCGGTCTATCGCAAAGGGAATGATCTCCTGGGGCAGATACTCTCCGGAAACTCTTTCCGATAATACCACCGGGCTCTGACAATAATAACATTCTGTGGCCGCTGTTGTCGGATCCGTCACGATCTCGGCTCCACAGTTCGGGCATACATACACTGCCGCTTCTTCCTGTTCCTGCCCTTTTGCAGAATCAGCCGCCTCAGATTCCTGAGACGGCTGTTTTCCTTTCTGCATCGTATCGATCTGTTCCTGAGAAAACTCAGAATTACAATAAGGACAGGAGTAGTTTTGAGTATTTGGATCAAATACCAGTTCGCCCCCGCAATTGGGGCATTTGAAACTGACTACCTCCATAATTTTCTCCTCATCTTTCTGTACGGATATACTTTCTTTATCTTTTCTGCATCTGTTCCTGCAAAAGTCTTATGGTCTTGATTTTCCACATTCACTGCAGAACTTTCCTGTATTCTTCTGTCCGCAGCTGCAGATCCATGCTCCGGTCTGGCGGGGACGTCCACACTCACTGCAGAACTTTCCTGTATTCTTCTGTCCACAGCTGCAGATCCAGATATCCATCTCATTCTGTGCATAATGTGCTGTCGCTGCCTCCTGCTGCATCTGCTGGTTCCGGATCATCTGCTGCTGATTGGCCGCTGACATGGAAGCTGCCATATTGCCGCCCATCTGTGCGCCCATCTGCATTCCCATGAAGCCCATGGTACTGCCGTTTGCATTGTTTCCTGCGGCTTCCATTCCTCTTGCAAAAGCTCCCTGCATATAACCTTCCCGAATGGACGGATCCTGGAGCATAGCTCCCTGATTTCTCATATTCAGAAGTTCCTGAGATTTGTCATCGTAGGACAGGCTCGCGATAGCTACCGCCTGGATCTCCATACCTCTGGTCTGTTTCCAGTCTTCATCCAGTGTTTCCGCCATATATTTTGACAGTTCCCGGCTCTTTGACTGCACATAGGAGATCCGCATACCATCTGCTGACATCTGATTGATGGAAGACTGCAGTGCATCCAGAAATTCATACAGATACTGTTCGTTGATATCTGTGATCTCTACCTGGTCTTTATTTTTCGGAATGGCTTCCACATAGAACTTGATCGGATCCGTGATTCGGATCGAATAAGTTCCGTGGGCTCTCAAAAATAATTCTGCATTATAAAAATTATCAAAATAGCTGATGGGGTTTCTGGTTCCGAAACGAATTCCCTTAATCTCCTGCAGGTTCAGATACAGCACTTTCTGTGAAGTGGGTGCTGTACCGCCAAAACGAAACCGGTCAAAAGAATTCTTCACCACATCGTCCAGACTTCCACTGAACATGGATGGCATAGAAGAATTATCCACGGTAAAATATCCCGGTTCCGCACTGTAATCCACGATCCGTCCGCCGTCTAACAGCATCATGAACTGTCCCTCATATACATGAATCACTGATCCGTTAGAGATGCTGTCTTTTCCACCTTTTCGGTTCGCTCCTTTTCCGGTGCGGATACCTGCAGTCAGTACTGTCTGATCTCCCATATTTTCCGGCTCAATGACTTCCAGCCACTGATCAGCGAGTGTTCCGCCAATCGTCTGTCTGATAGCTCTGATAATACCCATACGCCATTCTCCTTTTTTGTGTACTCCCATCTTTCCGTTTTCTCAACAGTCATGGAAAGTGGAATCGTTATTCCATTTCTTCGGTTGCGTTCTCCGGCTGTTTTCCGCCAAGGGCAATCCACTTGAGATAGCCGTTGATAAACGGATCCAGATTACCATCCAGAATACTGTCCACATTACCACTCTCCACGCCGGTTCTGTGATCTTTCACCATCGTATACGGCTGCAGTACATAAGAACGAATCTGATTTCCCCAGCCAATCTCTGTCACCTCGCCACGGATGCCGGAGAGTTTTTCCATATTTTCCTGCTGTTTTAACAGATATAGTTTGGCTTTCAGCATCTGCATAGCCTTGTCTTTATTCTGAAACTGAGAACGTTCATTCTGACACTGTACCACGATTCCGGTTGGAATATGTGTAATACGGATGGCAGAAGAAGTCTTGTTGATATGCTGACCACCGGCACCGCTGGATCGATACGTATCAATACGCAGATCATCTTCCTTGATATCCACATCCAGATCTTCATCAATATCCGGCATAACATCGCAGGATACGAACGAAGTCTGTCTCTTTCCTGCCGCATTAAACGGTGAGATGCGTACCAGACGATGTACCCCTTTTTCTGATTTCAGGTAGCCGTAGGCATTTTCTCCGTGTACCTCAAATGTTACAGATTTGATGCCTGCCTCATCGCCGTCCAGATAATCCAGAACTTCCAGGGTAAATCCTTTCTTTTCCGCCCATCTGGTGTACATACGGTAGAGCATTCCTGCCCAGTCACAGGACTCGGTTCCGCCGGCTCCGGCATTCAGCTTGATGATGGCATCTTTTTTATCGTATTCTCCGGATAACAGGGTTTTCATACGAATATTTTCAAAATCCGCCTCAAACTGATCCAGAATCTCCTGAATCTCCGGGATGACCGAAGCATCGTCTTCTTCATATCCCATCTCGATCAGAGTCTCCATATCGTCTCTCTGGCTTTCCAGATTTTCATAAATCTCCTTATCATCTTTCAGGCTTTTGAGTTCTTTCATCATTTCCTGGGAGCGTTCCGGATTATCCCAGAAATCCGGCTCTTCCATCTTTCTTTCCAGCTCTTCAATCCGCTTTTCCTTATTGGCCAGGTCAAGGGAATCCCTCACTTCCACTAAAGGTTTCGCATAGGAATTCAATATTGCTTTAAACTGATCTAATTCTACCAAAGGGGGCACCCTCTTTCTTCATACAATTTTTATATTCAGCAGCCGTTTTCCCTCTGCCGTATCGGTTCTGCACGCTTCCTTCTATACAGGCTTACGTCCACAGCACTGTTTGTATTTCTTACCGCTTCCGCATGGACACGGATCATTCGGGTATACTTTCTGCTGGGCACGGCGAACCGGACCTTTGACTTCTTCATCTTTGTTGGTTCCGGTTACTTCCGCTACCTGCTCACGTTCTACTTTCTGCTCGATTCTAACATGATACAACAGGCGAACAGTATCCTGCTGGATGCCTGCGATCATCTCGTCAAACATCTCGAATGCACTCATCTTGTACTCAACCTTCGGATCCCTCTGTCCGTAAGCCTGCAGGCCGATACCCTGACGCAGCTGTTCCATATCATCGATATGATCCATCCATTTTCTGTCAATGACCTTCAGAAGTACCACACGTTCCAGTTCACGGATCTGCTCCGGCTCTGCAAACTCAGCTTCTTTTACTTCGTACAGTTTAATAGCTTCTTCTTTCAGGTTCTGTTTTAACTGATTCTTACGGATCCCTTCGACATCCTCTTTGGTGATTGTCTTCACCGGAATGATCGGCTGCAGAATCGTATTCAGTTCGATCAGATCCCATTCATCAGAATCCACCTCGTCACTGATACACATATCTACCGTATTTTCCACGGTATCGGTAATCATCTTACAGATTGCATCACGCATATTGTCTCCGTCGAGTACGCGACGTCTCTCTTTATAAATGATCTCTCTCTGTTCGTTGTTTACCTGGTCATACTCAAGCAGATTTTTACGGATACCGTAGTTATTACTTTCAATCTTCCTCTGTGCTTTCTCAATAGCGCTGGAAAGCATCTTATGCTCGATCTGTTCGTTTTCCGCAACACCGAGACTGCTGAATACGGACATCAGTTTTTCAGAACCGAACAGACGCATCAGATCATCTTCCAGTGAAATATAGAAGCGGGATTCTCCCGGATCTCCCTGACGACCGGAACGGCCACGCAACTGATTATCGATACGGCGGGACTCATGACGCTCCGTACCGATGATCTTCAGACCACCGGCTGCTCTCGCTTCCTCGTCCAGTTTGATATCGGTACCACGACCTGCCATATTGGTCGCGATGGTAACTGCACCTGCCACACCGGCCTGTGCAACGATCTCAGCTTCCAGCTCATGGAACTTCGCATTCAGTACCTGATGTGCGATTCCCTCTCTCCGAAGCATGTTGCTCAGCAGTTCGGAGGTCTCGATCGTGATCGTACCTACCAGTACCGGCTGATTCTTCGCATGTGCTTTTTTGATCTCTTCCACAACCGCACGAAATTTTTCTTTCTTGGTCATATATACCGCGTCATCCAGGTCGACACGCTGAACCGGACGGTTTGTCGGAATCTCGATAACGTCCATACCATAGATCTCACGGAACTCCTGTTCCTCTGTCAGAGCCGTACCGGTCATACCTGCTTTTTTCGCATATTTGTTAAAGAAGTTCTGGAATGTAATGGTGGCCAGTGTTTTGCTCTCACGGCGTACCTTTACATGCTCTTTCGCCTCAATCGCCTGATGCAGACCGTCGGAATATCTTCTTCCCGGCATGATACGTCCGGTAAATTCATCAACGATCAGTACCTGATCGTCCTTTACGACATAATCCTGGTCACGGAACATCAGGTTATGGGCACGCAGTGCAAGGATTATATTGTGCTGGATCTCCAGATTCTCCGGATCTGCCAGGTTTTCAATATGGAAGAACTTCTCTACTTTCTTCACACCTTCCTCAGTCAGGTTTACTACTTTATCTTTTTCATTGACGATAAAATCACCGGTCTCGGTAATTTCCTCGCCCATGATAGCTGTCATCTTGGTCATCTCACCACTGGCTTCACCACGCTGCAGCTGTCTTGCCAGAATATCACAGACTTCATACAGCTTGGTGGACTTTCCGCTCTGTCCGGAAATGATCAGAGGAGTTCTCGCCTCATCGATCAATACAGAGTCAACCTCATCGATGATCGCATAATGCAACTCTCTTTGTACCAGCTGCTCTTTATAAATAACCATGTTGTCTCGCAGATAGTCAAAACCATCTTCATTATTGGTAACATACGTAATATCACATGCATACTGTTCCCGTCTCTCGTCATTTTTCATAGAGTTCAGGATCACACCGACTTTCAGTCCCAGAAACTCATGGACTTTACCCATCCACTCCGCATCTCGTTTGGCCAGGTAATCGTTGACGGTTACGATATGCACGCCTTTCCCTTCCAGCGCGTTCAGATAAGCCGGACAGGTAGAAACCAAAGTCTTACCTTCACCTGTTCTCATCTCCGCGATACGTCCCTGATGCAGAATAATACCACCGATCAGCTGTACCCGGTAATGCTCCATATTCAGCACACGCTTGGAAGCCTCACGCACCGTAGCGAATGCCTCCGGAAGCAGATCATCCAGCGTCTCTCCCTCTGCCAGTCTCTCCTTGAACTTTCTGGTCTGATCCTTCAGCTCCTCGTCCGTCATCGCCTGCATAGTCGGCCGCAGTTCCTCAATCTTATCCACCAATGGCATAATTCTTTTCAACTCTCTGGAACTGTGCGTTCCAAAGATCTTTTCAGATAATTTCATCAATCTACTCCTATAAAATACAATTTATTTTTTGGTAACTGTTCAACACCTTCACAGTTACATTTCTTGTTACTATTTTCACTCTCCATAAAATTTCCCGGTGCATCCACCCTGACCTCTTTCCAGTCTAATGCACCATGCTATATTCTAACACTTTACCGAAGAATGCACAAGTAAATTGTGCATCCTCACCCCCGTCATCCCTCACTCACATATCCCCTGCGGGCAAATTTCCCAAATATCTCCCAAATATCGCACCTATTCCACTCACCTTCCCTTTCTGGGTCAGTTTTTCCACCGTCAGCCCGAGAGAGTTTGTGCCTGGGCAGGAGGCATTTTGCGGGCGCTTAGGGTAAGCTTTGAAATCCGACGCTTACGGAGACTTTCACGAGGGTCAGCCGACCCTCGTGAACTGTAGTCGGAGTTAGCGGCTAGTTCAAAGTTGCCCTGCCCGCTGCCTCCTGCCCAGGCACAAACTCTCTCGGGCGTCCGTCTTAAACCAACCTCCAAAAAAGAGAGAGAGCCACCACCCAGTGACTCTCTCCCGTTTACGCTCTCAACAATTTTAACACTCCGGCTCAATCAACCCGTAAGTGTTCCCCTTTCTCTTATAAACCACATTCACCTCATCTGTCTCCGCATTCCGGAACACATAAAAATTATGTCCCAGCAATTCCATCTGCACGCATGCATCTTCCGGATACATCGGTTTAATACCAAACTTCTTGGTACGAATGATATTAACCTCTTCGTCCTCCAGGAACTCATCCTCCACAAACTCTTTCTGGAAGTTTCCTCCTGCCTGCTGCTGATTAACAATCTTGGTTTTATATTTGCGAAGCTGACGCTCAATAACTTCTTCCACCAGATCAATGGATACGTACATATCGCTGCTCACCTGTTCGGAGCGAATGATGTTTCCTTTTACCGGAATAGTAACTTCAATCTTCTGTCTGTCTTTTTCCACACTCAAGGTTACATGAATCTCTGTCTCCGGAGTAAAATACCGTTCCAGCTTGCCAAGCTTTTCCTGTACGGCTGATTTCAGTCCCTCTGTAATGTCAATATTTCTTCCAATGATAATAAATTTCATGCTGTCCAACCCCTTCGCACTTTATTTTACAAGTAACTGTTTCTGCTTTCACAGTTACGGAGTCAGAATCGATAAATACCACGGTCAGCGATCCTTTCCGGCTCCCTTGTAAGTGTTTTTATTATACCAATAATGCTTGAATTTTGCAACTATTTCGTGAAAATTCATATTTTTTACACATCTTTTTCTGTCAAATCCGGGAGCAATTTTCCAACTGTTCAGAATCTGTTATTTTTCGAAATAATTTTCACTCTTCTGACAAATATCCAGTACATCCTCCCACTTCATACTGCCACCGAAAAGATCCAGTGCGCTTCCCACTGTTACGTCCACACGATTTTTTCCCGCCATACGCAACGTCTCCAGATCCTGAAAACTGCCTACGCCGCCTGCATAGGTCACCGGGAGCTGATGATTCTTTGCAAGGAGCTTCACCAACTCCACTTCTATCCCGGAAGCCTTTCCCTCCACATCCACCGCATGAACCAGAAATTCATCACAGTGGGAAGAAAACTCTTCAATCGTCTGTTCCGATACGGGTACCTGTGTAAATTTCTGCCAGCGGTCTGTCACGATATAATATTGTCCGTCTTTTTTCCGACAACTCAGATCCAGAACCAGATGTTTCCTTCCTACTGCACGCTCCAGTTTTTCCAGATTCTCCCAGTTGATCACTCCATTCTTAAATACATAAGAAGTAACGATCACATGACTGGCACCGGCATCCAGAAAACTCTCTGCATTGTCCTCCCGGATCCCGCCACCGATCTGCATCCCACCCGGATAGGCTTTCAATGCTTCTATCGCCTGCTGTCTTGTGGCTTCATAATATGGAGAAGTTGCAGGATTTAACAGAATAATATGCCCTCCCCGAATCCCCCGGGACTGATAGAGCCGTGCAAAAAAGGGAGCATCCTGCTCAGCTACATAGTTTTCCTGAGCCTGATCTCCCTGATCCTGCAGGCTGCCGCCTACAATCTGTTTTACTTTTCCGTTGTGAATATCGATACATGGACGAAATCTCATAGTATTTTCCTCTCTTCTTCTGTTCTTTCCGTATGCTGTCACGTTGTAACGTGGTAAATTTCTATTATCATATCATGTTTCCATATACACGGCAACATGTCATCTCAACATCTCATCTTAAAATATTATCGTTACTATTCACTCCGTTCTCAGTAACACGCTTCGCGATGCACAGAATTTAAGCTGATTGCATAAATTCGCGCGATATGTCTCGGGTTTTCTGTGACCTCCGCTCACAAAAAACACCTCGCGGGATATTATCAATGAATAGTAACATATTATCTACCCTGACATACTATCTCAACATACATTTTCATGAACATAGGTGTAAAAAAGAGGGACATTCCGTTTTTGCTCTCACCGGACAAACTGTGGTGAAGCAACAATTGTCCATGTTTTTTCTATTTCTGCGATCTACCGTGCATTCTGTTGGTTCGCATCCCTGCTTCCGCCACCGGTCAGATCCTCCACGCCTTCTCCGATGCCATCCCCCACATCTTTGATTCCCTCACCGACATCCTCTCCGAGATCTTCGATAATATTTCCGTTCTCATCCACCGTACCTTCCCCGGAAGTGGCGCCGTTCATATTGTTGTTCGTGCCGTTGGTTCCGTCATTGTTCATATCCGTGCTGGTATCCGGTGAGGTTCCGTTGTTATCACCCGCAGGTACCTGGGAACCGTCGGTGTTGTTTTTATTTTCACTGCCATCCGGCGTATTTTCATCCTGTGTGTTATTCTGGTTGTTGTTCGTATCCTCCGCAGCACTGCCACATCCTGCTGACAGTCCGAGTACAACGGTCATTGCGGTTACGATCAGATATCTCTTCCATACATGTTTCATATTCTGCATCTCCTTTTCTGCTGTGGCTGTAGCTTTCCACAGCATCCCTTTCCTTCATTTTTCAGGCATACAAAACATACACCTGTACAGTTGTAGAATGTGTCGGAAAATGCAAAAATATACGGCCGCTTTTTGAAAAAACGACCGTATCCCTGCTTTCTGTATTCTGTTTTCAATACTTAAAACAATGTAACTGTTCAGTACCTTCACTGTTAATATTACCTGCTGAATAGTTACAAAACAATTTACATTTTAAACTTATCCGATCACATCGCTCATCTGATACCAGCCCGGTTCTTTTCCTTTCAGGAACTTGGCTGCCTGAATCGCACCTTTTGCAAACAGTTTCTTGGAGTAAGCTGTGTGCTGGAAAGTAATCACTTCGTCATCACCGGCAAAGATCACATCATGTTCTCCGACGATGGTTCCGCCACGGACAGCAGAGATTCCAATCTCTTTGTCATCTCTCTGTTCTCTTCTCTGGCTTCTGTCGAAAGTATAATGATAAGCGTTGTCCAGTCCCTCGTTCAGGCTGTCTGCCAGAGCCAGGGCAGTTCCGCTTGGAGCGTCCACTTTCAGACGATGGTGTTTTTCCACGATCTCCATGTCAAATCCGGCCGCTGCCAGTGTCTGGGCTGCTTCTTTAACCAGTTTCATCAGCAGATTGATACCCAGGGACATGTTTGCTGATTTTAATACTGCCACATGTTTGCTGGTCTCTTCCACTTTTTTAATCTGTTCATCTGTCAGACCCGTAGTACATAATACAACCGGGATCTGTCTTTTTTCACAGTATTCCAGCAGTGTGTCGGTCGCTTTCGCTGTACAGAAATCGATCACTGCATCTGCCTGCACATCGCAGGTCCAAATATCAGTAAATACCGGATATCCGTTATCTCTGCAGTCATTTAAATCAATACCTGCTACAATTTCAATTTCAGGATCTTTTTCCACTAACTGGGTGATCACCTGACCCATATGGCCGTTACAGCCATGCATAATTACTTTTACCATTTGTGTTCTCTCCTGTTTCTTCCTGCTGCCTTTATGCCAGTTTGATACCGAATTTTTTCATTTCTTCTGCCAGAACTTCCTGGTGTGCTGCTTCCATTTCGGTCAGTGGCAGACGAAGCGGTCCTACTTCTTTACCCATCAGATTCAGGGCTGCTTTTACCGGGATCGGGTTAACTTCACTGAACAGTGCGTGAACCAGTGGCAACGCTTTTAACTGCAGTTCACGGCTTTCTTTTATTTTTCCTTCCAGGAACAGAGCAACAATATCGTGCGTCTCTTTCGGTGCTACATTAGACAGTACAGAGATAACACCTTTTCCACCCAGGGACAGGATCGGTACGATCTGGTCATCATTTCCGGAATACAGATCAATGGCTCCGTCGCAGGCATACATGATATCTGCCACATGGCTGATATCTCCGGATGCTTCTTTGATAGCGGTTACATATTCTGCATTTTTTGCAAGATAAGCAACCGTGGAAGCTGCCAGAGAACAGCCGGTACGGCTCGGTACGTTGTACAGGATCGCCGGTACTTTTGCTTCCTCTGTGATGGTTGTATAATGTTTGATCAGTCCGTTCTGTGTTCCTTTATTATAGTAAGGAGTTACCAGAAGAATACCATCTGCTCCTGCTTCTGCTGCCTCTTTGGACATCTGTGTTGCAGTTGCGGTGGAATTGGAGCCGGTACCTGCAACAACCGGGATTCGGTGGTTTACCTTGTCAATGGCAAATCTGATTGTTCTCATATGTTCTTCTTCGGTGAGTGTCGCAGATTCGCCTGTTGTTCCGCAGATCACAATGGCATCTGTGCCTCCTGCGATCTGTTCCTCCAGTAATTCTTCCAGCTTGTCATAGTTTACTTCCAGATTTTCATTCATAGGTGTAACAAGCGCAACACCTGCTCCTTCAAAAATAGCCATATCTATCTTTACTCCTTTCTTTTGTCTGGATCAATTATCGATCCATCGGACCAATTATTGATATGTAATGTAAAACATATAAAGGTGCACCACCGTCCGGAGGTCCACCTTTTAAGAATCCGCTATGAAATCATCACATGTTTTCTTTGGATAGCACTCCATCTTTCGATGACAGTCATGCCGTTCTTCACAGACATGCCCAAGAACCAAGCTTCAGGTTTCTTCGCCCCTTCGGCACTTTTTCCTTTCCTTTGCCTTCTTCTGTTCCTGAAACATCCGACAAATTACTGATAAAAAATGCAACCTCTACCTAAATTTATAAAAAACATTTTAAATAAAC
>SKEW01000189.1_pt1 | contig 77369 bp, 76 predicted proteins | sample 4841441 | NCBI WGS metagenome assembly SKEW01 (sample SAMN11008799, study PRJNA524170) | human gut metagenome | isolation source: fecal sample from pouch patient p41 | place: Israel: Tel-Aviv | reverse complement strand
GTCGGTGGGTCTTTCCGTGCCGGTTGGATTGGTTGTCGGCTGGCTGATGACGATGAAAAATCCTGTCATTCGTGTGTTGACCAGGATTTATTTGGATTTCATTCGTATCATGCCGCAATTGGCGTTGCTGTTCATCGCATTTTATGGCTTTGCCCGTGCGTGGAATTGGAATTTGGATGCGACCGGCGCATGCGTGTTCGTGTTCGTGCTGTGGGGCGGCGCGGAATTGGGTGATTTGGTACGTGGCGCGCTTGAGTCGATTCCGAAAGCCCAGTATGAGTCCGCATATGTGCTTGGGTTGAGTGGCTGGCAGACGTTCGTCAAAGTGATTCTGCCGCAAGCGTTGCGTAGGCTTCTGCCAGCTTCGGTGAATCTGGCGACACGAATCGTGAAAACGACATCGTTGGCCGTGCTTCTCGGCGTGGTCGAGGTCATCAAAGTGGGCCAGCAGATCATCGACGCGAACCGTTTCCAATACCCGACCGGAACCCTGTGGATTTACGGGGTGATTTTCTTCATGTACTTCATTGTGTGCTGGCCGCTGTCCATCGTGGCCCGCCGACTGGAAAAGAGGTGGTCGCATGACTGACGCGACAGGCAAGCAGGCTCAGGTGGGTCAGGCGAGTCTTGAGATTGCGCATCTGGTCAAACAGTACGCCAATGCCGACAAGCCGGTATTGAACGATATTTCGTTCGACGTGCCGCATGGCAAGGTGTTTGTGATCGTCGGGCCTTCCGGCTCCGGCAAGTCGACGTTGTTGCGCACCATCGCCGGCCTTGAGCCGATTCAGGGCGGTACCATTTCTCTGAACGGCGAAGTGATCGAAACGGGTAAGCCGGGCACCGAATCCGCCGGCCGCAGCAAGCGCAGCAGCGAACTGCGTACCCGTGTTGGCATGGTGTTCCAAAGCTACGACCTGTTTCCCAACAAAACCGTGCTTGGCAACATCACACTGGCGCCGACCTTGGTGCAGAAGCGAGATAAGGCCGAAGTCGAGCAGGAGGCGATCAAGCTTCTGGAACGCGTCGGTCTTGCCGACCGCAAGGATTCCTGGCCTCATGAGCTTTCCGGCGGCCAACGCCAGCGCGTGGCCATCTGCCGTGCGCTGATTTTGCATCCGGAAGTGCTGCTGTTCGACGAAGTCACCGCCGCGCTCGATCCGGAAATGGTGCGCGAAGTGCTTGACGTGATGCTCGAACTCGCTGATTCCGGCCAAACCATGCTCATCGTGACGCATGAAATGCAGTTCGCGCGAGCCATCGCCGATCAGGTGATCCTGCTTGAAGACGGCGGCATTGTGGAACAATCTGACAATGCTGAACAATTCTTCACGAATCCGACCACTGAACGAGCCAAGCAGTTCCTGCGCACGTTTGAATTCGACAGGCACCGCAAGTCCGCCGATCAATCCGAATAATCCAGGCAATGGCGAAGATCGGCGAAGATCGGTGCAATTCAAGATTTTGATAGCAGTCATCTTTGCAAGAGAGGAGAAACCATGACCGCATCAATCATCAACAAAACATTCAAGAGCATCGTGGCCGCATCGGCCGCGTTGATCATGGCAGCCTCGGTGGCTGCTTGCGGCCCATCCGCGGCCACTCCGAGCGACGAAGGCTCCGCAAACAACGATTCCAGCTCCAGCAGTAGCGCCACCGCCCGCACTTTGGATGAGATCAAGAAGTCCGGCGAACTCAAGGTTGCCGTCTTCTCCGACAAGGCTCCGTTCGGCTACATTGACAAAGAAGGCAAAAACGCCGGCTACGACGTTTACTTTGCCGAGCGCCTCGGTAAGGATTTGGGCGTGAAGGTCAAGTACACTTCCGTTGACCCGGCTGCCCGCGTGGACGTGCTCACCGCCAACAAGGTGGACATCACGCTGGCCAACTTCACCGTCACCGACGAGCGCAAGGAGAAGGTCGATTTCGCCAAGCCGTACATGAAGGTGGCACTCGGCGTGGTCTCCCCGGAAAATGCCGAAATCACTGACGTGAGCCAGCTTAAGGGCAAGACGCTGATCATCGCCAAGGGCACCACCGCCGAAAGCTACTTCGAGAAGAACGAGCCCGACGTCAAGCTGCAGAAGTACGACCAGTATGCCGACGCCTACAATGCGCTGCTCGACGGCCGTGGTGACGCTTTCTCCACCGACAACACCGAGGTACTGGCTTGGGCCAAGTCCAACAAGGGTTTCAAGGTGGGCATTACCAAACTCGGCGATGAGGACACTATCGCTCCGGCTGTACAGAAGGGCAACAAGGAGCTGCTCAACTGGCTGAACGACGAAATCGTGAAGTTGGGTAAGGAGAACTTCTTCCACAAGGATTACGAGGAGACCCTGAAGCCGGTGTACGGTTCCGATGTCGATCCGGATGACATTGTGGTCGAGGGCGGCAAGCTCTGACACTCGCCTGACCTGACGGCAACCTGCCGTCCGTCAATTCTGTTTCCAAGCCTTCCGTGGCATATGCCGCGGGAGGCTTTTTCATATCTTGATAACCGTTCATAAAAAAGAATTATTGCGATTTGCGCCTTCCATAAAAATCGCATATAGCCACGCCGACATGGAAAAGGATTTCTACCGATATCTTGTGATTATCGCTTGAAAGAAGCCGTACGAAAACACACATGAGAGAGAGGCGGCGTATGAAGTACGCAGTGATCGGTGCAGGCGGAATGGGCATCCAGTACGGAGTGCTGCTGCAGGAATTCGCGCACAAGGATGTCGATTTCATCGATACGTGGAAGCCGAATGTCGAGAAGATTCGCGGGCAAGGTGGCGCCTACGTGTCTCAAGATGGTGAAGACCGCCATCTTGTGCCGATCAACGTGTATTACCCGGAGGAATACGCCGGCCAGCCAGACGTGTGGATCGTGTTCCTCAAGCAGATGCAGCTTGACGGCGTGCTCAAGCGCTGCGCCCACCTGTTCAACGAGAAGCAGATTGTGTTCTCCGCCATGAACGGCTATGGACACTTCGAAAAGATCAACGAATACTTCTCCAAAGACCGCATCTACGGCGGCACCGCACTGATCGGTGCCTACGTGTACGGCCCCGGCGATTTCAACTTCACCGGCGGGGCACATGCCAAGGCCATGAACCTGTGTGCCTACGCGGATGATGTGACTGACGAGGTGCGCAAACATGAGCAGGCGCTGTATGAAGATTTCGCAATGGCCACGCTCAACCCGACCATCGTGGACAATTTCATCGGCATGTGCATGGCGAAAATCGTATTCAACTCGGTGCTGAACACGCTATGTACCATGTACCAGATCCGCTTCGGCGAATTCCATGCGCATCCCGACGCGCGTTGGCTCACCGAACAGCTGGTCGACGAAGCTTACAGCGCGGCCGAAGCAGCTGGATACCAACTGTTGGGCACCCGCGAAACGGAAGTCGAAACCATTCTGCACACCGCGGGCGTGGCACATCCGCTGCACTATCCGTCCATGTATCAAGACCTGACCAAGGGACGTTCAACGGAAGTTGACTACATCAACGGCTATATCGCCAAAGTCGGACGCGAGCATGGCTACGAATGCAAACTGCACGAATTCCTAACCCGCGAAGTGCATCTCGCCGAACAAGCCTTCGCCATCCACAATCCAGACATCGTCGCACAGGCCAAAGCCGACGTCGAAGCCAGTAAGCCGGTAACGGAATAATCGTATTTTTTCACAACAAGTAAGAGAGGGAAAACAACCATGACCATCGCTATTTTCAAGAAGCCGAACGGCATCAAACGAATCGCCGCAGCAGTACTCGCCGCTGCAACACTTATTTCCGTCGCGGCCTGCGGTTCCGGCAACAGCGCATCCGCGTCCAACAGTCTGAACACCACGAAGGGCAAAACCACCACAATCAACGTCGGTGTGTGCGCAGGGCCATATGGCGACATGGTCGACAAGGTTATCGCGCCACTGCTGAAAGATGACGGTTTCAAACTGAAAACCAAGCTGTTTAACGATTATGTGCAGCCCAATAAGGCACTTGCATCCGGTTCCATTCAGGCGAATCTTTTCCAGCATGGCAATTATCTGAAGAAGTTCACCGCCGACAACAATCTCGACCTGACCTCCCTTGGACAGACGCCGACTTTGGGATTGGGTATCTATTCCAACAAGTACAAGTCCATCGATGACATCGAAGACGGAGCTACGGTCGCAATCGCCAACGATGGCTCTAATCTGGCGCGTTCTCTCGGCGTGCTCCAGCAGCAGGGTCTGGTGACGCTCAAGGGCGAGGTCGATGCCACCAAGGCCACGGTCAACGACATCGCATCCAATCCGAAGAACCTCAAAATCAAAACGATCGATGCGGCACAGCTGGCCCGTTCCTTGGACACCGTTGATGTGGCTCTGGTGCCGGGCAACTACTCTTGGGCTGCTGATCTGAAGCCTGCAGACGCGCTCGCCATGGAAAAGCAGGATGATGGTGTGATCGAAGTGTTCGTGGTCCGCACCCAGGACGTCGATTCCGACTTCGGCAAGGCCGTTAAGAAACTGCTTGCCAGCCAGAAATTCAAGGACGCCATCGCCAAGAGCGAATTCAAGGATTTCGGCAAGCCGACCACGTGGTGACGCTATATCGTGCGGTAATACAAAGGTCCGTATGAATCGAAGAACTCATACGGGCCTTATGCGCAAACGAGATTTATCGAACAAAACGTATTGAACGAACTTGAACAAGTACTCGAATGAAGCGAGGAACGAACCATGAGCGTTATTGAACTCAACGACGTGTCTGTGACTTTTCATGAAGGCGGGCGAACCGTCGAAGCGGTCAAGCATGTGAACATCAGCGTGGAAAAAGGCGAGATTTTTGGCATCGTGGGTTTTTCCGGAGCTGGCAAATCCACTTTGGTGCGCACCGTCAATCTGCTGGAACGACCAACAGGCGGCCATGTGGTGATCGACGGCAACGATATCACCGCACTCAAAGGCAGTCAATTGAGTGACCTGCGCAAGAAAATCGGCTTTATTTTCCAAGGATTCAATCTGATCACCAACGTTACGGTCGGCAAGAACATTGAATTCGCGCTGAAAGCCGGCGGATATCCGAAAGCGCAGTGGCCGGAACGTGTCCGCGAACTGCTGGCACTGGTCGGTTTGGAAAACAAGATCGACAGCTACCCATCAAGCCTGTCGGGCGGGCAAAAGCAGCGCGTGTCCATTGCGCGTGCGCTCGCCAACAAGCCGGAAATCCTGCTGTGCGACGAAGCCACCAGCGCACTCGACCTGGAAACCACAGAAGGCATTCTGGCGCTCTTGCAGCGCATCAACCGCGAACTGGGCATTACCATCGTGTTCATCACGCATCAGCTTGACGTGGCGAAGCAGATTTTCGGCCGAGTGGCCGTTATGGAAAACGGTGTGGTAGTGGAGCAGGGCAACACGTTCGACGTGTTCAGTGCTCCGAAACATCCGACCACCAAAGCGTTGGTGGAACGCTACCTTGGCATTGCCGTGCCACCGCAATTGGTGCCATCGCTGCCGGCTGGCACCATCGTGGAACTGCGATACAAGGGCGATGCGGCACTCGAGCCGCTCATCAGCCAGGTTGCGCGGGATTACGGTGTGAGCATCGACGTGCTGCATGCGAATGTGGAATATTTCGGTTCGCAGGCCATCGGCATTCTGATTGTGCTTGTTTCCGGCGCGGGGGAGCCGCTGCTGCAGGCGTTGAACACGTTGAGAACGCATGTGTTCAGCTATCGGGAACTTGATCGTGGGCAGCTGGTTGTGGCCGCCGAGGCTGCGGATAATCAGGAGGCGTGAGAACAATGGAAGAAACTCTGGAAATCCTTCAAGACAATCTTGGACAAGCACTGATCGACACGGCATACATGGTTGTGGTGTCGGCGATTATCGGCGTGGTACTGGGCACGCTGGTAGCATTGCTGCTGTATTTGACTGAGAACCGCTTGTTTACGCCGAACCATGCGCTGAACGTTATTGTAGGGTTCATCGTAAACACGATTCGCTCGCTGCCGTTCCTGATTCTCATGGTGGTGCTTATTCCGGTTGTGCAATTGATTTTGGGTGACCCTTACACGCCGACCGGTGGTGCAATCTCCCTGTCGATCGCCGCAGTGCCGTTCTTCGCGCGAATCGCGGAAAGCGCGTTCTCCGAAGTTGATCCGGGCCTGCTTGAGGCTGCCATCTCCACTGGCGCTACCACACGCCAAATCATTGTGGATGCGGTGTTTCCGCAAGCTTTGCCGTCGTTTATTCGCGGCGTGGTGCTCACCATCATTTCGCTGATCGGCTATTCCGCAATGGTCGGCACCATCGGAGCCGGCGGCATCGGCGATATGGCCATTCAATACGGCTATAACCGTTACGAAACCGGCGTGCTTGTTGTGATTGTTATTATTCTGATCGTCATTGTGCAGATCATTCAGTGGGTTGGCGATTGGTTCGCGCGCAAGGTAACGCACTGATGGTTGCGTATATGCGTGAATGTGCGCATATACAGTCGCGAGATGATAGGGAGGGTTGATTAATGACTTCGTATGTTTCTCCTGTTGCGTTCACTACGGTGGCGCAGTCGATTCCGCCGAATGTGTTCGCCGATATGGATCGCAAAGTGGCTGCCGCGGTTGCCGGTGGGGCTGATGTGATTGATTTGGCCAAAGGCAATCCAGACGCGTTTCCTGCTGATTTCATTCGAGAAGTAGCCAAAAAAGCGGTTGACGATCCGGCAAATGCCCGGTATTCGCCATTCGATGGCAAGCCAAGTTTTCTGCAGGCTGCCGAACAGTGGTATCGCAATACGTACGGTGTTGAGGTTGATTGGAAAACCCAGCTTTTTGCCGTGGAGGGCGCGGTCGATGGTTTGGCCGCGTTGTTCGCCGTGCTGGTTTCCCCAGGCGACGCTGTGGCATATGCGGATCCATATTACCCTTCGTACCATTGCATGACGGTGATGAGCCGTGCCGAGGAGATACTGCTGCCATCGTTGCCGGAGCGTGGGTTCCTGCCGGATTTGGACGCGGTTCCTGCACGGGTGTGGGATCGTGTGAAAGTGCTGGTGCTCAACTATCCGAACAATCCGACGGGTGTGCAGGCTCCGCGCGAGTTTTTGCAGCGTGCCGTTGATTTGGCTCATGAGCATCATGTCGCGATTGTGCAGGATTTCGCATATGCGGGATTGGGTGTCGATGCGCAGCAGATCAGCATACTGTCACTGCCGGGTGCGTTCGATGTTGCGGTGGAAGTGTGTTCGCTGTCGAAAATGTATGCAATGGCTGGCTGGCGTGCCGGTTTCATCGCGGGCAACGACGACATCGTGTCTCATGTGAAGCAGTACCACTATCAAATGGGTTCCATGGTTACGTCCAGCATTCAAGACGCGGGCACCGCGGCGCTGCTGTCGGATCAGAGCTGTGTGGCCGAACTTGCGGAACGGTATGCGTCTCGTCGTGAAATCGTTGCCGGTGGATTGCGTGAAGCCGGACTTGACGTCTTCGATTCAGACGGTGGCATCTACGCTTGGGTACACGCTCCTGAAGGTCAGAAGGGTGAACAGTTTGCCGACATGCTGTTGGAACGTGCGGCCGTCGCCGCGCTACCGGGCACGTGTTTTGGCAAAGTCGGCAAGGATTACGTACGATTCAGCCTGCTCAAATCTGAGGACCAGTTGCGTGAGGCTGTGCGCCGGGTAGCTGCTGTACTAGCGTAGTTTTTCCTGCGTAGCCTTTTATGTATGAACTGGCGATTGCGGTGCGATGCCTTGCATTTCCGCCGTCTGATAGCCGCTTACAAGAAAACGTTATGGTGATTCGCGCGTTCTATAACCAACGTTGATAAGGCGCGGCGCGCGTTGAAACGCAGGATGCGGTTTAGTGGGTACCAGTGACCGCGTGAATGGCATGCGGCAATGAGCCACAACCCGAGGGGGTGCGCACCATGACTAGATTCAACACTCAGCTTGTTCACGGACTGCCGGTCAACGACAACAACACCGGAGCTGTGAACCCGCCGATCTACAACTCGTCCACTTATGCTTTCGAATCGGTTGAGACCATGCCCCGTTGGGATTACGCGCGCAGTGGCAATCCGACCCGCGAGTTTTTGGAGAAGCAGATCGCGCAGCTTGAGCACGGCACGCTCGGTTTTGCGTTCGGCTCCGGTCTGGCCGCGATTCACGCGGTGCTGTCGATCTTCCAGCCGGGCGACCGCATCGTTGTCGGCAAGAACATTTATGGTGGCACCTACGCGCTGTTCCATGAGTATTTCGAGCGTTGGGGCGTCATCGTCGAGGAAGTGGACACCGCCGACTACGAAGCGCTTGATGCCGCTGTTTCCGGGCACTCCGCCAAGGGACCTGCGCATGGTTGTCCGGCGAAGGCCGTGTATTTCGAAGTTCTTACCAATCCGTTGCTGCAGGTCAACAATGTGACGAAGATTTCTGAAATCGCTCATCGCTATGGTGCGATTTCCATTGTCGACAACACATTCGTTACCCCGTATCTGCAGCAGCCGCTCGACCAAGGTGCCGACATCGTCATCCATTCCGCTACCAAGTATCTGGCCGGCCATTCCGAAGTCAACGCCGGTCTTGTGGTGGTCAAGGACGACGAGCTGGGCAAACGTGTCTACTTCGCTCAGAATCGTTTGGGTGGCGTGCTTGCGCCGAACGAATGCGATTCGGTGCGTCGCGGTATTCAGACGCTCGCTCTGCGCATGGACCGCCAGCAGGAGAATGCGCGTGCGATCTCCAGCTATCTGTTGCTGCATCCGCTGGTCAAATCCGTGCATTATCCGGGATTGCCGGGGCATGAGTATGAGATTGCCTCGAACGGGCTCAAGGGCGGCGGTGCCGTGCTGAGTTTCGAAGTCGTGCCGGGGGTCAATCCAGCGGATGTGCTCAACAACCTGCACATCTTCCGACTGGCAGTGTCTTTGGGCGCGGTGGAATCGCTTGCTGAACTGCCCTGTCGCATGACGCATTTCGAACTTCCTCGAGAGGAACGCCTGAAGGTCGGTATCACCGACGAGTTGGTGCGTCTCGCCGTCGGCATCGAGGACAAGCAGGACCTCATCGAGGATCTTGGCCAAGCCTTTGACATCGCATACGAGAACTATCTCAAACGTCACGTAGGCGATGATCTGTTCGCTTTGGCGCAGCATGTGTACGCCTGATTTCGGGGCATCGGCGAACCATAACGATTCAATACTGTTCAAGGGGTGAATACTGATATGAGCACAACAGCGGAGGATGGCTGTTTCGAGACCAAGGCAATCCACGCCGGATATGATCGGCAGGCGAACGCCGATGCGGTGAGCGTGCCGATCTACGCTTCCGCGGCTTTCGATTTGGAGAATGCGCGACGTGGCGACGCGCTTGCGGGCGGCGAGTTGAGTGGATTTGAATACTCCCGTGTCGCGAATCCTACAGTTGATGCGCTCGAACGGCGGCTTGCGGCGCTTGAAGGTGGTGTCGGTGCCGTCGCGCTTTCCTCGGGCATGGCTGCGGTCACTTATGCATTGATGTGCGTGGCTGAGGGTGGTGGTCGTATCATCGCTCCGGTGAATTTGTATGGTGCGTCCATCGACGCGCTTGGCGATTTCCTGCCGAAATTCGGCATTTATGGCGATTTCGTCAGCGACATCAACGATCTGGCCGCCGTCGAAGCGGCGATTGGCGATGATACGAAGGCAATCTACACTGAATCCGTGGCGAATCCCAGCACTGCGGTCGCTGATATTGAAGGCCTTGCACAAGTGGCACATCGGCATGGCATTCCATTGATCGTCGATAATACCGTGCCGACGCCGTATCTGCTACGTCCCATCGAATTCGGTGCCGATGTCGTGGTACATTCCACTACGAAAGGCATCACCGGCCATGGTAACGCCCTTGGCGGTGTGGTCGTTGATGCAGGACGATTCGATTGGAACAACGGCAAATTCCCAGGGCTTACGGGAAAAGAGTTGGTTATTAGCGACCAACGTGCCGGTACATGGGAAAGCTTTGTCAGTAGTTTCGGCAATCAGGCATTCATCAAACGTATCCGTATCAAGTATTTGCGTACATTCGGCGCAGTGCAAAGTCCGTTCAATGCGTATCTGCAGTTGATTGGATTGGAGACGCTATCGGTGCGTGAAAAGCAGGAAGTGGCGTCCGCGTATGCCATCGCGAAACATCTACAGTCGGTGCCTCACGTCAAGATGGTCAATTATGCGGCTCTAGAAGGGCAGCCGACTACCGATTTTGCCCATAAATATCTGCCGAACGGTATTGGCACCATCCTGTCATTTACGGTGGAAGGCGACGAACGTAACGTCGAACGCATTCTGGATTCCACGAACGTGTTCTCTTACGTGCCGAATATCGGCGATTCGCGCTCACTGATTGTCAATCCGACGAAGGTGACGCACCGTGAGGTGCCTGCCGGTTATTACGACGCGGCAGGCGTGAGCGACAATCTCATCCGTCTATCGATTGGTTTGGAAAACGTCGACGATCTGATCGCCGACCTTGACCAGGCGATTGCCGGGGCGTACTGAGTTTTTGATGAGATTTTTTAGCCCGCAAACCCGGTATTTCAATGCCGGGTTAGGGCGTACCGAAGTTTGCGTATGGTAACGGATGTGCTACGATTATTCCCATGAGCGCAAGCGATGAACGGTTCACATATGGTAGGACTTCGGTATACAATCTGAACTACCACATCGTCTGGTGCGCGAAATACCGTCGCAAGGTGCTTAAGAACGGAATCGACTCGGATTTGAAGACGATTCTCAGGGAGATAGCCGACGAGCACGGCTACCGCATTCCCCGCATGGAGGTCGGCTTGGACGACCACATCCACCTGTTCGTGTCAGCGCCACCGAAAATCAGCGTGAGCAGCATCGTCAAACAGTTGAAGGGCACATCCAGTCTCCGACTGTTCGCCATGCACCCCGAACTGAAAAGCCAATACTGGAAACGCAAGGGCGAACGGAGCCTGTGGTCGCCCAGCTATTTCGCGGAAAGCATCGGCTCGGTCAACGAGCGGGCGGTGGCCAAATACATCGACGACCAACGGTCGAAGGAGCGTGAATCACAATGACCATGCGCAAGGTGGCGCAGCGCATACCGTTCACGCCGTCCAGGACTCAGGCCGCGTTGCTGGAACGGTGCTTCGGAGCCCGCCGTTTCGTCTACAACCAGCAGGTCGAGGCGTTCAATGCGTACGACAAGGAGACGAACCCGAACCCCGAATATCCGAACGTATCCGGCATGAAGAACGCGAACGGATGGCTCAAGGACAGTCCGATCCCGTCGAACGCGTTGAGCAACGCCATCATGGACTTCCGCAAGGCACGGTCGGCGTACTTCCGCAAAGCCCAGTACGAGAAGCATCGTCCCCGTTTCGCCTCAAGGAACGACAACATCCAATCGTTCCGCAATGCCATGCCGATACGCCGTATGGACGGCAACCGGTACCCGTTGTCCAGGAAGCTCGGCTCGGTGCGCATCCGCAAACGCGACCGGTTGCGTTATCCGATCGAGAACCTGTCCAGCTGGACGGTGAAACGTGAGAACCGGACGTACTATCTCGTGTTCCTGTTCGACGTGGACATCCAGCCGAAAACGCAGGCCGAGGGCCGTATCGGCATCGACTTGGGCGTCAAGGATCTCCTCACGCTGTCCACCGGCGAGAAGATCGACTATCCGAACCGGCTGCGCCGATTGGAGGCTGACGTCAAACGGGAGCAGCGCAAACTATCCCGTCGAACGAAAGGGTCGAACAACTACCGCAGACAGAGGGCGATCGTGGCCAAGGCGTACGCCAAGCTCCGCCACTACCGCGATAACTTCCAGCACCAACTGTCCCACAGGCTGATAGAAGAGAACCAATTCATCGGCATGGAGACGTTGGCGGTACGCAACATGACACGGAAGGCACGCAAGAGGCTGGACGCCGAAGGCAGACCCATGCGCAACGGCCAGTCACGCAAACGCGCGATGAACCGTTCCATACTCCGCGACGGGTGGAGCGGTCTCGTGGACAAGCTCTCCTACAAGGCGGAATGGTATGGTCGCACCCTCGTCCAAGTGGACAGGTTCTACCCGAGTTCCAAACTCTGCCATGACTGCGGGCACAAGTACGAGGGATTGCGGCTGTCCGAACGCGGATGGGTGTGCGAACGGTGCGGAATCCCACACGACAGGGACGTGAACGCCGCGTTGAACATTCGCGACGAGGCATTGCGGCTCAGCCGAGAAAAAGCATGACAAAAGAAGAGGAACCGGCCGGCAACCGGGGATAGCCCGCTAAAAATGGGAAGCCTCTGGATTCAGACGTATCGTCTGAATCCAAGCAAGCCCAGTTCGCAGGAATCCCGTGGTTTCAACCACAGGAGTGTCAATTCTATGGAGCCGACTGGTGCGGCGACTGTCGCCGAGCCAAGGCGGCATTGGACCGTTTCGGGGTCGCCTACAGCCTTCATGATATCGAGCATGAGGATGGTGCTGCAGAGAAGGCCATTGCGATCAGCGGACAGCAGCACATTCCCGTGATTCGGTTCGCTGCCGATGGCTCATGGCTGGTGGAGCCTTCGGCCACACAGTTGCAAGCCAAATGCAAGGAGCTCGGCCTGATCTGATTCAACATTTCGTATGCCATCTCACGAGCCGGACAAGGGGAATTGTCTCCTGTTCGGCTCGTAGACGTATGTGGGCCGGCTTCCGAACGGACTTTGCCCAGCTCGCGGACATTGTCTGCACGCGATTGCATTCTTTGGTAAATTTTTGCTTGGGTTCGGCAATAGTTGCAGAGCCTACGGAAAGCCGTCAATCAACAGGCTTTCGAGAGAAAACCAAAGAAGGGAGTAATGCCATGCCGTTCCTTATTACGCTCCTTGTCATTGCACTTATCATCGCTTTTCTGTTCCTGTCCGCGTTGTTCATCGTGCCGCAGCAGCAGGCCTACATCATCGAACGTTTCGGCAAGTTCAACAAGGTGCAGTTCGCCGGCATTCATATTCGAATCCCGTTCGTGGATCGCATCGCCATGAAAACCAACATGCGTGTCAACCAGCTCAACGTGCAGTTGGAAACCAAAACGCTCGACAACGTGTTCGTCACCGTGGTGGCCTCTACCCAGTTTCGTGTCGATCCCAGCAATGTGGCGACCGCATACTACGAGCTGCGCGATCCGGCCGGCCAGCTGCGCTCCTATATGGAGGATGCGCTTCGTTCCGCCATTCCTGCATTGTCTTTGGACGATGCATTCTCCCGCAAGGACGATGTCGCTTTTGACGTGCAGAAGACTGTCGGCAATGAAATGTCCCGCTTCGGCTTCACCGTGGTCAAAACGCTGATCACGGCCATCGACCCGAGTCCACAGGTCAAGAACGCCATGGATTCCATCAACGCGGCACAGCGCGAAAAGGAAGCCACGCGTCAGCGTGCCGAGGCCCAGCGTATTCAGATCGAGACCCAGGCGGCCGCCGAGGCTGAGAAGACACGCCTTCAGGGTGAGGGCCAGGCTAATTATCGTCGTGAGATCGCCAACGGTATTGTCGACCAGATTAAGAGTCTGCAGGCTGTCGGCATGAATGTGAACGACGTGAACAATGTGGTGCTGTTCAACCAGTATCTCGACACCATGCGTAATCTTGCCTCGTCGCAGAACGCGAAGACGGTGGTGTTGCCTGCTTCGACGCCTGGTGGCTTCAATGAGATGCGTGACCAGATCATCCAGGCCATGATGTCCGCGGGAGAAGCTGCGAAATAGTCGCACAATAGCCGCAACGTCATATTGAATGGCATTGACACCAAGTGGGGACGTCCCGTAAAGGGCGTCCCCACTTGCGTTTGATGCTGATGCGGTATTATGCGTGAGCTTGGCTATCTCGGGGTGTTCCCCTAAGGGATGCGAAGAACGAGGAAATAGTATAAACTCGGTCACGGATCAAGCGCGTTAGACGCCATACGGGGAAGGCAAAGAGGACTATGGCGAATATTGAAGGGCAAAAGTCGGTGATGGAGACGCGCAGACCCATCATCGAAGTGAAGAACCTCCGTAAGGAGTATCCAGTGCTCGACGAGACCGTCGTGGCGTTGGAACGTATCAATCTCACCATTCCGCAAGGTCAGATCTGCTGCATTTATGGCGAATCCGGTTCCGGCAAATCCACTCTGCTCAACCAGCTTGCCGGTATGGAAAAACCAACCAAGGGCGGTGTGCGCATCAGGGGAGTGCCCATCTCCCGTCTTGACGAACGGCAGTTGGCGGAATTCAGGCAGAAGCATCTCGGTTTCGTATTCCAGTCATACAATCTGCTGCCCAATCTGACCGCCGTCGAAAACGTGGCAATGCCGTTGATGTTCCAAGGCATGCCGAAAAACAAGCGCGAGGCAATCGCCAAGAAAATGCTGAAACGAGTAGGGCTCGGCAAACGCATGAACCACTACCCGACGCAAATGTCAGGCGGACAGCAACAGCGTGTCGGCATCGCGCGAGCGTTCGCAGCCAGACCGCAAGTCGTATTCGCCGACGAACCGACCGGCAACCTCGACTCCAAAACCAAAACCGACGTGATGAACATGATCTGCGCGTTCGCTCGCGACCTCGATCAAACCATCGTGCTCGTCACGCACGATGACAATATGGCGCAATATGCCGATCGTATCGTAACGCTGCTCGACGGGCGCATTATCGACGACCGTCTGGTGAATAACGCGTGACAGCAAGAAGAGAAGGGAAAAACCATGAATAAAGGCAGCCATTCCGTGAAATTCATCAACATGGTCATCGCACTGGTGGCATCCGCCGTCATCGCGTTGACCTGCATCGTGCCGACGGCGCTCGCCGAAGATGGCGATGGCACGGACGCCGGCAACGGTGGTTCCACCGTGCAGCTGGCGGGTCCGGTGCCGAATATCATCATCACCAACTTCACGTATGGCGACGGTTCCGTAGCGGTCGGCACGAATTTCGATCTTGGCTTCACCTTCCAGAACATGGGCAAGGTCGCAGTCAGCAATATGGTTGTGACCGTTGACGGCGGCGAGAATTTCGCCATTTCCGGCGGCACGAACACGTTCTATTACGATTCGCTATGGGCGGGTTACTCGCTGACGCAGACCGTGCCCATGCAGGTGCTGCCGAGCGCGAAGAACGGTGCGCAGGGCATCGATATCAACTTCAAATACGAGTATGTCGATGGCGACACCCGCAACTCCAACACTTCGGATATTAAGATTTCCGTACCGGTTTCACAGCCTGACCGCTTCGAACTGGGTAATCCCGTGCTTCCCAACACCATCAATGCGGGTGAGGAATCCACTATTTCCATGGAATATGTGAACAAGGGCAAGGGGGATGTGTCCAACGTCGAAGCGTCCATCGAGGGCGACGGCATCACCGCCACACAAGCCACACAGTATATCGGCAATGTGGCATCCGGTGCCTCCGGCTCCATTGGATTCGCTTTCACCGCTGATGCGGCCGGCGAATATGATGCCAAGCTGAAGGTGACGTACGAGGATGCCAATGGCCAGCAGCAGACCAAGGAATCGCCGGTAAAAATCACGGTGTCTGAGGCACCGGCCCCTGTCGATCCCGGTACGGATGTTGGCCCGCAGGAAAACCAGGGCGTTCCGGCTTGGGTGTGGATTGTCATTGCCGCGGCTGTCGTTGCTGTGATCGCCATTGTGGTCGTAGTGGCTGTGCGTCGCCGCAAGAAGGCGAAGAAGGCGGCCGAGGATGATGATTGGGATTGGGATTCCACCGATTCGCATGCCGGCACTGATGCTGATGGCACTGCCGATACGGCTGGCACCACGGTAGGCGCTATTGATGCGCCGACCCAGGTGATTGATTCCGTGCCCTCCGTCAAGGAGTGAGCATGCGTTTTTCGGATATCGCACGTTCGTGCATGCAGAATCTGCTGCGTCGCAAATCACGTACGGTTCTTACGGTGCTTGGTGTGATCGTCGGTTGCTGTTCGATCGTGCTCATGATTTCCATTGGCCAGGGCATCAACGAACAGAACGAGCAGATGCTCAAAAACATGGGCAACCTGAACGACATCACCGTATACGCGGACGGCGGAGGTTCACATTCCACGGCACCGTCATCCAGCGTGAGCGGTGCTGGCAGCGAACAGGCGAAACTCGATGATGACGCCGTGCAGAATTTCCGCAGCATTGCCGGTGTGGCTGGAGTACTTCCACAGAAAACGATGTCATACAGTGTGGATGCCACGCAAGGAGCCGGTTCTCGGTACGTGTCGCAATATGTCAACGTGGTGGGAGTCGACGCCACTCAATTGGAAGAATCCGGCTATAAATTGGCCAGTGGACGTCTTCCGATGCGTGCCGGCGAAGTGTTGGCGGGCAAATCCTTCGTGTATTCGTTCTACGACAAGTATGCGTCAGATCCGAGCAATCATCGTACAGAAGCGGGCGGTTATTACTGTGATGAGCACGGTTGCGCCCAATCCGAAGGCGAAGACCCATTCTTCGATATGCTGAACTCCAAAATCACACTGATCACCGGAGCCAACTATCAAAGTCCCGACGACTACCGCAAGGTGGGCGGCGGATCCGTGGCGCCATCCGATTCAGGCAGTGGTGAGAATCCCACCATTACCATGCCATACACTGTGGTGGGTGTCATTGATTCCTCCGCCAACAACTATGATGCGTTCACTTCCGGCATTGTGATGAGCATCGACGATATGAAAACGTTGAACGCCAAAATATCGGGGGGCGCCAAGGCCAACACGTCAAGCAAGGTCGTTTACGATCAGGTACTGGTGCACACCCAAGACATCAAAGACGTTGCCGACGTTGAAGCGCAAATCAAGGGCGCCGGTTATCAGACTTCCTCGTTTGAGCAAACGCGTAAGGAGATCGAAAAGCAGTCGCGGGGCATCCAGTTGGCGTTGGGTGGCATTGGTGCGGTGTCGTTCTTCGTTGCCGCGATTGGCATTGCCAACACCATGATCATGTCGGTGTCGGAACGTACTCGCGAAATAGGCATTATGAAAGCTCTCGGCTGCTATGTGCGTGATATTCGCATGATGTTCCTGTGTGAGGCTGGCGCGATTGGCCTAGTTGGCGGTGTGATTGCCTGCCTGATTTCTGAAATCGGTTCGATAGGCATCAATATGGCGTCTTTGGGTGGATTCAGTGTTGAGAATCTCGGCAAGGCGATTATGGGCGGCGACGATGTGAGTCGTATTTCGGTGATTCCATGGTGGCTTTTTGTGGTGGCCATGCTGTTTTCGATTGCCGTCGGCGTGATCGCAGGTTTCGGTCCTGCCAATAAGGCTGTGAAGATTCCGGCTTTGGATGCCATCAAGAATGATCAGTGATTGCTGATTGCGTGACTGATTACAGATTGGCGGGAATGGTCTTGCGGATATAGCGACCGTTCCCGCCAATTCGTTGATACACATTAATTATTCGTTGAGAATACCGTGAATTCGAGAGACAATGGTTGCCGCGGTCAATCCGTAACGTTCATTAAGCTCGTCAAGCGGCACTCGATCGGTGAACTCTTTGGATGCACCAAAATTCAGCACACGAACGTGAGAAGTTTTGGTATTATTGGAATTTGCGTAGAACGCGGTGACCTTCTCACCCCATCCGCCTTCCAACTGGCCATCCTCCAACGTAACGACCAAACGATGCCCATCGGCAAGCATCGTCAGCAATTCGGCATCCATCGTGGAATACTGCAATGCGTCAACAAGCGTCGTAGTGATCGCAGCATGCGTCTCATCATCTTCAGCAAGCGCCGACGTAACTTCCGCAGCCAACGGCATGGTGTTACCGAGTCCAATAATCGCAACATCTTTGCCAGGCTGAACAATCCGATAGCGGGAGAATGGGCATCCCCCGGCAATATTGACGGCTGGATCATGCTCTTCGGCACGCTGCAACGGGTCGAATGCCATATCGGCGGCACGTTCGAGTGAAAGAATCTGCTCGCCAGGCATACGAATCGCCACCACGCCATGGTCGGACGGGCCGGTTGCCCAAGCCAGCATGTCAAGCATCTGTTCGCCGCTTGCGGGAGCCAAACAGGTCACGTCAGGAACATTGGCGAACATCGTCATATCGAATGTGCCTGAATGCGTGTTGTCGGCGCCGGAAATTCCCGCACCGAAAATCAGCAGTGTGGCAGGAACATGATTCAACGCCAACTCTTGTTGCAGCTGGTCGAAGGTGCGTTGGAAGAACGTGGCGGAAGTCGCAAGCACGGGGCGGCCACCCGCTTTGGCGATGCCCGCGGCGAACGCAGCCGCATGCTCTTCCGTAATGCCGGTATCAACGTAATGCGCGCCCGCACGCTCGCGAAAATCTCGTGTGATGCCGTTCGATCCAGGGGTTGCGGGGGAGATGACCACCAACCCCGGCTCGTTGCTGAAACGGCGTTCCAACGATGCCATGGCCATTTCGCCATAGTATTTACGTGCGTCGAGCGGTTTACCGAGCGAGGCCTCCGGATCCTGCCAATGATTGGCCTCGCATTTGCCCGCATGAGGTTGAGGATTGGTCTGATTACAGCCGTCCGAACCATTGTCGGACTCTTCACCATCGTCGAAGCCCAAGCCTTTGGTAGTGTGAATATGCACTACGATCGGGTGATCGATACCTTTGACCTCGTTCAACACCTCCACTAGCGTGTCAACATCATTGCCCTGCTCCACGTAGCGGTAATCCAAGCCGAATGCCTTGAACAGGTTCAGTTCCGCCGTGCCATCTGACGCACGTAACTTGGCAAGCTGACCGTACATGCCACCGAAATCCTCAGCGATCGACATTTCATTGTCATTGACGATGATGATGAGATTGCCGCCCTGTTCGGCAGCGTTGTTCAGCCCCTCGAAAGCGATTGCTGAACTTAAGGAACCGTCTCCGATAATGGCGACGACATTGCCGATAGTGCTTTCTCCTGTTGCAGTGCGTTGCATATCGCGGGTTTTGGCGAGACCGCACGCGAGTGAAATCGAAGTGCCGGTATGACCAAGTACAAACGAATCATGCTCGCTTTCCAACGGATTGGTGAAACCGGTCACCTCGCCGAATCGGGATTTGTCGAGGTACGCTTCGGCACGTCCGGTAAGCATCTTGTGCACGTAGCTTTGGTGCGACACGTCGAAAATAAAACGGTCGTGAGGCGAGTTGAACACGCGATGCAATGCCACGGTGAGTTCCACCACGCCAAGATTCGAGCCTATATGCCCGCCATGCTTCCTGCCGTAATCAAGCAGCGTGGTGCGGATTTCAAAGCATAAGTCGCGTAATTGTTGGGCTGAAAGGGCATGTACGTCCGCAGGAGTGTGAATCGAACTCAAAATGCCAGCGGTCATCGTGCGCAATCACCCTTCCCTACGATCAGTGCAACCAAGTGCGAAATCTTATCCCACTGTATGCCCCGACGAGGGTGTTTGCGGGCAAAGGAGCGCAAAGTCTTCTCAACTTGAGGCACAATAGAGGTGTTTGCAATCGTGAAAAGCCGTTATTCGCAAAGGAGCGCGAACATGAAAGCCGTATATGCCAACGGAACGAATTATGATGATCCGCTGTCTATGCTCGAAGTGGGCGATATGCCCGAACCTGAAACCAAGCCATTCTGGTCCACCATTCGTGTGAAATCAGCGAGCGTGAACCATCATGACGTGTGGAGTCTGCAAGGTGTGGGGCTTGCCGACGAGCAGACGCCGATGATTCTCGGCACCGATGCGGCTGGCGTGCTGCAAGAAGACATTCCCGTGAGCAAGGGGCTTAAGGCCGGCTCCGAAGTGGTGCTGTACACGCTCATCGGCACCGATGGGGCCGGAGTCATGCCGGGGGAGCGTCGTTCGATTCTTTCCGAACGATATGCGGGAACTATGGCCGAATGCACGCAGGTGCCCAGCGCCAACGTGTTCGCCAAGCCTGAGAATCTCAACTTCGATGAGGCTGCAGCATTGGGCACCAGCTGGCTTACCGCATATTCTTTGCTGTTCACGTCAGCGAATGTGAAGCCGGGAGATACGGTGCTTGTTCAAGGTGCCGGCGGAGGCGTGTCGACCGCTGCGATCCAGCTTGCCCATGCGGCTGGATTGGAAGTGTTTGTTACCTCACGTAGCGAAGACAAGCGCAATCGTGCATTGGAAATCGGCGCTGACGCGGTGTTCGAATCGGGTGTGCGACTGCCTCGCAAGGTGGATGCCGTCATCGAATCCGTCGGAGCGTCCACTTGGAGCCATTCTGTCAAATCCGTGCGTCCGGGAGGCACCATCGCCATCTGTGGCGCGACCACGGGCGATCAGCCTGGCGCCGAACTTACGAGAATCTTCTTCCAAGATATTCGTGTGCAAGGCAATACCATGGGTTCTCGCGAGGATTTCGCACGCCTGTTGAAATTCGTGGAACATGCCGATCTGCATCCGGTCATCGACTCCGCATATGCGATCGATGATGCGCGACTTGCGTTTTCCAAAATCGTGAATGGTGACGTTTTCGGGAAAATCATGTTACACATCTAGCCGATTGCGTAAAGTAAACGGTGTTCAAGAACATGTTCTTTTGGATTCTTTCGGAGGTCTTTGATGGCAGACAACAAGCCTGAAGTCGCAGTGATCATGGGGTCGGCGAGCGATTGGGAAACCATGAAGCACGCCTGCGAGATGCTTGACCAGTTCGAAGTGCCGTACATGAAGCAGGTGATTTCCGCGCACCGCACCCCGGAATTGATGGGTGAGTTCGCGCATAATGCCCGTGCCAACGGTCTGAAGGTCATTATCGCCGGCGCTGGCGGCGCGGCACACCTGCCGGGTATGGTGGCGGCCCAGACTACTCTGCCGGTCATCGGCGTACCGGTGCGTTCCCATGCGTTGTCCGGCTGGGATTCGCTGTTGTCCATTGTGCAGATGCCGGGCGGTATTCCGGTCGCCACCACTGCGGTTGGCAATTCCGGTGCCACAAACGCGGGCCTTTTGGCTGTGAGCATTCTAAGCACCACCGATGAGCGTCTGACCAATGCCCTGCAGGAATACCGTGACTCGCTGAAGGAAAAGGTGGCTGAATCCAATGCCCAGCTTGTCTGAGGAAACCAACGGCCGTGTTGAAAGGCTGATGCCGGGCGCCACCATCGGCATTATCGGTGGTGGTCAGCTTGGCCGTATGATGGCGTTGTCTGCCCGCTATATGGGCTTCCGCATCGGAGTTCTCGACCCGACACCGGACTGCCCGACCGCGCAGGTGGCTGATTTCCAGGTCACTGCCGAATATGACGACATCACCGCAATCCGCGAACTAGCCGAAAAATCCGACGTACTCACGTACGAATTCGAAAACGTGGACGCGGACGCAATCGACCAGGTGCGCGCGCTTGCAGCGGCTCCGCAGGGCACCGATCTGCTGCGCGTCACGCAGGACCGTGTCAACGAGAAGCAGTTCATCAACGACCATGGCACACCGACCGCACCGTGGAAGGCCGTCAACAGTGTTGAGGAACTTGACTCGGCACTCGATGAGATTCATTACCCGGCGGTGCTTAAAACCCGTTCCGGCGGCTATGACGGACATGGACAGACAGTGCTCAAGTCGGACGCCGATCTTGAAAAGGTGCGTGCCCGTGCCGATCGCGGTGGCGGATTCCCACCAAGCATTCTCGAAGGCTTCGTCGACTTCGCATTCGAAGCGAGCATTCTCGTTGCGGGCAACGGCAAGGATTACGTGACTTTCCCGATCGTGCGCAACGAGCATCGCAACAATATCCTGCATATGACCATTGCTCCCGCCGAAGTTAGCGAAGCCGTGGCGAAGGAGTCGCACGAACTCGCGTTGCGCTTGGCGCAGGGCTTCGAATTGGCGGGCATTCTCGCCATTGAACTGTTCGTCACCAAGGATGAGCAGGTTATCGTCAATGAGCTTGCGCCTCGCCCGCATAATTCCGGCCATTACACCATCGAGGCCTGCTCGTTCGACCAGTTCGACGCGCATATCCGGGGTATCGCAGGTTGGCCGCTCGAACAGCCTGAACTGCTCAAACCGGCCGTCATGGTCAATGTGCTCGGCCAGCATGTGGCACCGACCCGTGCGCTGATTGCCGAGCATCCGGAATGGAGCATGCACGACTATTGCAAGGCCGAAGTGCGCCATGACCGCAAGATGGGTCATATTACCGTGCTGACCAACGATACTAAGCAGACCGTGGCCGATCTTGAGCGGACTGGCTGCTGGGATGATCTCAAGAAGATCTGAGACAGGCCATATGCAGCCGTATATATGAGGTCTGATATATAAAGGTGTATCAGGTAATTTCAGATTGATGGCATATGCGCATCCGGATGTGGAATTCGGATGCGCATATTGTAATGGCCCGCAGTCGGGTAGATTGGCGGATGGACGCGTGGAACGGAACACCAAACAGAAGGAACTCATTCATGAGGCGCTCAAGGCGAGCAACGAATTCGTCTCCGCGCAGAACCTGCATCGCCGACTTGAGGATGAAGGCGTGAAGGTCGGATTGGCCACCGTGTACCGCCAGCTGAACGCTTTGGCGGATGCCGGAGAGGCCGATACCGTGCGTATGAGTGGTCAGCAGCTGTTCCGTCTGTGCGGTGACGATGGTCACCATCATCACCTGGTGTGTACGGGCTGCGGTAAGACGGTGGAGATCGAATCGCCATCCGAATCCTGGCTGCGGGGCATCTCGCAAAAATACGGGTTCACCATCGAACGGCACACGCTGGAAGTGTTTGGAATGTGTTCGGAATGCCAGAAAAAAAGCGCACTTAAATAGGCTCGGAGATATAGGGAATCATAGGAAATACACATGATGCCCGGTTTTTCGAACGGTAATGGGGTTCGAAAAACCGGGCATCGGTATTCCATGGCTATGGTTGCCGGCAATGGCTGTATGCCATGGAAGGATCAGTGGGCCAGCATTTCCGTGGCCACCTCATCGGCGCTCATCGAAGCGGGGTAGTAGGTTGGCCAGTTGTCCATCTCCTTGAGGGTCTCCGCTTGGGAATCTCCCGAGAAGATGTGGAAGTGCGCGGCCTTGCCCGAAGCGATGCCATGGTCGGAGAACTGCACCGCCTTCGGCGCGCCCGCCGGAACGTCACCGGTGGCGGTGAACAGGTAGCGCACGCCGCGGTTGCCCTTGGCATAGTCGAGGATCTTGTAGCCGTCGTACTTGTACGTGGCGGTGGTGCTCTTGCCATTGCGGGTGAACGTGATCTGATCGCCCTTGATGGTGATCTTCTCCACGTCGGTCTCGTAGCCGGTGTCGTAGTACTTATTGTATTCGGCTTCGGTCATGTCGCCCTTCTTGGCCTTGGCTTGTATCACCTTCTTGAGCTTTCCTTCCTTCAGCAGCGGATACACGGACTGCCATTCGCCCTCGTAATCGGACAGGTCACGGTCCTTGACGTCCTGGGTGAGGAACCAGCCGTTCATGGTGTCGTTGGCCAGCGCCTGGTTGGCGATGGTGGTGAGCCATCCGAGCAGGGTCTTCTGGTTCTCGGGCAGCTGTTCTGTCGCCGAGACGATGGTCTTATGGGAGGAGAGAGCGGCCTCGTTGAGCTTCTTGGCGAAGCCGTCCATTTCCTGCGGGTTGACCACCAGCAGATCCACATCCGAACCGGAGACGGTATCGATCGCGTTCTTCAGGTCGGCGGCGGAGGGCTCGGAATCGCTGTTCATCGCGTTCGTGTAGGTCTCGGGCGTCTTGTCGATCGATCCGGCGTAATCAAGCAGGTAGTTGATGATGGATTCGGTGGCAACATAGCGGCGCTGGATGCCCTTAGCGCGCGCCTTGTTGATCAATGCCACGAAATCGGCGTAATCGCCGTTCCAATCATTGAAGTGGCGCTGCGCGGTCTGCGCGGTGTCGGAGCTTTCGCCGGCTTTGTTCTCATAGGCTTCGGTGATGGCGTTGGCGGCCTTCAGCACGGCCTCCGGGCTGAACCACAGGTGCGGGTTGGTGCTGCCGTGGTGGTGATGATGACCGGAATCGCCATCGGAGTGTTCATGCGAGTGTTCCTTCATGGCGGTGATGCCCATGATGTCGCCGACGTTCACGATGGTCTGCTTGCTTTTGTCGAACTGTGCCTTTTCGGCCCAGCCGTCGTATCCGGCGCCGTTGAGTACCACGATGTCGGCCTTGGTGAGCTTGGCCATGTCGGACGTCGTCGGCTCATAGTCGTGGGGCTCCACGGAAGTGGAATTGATCAGGGAAGTGACCTTGACGCATGATCCGCCGAGTTCCTGGGCGAGCGATCCCCACTGGTTCACGGATGCCACGACATCGAACGTCGTGCTACAGGAATCGGAGACCTGCTGGTTTGCGGCGCTGGCGCTGGTGTTGCCGTCGGTCGCGGTACCGCGCGGATTGGCGATCGAGAGGCCTCCCGCGACGATGCCCGCCACGGCAAGACCCGCGACAAAGCTGACGATTGACGCTGCGATGCGGTGCTTGTTGTTGGCTGCTGAGGCGTTTTCAGCCTGCTGCGCGTTTTGGATATGGCTGGTATTTGAATCAGTCATGCTCTTCTCTTCTACCTTTGTTAGGGGGTATTGTGTAACCCATCTGATATGCCGATCGGAATTTATGCCTTCTGTGGCTTGCCTGCGGTGATCGCTGTGTGGAAAGCCTGCCGATGAAGTTCCGCGACATGGATAATATAGCAAATGAGAATCGTTATCAACAAGGAAAGAGGTAGGTGTGTCGCGCATGTGGGATGTGCGGATTGTGGTTCATGGCAAAGCCATGCTTTCCGAAAGGAGTGCGAACTGTGGTGGACGCTGAGAAGGGCGTGAAGGAACGCGTCACCAGGCCGAGGCTGCTTATCGCGCAGGTGGTGGGTGATATGCGTCGTTTCGTCTCTGCGCAACAGATAGTCGAGGTGCTGAAACGCCGCAATCTCAAAGTCGGGACCGCGACCGTATACCGTAATCTGAAACTGATGGCCGAGCAGGGGGTCGACGTCATCCACGTCGATGACGAGACGTTCTACCGTGAATGCTCGGATGGCAAGCGCCATCACCATGTCATCTGGCGCGTATGCGGGCGCACTGTGGAAATCGAGGTGCCGGGACTTGAGCGGTGGATTGACAAGGCGATGGCGCATCCGCATTATCGGGATGTCGACCATGATTTGGAGAGTTTCGGTATCTGCCTGAAATGCGCGCAAGCGCAAGACAAATCGCATCATGGCGAAGATGCCGTGAAATCAGCGGATTCGGGCGGTGCTGTCATGAAATCTGATAATTGATTTCATTAATTTCCTTCACGGGGAGCGTGTCCGTAATATTCATGGTGGAAAGCAAAATGTATGACGGCAATGAAAAGAATTGCAAGATGACCATCAAGAACTACGACGAGCGCGCTTGCGAAATCGTTACCGAAGAAGGCGTTTTCGCAGTCGACAAGGACGTTCTGGCCAAGTTCGATCCGTCCAAGCACGAGCACGGCGTTGCCGTTTGCGGTTGCTGTGGCTGCTGCTTCGATGGCGACTGCTGCAACGATTCCGACTGCGGCAGGTGCGAGGGCAAGCACTGCGACAAGACCTGCCGTGAGAACTCCGAGAACCACGAGTGCGCGTTCTGCCACCTTGCGTTTGACGTCAATGAGAAGTGCCATGACGAGATCCTCGCCGATCTCAAGGAGCTGAAGAGCGAGCTCGCTGACTGATTGCCATTCATGAAGTCGGCGCAGATGCAGAATAATCACGTCGTCGGCTTTGGCGATATGAAATGAAAAAGAAATCGCCTCGCGGTATGCGAGGCGATTTCCTGCTTATCTCAACCGTTCGACCCGAGCTGCAAGTACGGGCTAGACCCTCCGCTCCGGAACGACGGTGATTTCGTTCCGGAGCAAGTGACGCATCGAAGCCGATACGCCACGATTAATTGCGCGGGCGTCAGAGTTTGTCGACGTCCACATACCCCTTACGCACGGCTGGCACCAGATATCCTGGAACCTGCACTTTACGGCCGTCGGGCGTAGTCGTGGTGACGAGATCCACTGGCTTCGCCTTCCAGTTGGAACGGCGTGAATGAGTGTTCGCTCGGGAGGTCCTTGTCTTTGGAAGTGCCATCAGCCCTGCCTCGCTTTCCAGCGCGGATTCTTCTTGTTGATGACGTACAGATGGCCGCGGCGACGGACGACCATCGATCCGTCCTTGCGCAGCAGGGAACGGATGGAAGCCTTGACCTTCATGTCATTTATCCTTTCTGCCGTAGCGATTGTTGAACTTCTGCACCTGGCCCGCGGTGTCGAGCACCACGGATTTTCCGGTGTAGAACGGATGCGAGTAGCTGGTGACGTCTACGGTGTACAGCGGGTACGTGTTGCCGTCCTCCCATTCGATTTTGGGAAGCTTGTCGGCCTTGGATACCAGCGTCGAACGCGTCAGGAACATGGTTCCGGTGGATTGGTCTTTGAACACCACCGGGCCATATGGCGGATGAATGCCTTTCTGCATGATTGATTCCTTTGATGGATGATGTGCTTTGTCGACGTTCTCCGGTTGATCACCAGCTGGACTTGGTGACGCCGGGCAGTTCGCCCTTGTGCGCCTTTTCCCTGAAGTTGATGCGGGAGAGGCCGAACTTGCCGACGTAGCCGCGCGGCCTGCCGTCGATGGCGTCGCGGTTGCGCAGCCTGGTCGGGCTGGCGTTGCGGGGGAGCGCGTGCAGCTTGCGCATGGCCTCGTCGCGTTCCTCCTGGGACAGATGCGAATTGACGGAATCCTCCTTGTGCTTCAGCCTGCGTTCCGCGTACTTCGCCACGGTAAGTTCACGCTGGCGCTGCTTGACGATTTTGCTGGTTTTTGCCATGTCAGCGGGTCTCCTTGAAAATCACACGCTTCTTGAGCGCCGGATCGAACTTGAGCAGTTCCAGACGGTCGGGTGTGTTCCTGCGGTTCTTGGTGGTGGTGTAGGTCGATCCCGTGCCGGCGGTGGACCGCAAAGTGATCACCGGTCGGACGTCATTGGATTGCGACATGGATGGTCCTTTCTTCCTGTCTGACGCGATCTCCCGCGATCAGGCCTTGATCTCTCCGGCCGCGATGAGACGTGCGACCGCGGAATCGATGCCGATGCGGTCGATGGTCTTCATGCCGCGCGGCGTTACCGTGAGGGTGATCGTGCGTCCCAGAGAAGGAACGTAGTAGCGCTTCTTCTGCAGGTTCGGCTCGAAGCGCCTGCGGGTTTTCCTGTGCGAGTGGGAGACGCTGTTGCCGTATCCGGCACGGGTTCCCAGAATTTGACAATGTTTGGTCATGGGTCTAACTATAGATATTGAGAATCATTATCGTCAAGTTGGAAACGAAAATAAGGAAAAGCAATGACCCATCCATCCTTGGAATCATGGAGAAACGCCGAAGGCAACGAGTCTGGGGAATTCCACGACTTCGATGAGCTGGAGGAGCTGTTTTCGCAGGACGATGCGCAGTCCCGCGGCAGCGTGGTGCTTCTGACTGGCGTGGAACGGCTGGCTTTGGATTCGGTGTCGTTCTCCTTGGCCGATTCATGCCCCTCGACCTACACCATCTCCTATGATGTCACCGCCGACGATGACGCGGAATCCGGCATTGCGGTCACGCGCACCATTCGTCGCCCGCCCAGCTTCGGCGATCTGATGGACGACGTTTACGATTCTTTCCGCATGGACGACTGCTGCTTGACCTGCTCGGTCAAACACGATCTCGCCATGGTGATGAAGGATGTCGGCTCGGCCGATTGCGTGCTTGTCGTGCTGCCGATCGGAGTGGAAGGCATCGCGGTCGCCCAATATCTCGCCGAATCCGCGGCATTGGACGAGCTGCCATGGAACCATGTGGACGTCACCGTGGCCAATGCCGCACGGCTTGAAGGATTCGAGGCGCGTGGCTTCGACGATCAGCCTCTTGTGCTGGCCGGACACGACGAGGACGACGTGATCGTCGAACCCCGCTCCACGGGCGTGGTGCAGGCGAGATTGGTTCGTGAGGCGGCCCATGTGCTGGTGCTTCCCGGCGTGGACGATGCCTCCGCGACGCTGCATGCCGCCTCATTGGCCGATACGGCCACGCACCGCGCATACAAGCTGCTGGCCGCGCTCACCGATCCGGAAGCCACCATCCATCCTGATGCCCATCGTGCCGATCTGCACGCTTTGTTCGGGACATATGATGCTCGAATCGAGGAAGGGGCGACACGCTCTAACCAGTGAGCGTTGGATGAACGCTGCGCGATATCTGATTGTTTTCCATGACATCGGCGGTTGCGGTGCGCTAGAAAAGAATCGTCCAGACATCGATTGAGAAAGTCGACGATTGAAGAGGAGGAAACAAATCAAACGCGCGGCGCTGTCGACCGTCGTCGCCGGCATGGTGACCGCGGTCACACTCGCAGGCGGTGTCGCCGCATCCGCGGCCGACGCGACCGCATTCCCGACGAACACGCCGGATATCACATCGCTGCTGAGCGAGTTCTACCAGTGGTGGGCTCCGAAGAAACTCGCCGATCCGAACAACAAGAACCCGCAGGATTCGGCAAGCAACACGGCGCAGGGCTTCGCGTACCGCGAATTTTCGGATGCGCTGGGCGGCACCATCGCCGGCTTCGTGAAGGAAGGCCTCGATTCGGGCGCCCTGCCGAAAATCAACGCGTTGGTGTTCGACAATTCTAGCAAGACCGCGTTCTCGAAGTTCGTCGGCACCGGCAGCACGAAAACCGATTTCAACTATCCGCGTCCATACACTTCGAAATCCTCTGAAGGATGGGACCGTACCTTTGACGGCGCCAACGATCTGAAGGATTTGAAATCTGAACTGAACATCGTGCGTTTCCCGATGTTCGCCGAAAACGGCACCTAATTCGGTGACGACTACACCGACGTGTCCGAGCCGTCACAGGCGTTCCCCTCGGGCCACACCACGAAGGCGTACAATCGCGGTCTTGGACTGGCGACGTTGCCGCCTGAGCTCGGCACGGAACTGGTGACGCGCTCCTCCGCAGCCGGCAACAACCGTGTGGTGCTCAGCGTGCACTACCCGCTCGACGTGATTGGCGGACTCATCTCCGTGTCAGCCGACGTCGCGGCGCTGTGGAGCGATGCGAACCATCGCCAGAACGTGCTGCTTCTCGCGCACGACGAATTGGAGAACTGCATCGCCTCCAAAGTGCAAGGCCGCCAATTTGGGCGACACCGTCGCCGCGTGCGTCGCGAATACCGGCGCCAACGACAAGAACGGTTACAAGAACTCCTTCACGGACTCGGTGTCGACCAAGCCGAATGCACAGCCGAGCAACAAGCCGTCCGGCAACGCCACCGCCTCCGACGCGGGCACGGGCAACGGCAGGCTGTCGAAGACCGGTGCTGATGCCATCGCCATCGCCGTCGTAGCAGTGGTGATGCTTGCCGGTGCAGGCGCGACCATCGCGTTGAAGCGCCGCGGCTGAACCGCGATTCCATAAAACAAATCTGGGCTTCGACGCCATATCCGGATTTCCGGAATGGCGTCGAAGCCCATTTGCATTGACATGTGTTGATGTTTTATTCGGTGCTCGCCAAGCGAGTTTTCCGATTGCCTGTTAGCCGGTGGCGTCGTCATTGCCAATAGAAATAGCCGGTAGGGGCGTCTTTCGTCTGATGCAGCGAGATGACGTGCAACACCAGTCCTTGGCGTTCATAGCCGGATGCGCCATAAGTGCCGTTTTCCAGTCGGGCTTCGACGGTGACCCATTGGTGTTCGGCCGGTGCCTTTCCTTTCGAAACGGCCATGAAGCCGAACGGCGTCATGTCGAGGATGCAGCAGCTCATGAACTGCCTCGCCACTTGGAATTCATGGCGGCCATATGTTCTGGAATAGCTCACGAATCCGGTCACGCGTATCCGATAACCCGCATAACGCTGTGGATTGTGATCGATCTGCTCGAACCACGCGCCGAACTCGTCGTTGCCGATGGTGATCATCCGGCGCTTCGAGTCCAATCCGTGCAGATGCCTTGTGTCGTCGGGGGTGTAGACGTTCTTGGCGATGGGGATGGCGCGTCCGGATGCATACGCGTCGAAGCCTCCCGAACCGGCTGACTGATGGAACGGCACGCTGATCAGCAACGCGGGGATGATCAGCGCGACCAGCCAACGCGGGCTTTTGCGCACGTCGGTCGTGGCGGTATGGAGCATGCCGATGCATGCCGCCACCGCCATCAGGCCCAGCAAAATCGCAGTGACGACGAGATACGGTTTCGCCCGCGGCGTGGCCAACGACGTGTATGTGCCGGTCGCCACGGCATGTGCGATCGCCGCCGCCAATGCCGCGAAACAGCAGCCTTCCACCAAATCGGCCATGGTCGGATGCGGCGTGTGGGTGCCGTGTCCGAATCTCATGCGAGCGGCCAAAGACGTGATTGATGAGAATGCCATGCCATGCTTCATATCCCGAACGCCATATGGACGAGGAACGCAAGCAGTATGCAGGTCATCGTGATGGTGATCACGAGACGAAGCGTGAAACCGGCCTTGCATTCGACGCCCAGCATCATCGCGTTCTTCACGTCAAGCACCGGTCCAAACGTCAGAAACGCCAGCAATGCCGAAACCGGCAGCATCCCCGACATCCCCGCGGCGATCACCGCATCCGAGGACGAGCAGACCGAGCACAGGAACGCGAGCGCCATCGCCATGGCGATGGCGCCCAACGGATGGTTCGCGACGATATCGGCGTTGATCGAATTGCCGAATGTGATGCTTATGATGGCTGCGATTGTCGAGCCGACCAGCAGAATCGGCATCATGCGCAGGAAATCATCGTGGGTGTGCCGAAGGAAGTGGCGCAGGGGTGATTGCCGATGTTCGCATTTGGCATAATCGTCGCATCCGCATGCGCAGCCAAGCTCGTTCGCCGCATGGTCGTTGCGTGGTCGTACCGGTATTTTGCCGATCGGACATACCACGAACGACATGCCTGCCGTCAACGCCATCAACGCGCCCAGGCCCACACGGTGGAACACCATCCACGGATCGTTCGGGAACGCGTACCACGTCGACCATATCGCCATCGGATTCATGATCGGCACCGCGACGAGGAATGTGACAGCGCAGGGAACCGGCAGCTTTTTGCGCAGCAGGTTCGCGAACGTCGGCACGGCCATGCAATCGCACACCGGCATGCACAGTCCCGCGGCTAATGCCACGGTGAATCCGCCGATGGTGGTGCGTGGTAGATGCCGTTCGATGAACGATGTGGTGACCAGTGTCGCGACCGCGGCCGACATCATCGCACCGAGCAGCATGAAGGGCACGGCCTGAAGCATCAGTCCGGCGACGCTGGTGCCTATGCGCACGAGCGGCACGCGCAGTCTGTGCGCTTCGAAAGCCTGGGATGCGGCGATGAGGAAGGCGACCAGCGGCGTTCCGATGACGAGAAACAGATAATTCGCCGAGGATGTGCGGCGTGAAGGAGTCATATCGCAGTATGGTACACACCACCTTCGATGCGGAGGATTTCGGAAAGAACCTGTGGATGAAATCGGATATCACAGGGTTTTGTCAGATTCGGCCGCAACAATAGGACGTTGGCATATCGCTGCGGAAGTCGGCGAGGGAATCTGATGTGTTACGAGTGGAGAAAGCACTTGACGAACGAATCCGTGAAAAACGAGACGATTGAGGAACTGAACATCGAAACGGTGGATCCGAACGCGCCCGCGGGCAAGGTGAGAAAGAAGTGCGGGCCGTTCCCCGGATGGCTATACGGCGTGTTGTTCGCGGTGTTCGACGCCATCGGCGTGGCCGCGCTGCAGATCGGCGTCAGCCAGTCGGCGACCCGAGTCAAATTGTCGAACAACATGTGGCTTACCGGCTGGGGCTTCGTCACCAAGATGTGGACCAGCCTCAATTTCGTCGCGGTGCTGAATCTGCTGCTGTGGGGCGTGCTGTATCTGATACTGCTGATGGTCTGCAACCGTTTCTGGATCGCGACTCCGCTGTTCCTGGCGGTGACGTTCATCATCGCGGTCATTGAGCATTTCAAGGTGTCGATTCGATACGAGGCGATTCTGCCGAGCGATCTGAACTTCCTGAAGGCCGATGCGGGCAATCTGATGAGCTTCATGCCGGCCGGCGCGCAATGGACCATTCTGCTGGCCGTCGCCGTGTTCATCGCCTTCGTCGCGCTGTTCGTGTTCCTGAACCGTCTGGACGGGCGGCACGGTAAGCTGTTCCGCGGCTCGGACCGGCAGACGCGCTCGGTCAACGCCGTTGCCCGTCTGTTGCTGATTCTGGTGCCAGGCCTGTTCTTCGCCCTGTATTCGATGCAGGTGAGCACCGTCGGATCATGGGCCAAAAGCTTCTCGTCGGCAATGGGAGACATGCCGTCGATGTGGGATTCCGTGTATGACGCGCAGCGCAACGGACCGCTGGTGGCGTTCATCAGGCAGCTCAATACGAGCATCATGGAGAAGCCGTCCAACTACAGCGAGGCCACGATGAAGCAGGTCGTGCCCCGATACACGAAGGCTGCGGAGAAGATCAACGCCAAGCGTTCCTCCAACATGACCGACAGCACGGTGATCTACGTGCTGTCCGAATCCTTCTCCGATCCGTCGCGCGTGCCCGGCCTGAAGGTCAACAAGGATTCCATGCCGAAGATCCGTGAGATCAAGAAGAACACGACATCCGGCCTGATGCTGTCGTCAGGATACGGCGGCGGCACCGCCAACTTGGAATACATGGGATTGACGGGTCTTTCCATGGCGAACTTCGATTCCTCTCTGACCAGTCCGTACCAGCAGTTGGTGCCGAGCGAGCATTGGACGCCGACCATCAACCAGATGTGGGGCGCGGCCAGGAACTCCATCGGGTTGCATCCGTACGAATCGTCCATGTACTCGCGCGCCACCAATTACAAGAAGTTCGGCTTCTCGCACTTCTACACGCTGACTGGCCCGGACGTCATCTCGCATCAGGACAAGATAGACGAATCGCCCTATGTGTCCGACGCCGCGACGTACAAGAGCACGTTGGAGCAGGTGAGCAAGACCAAGTCCAACCAGTTCCTGCAGGTCATCACCATGCAGAACCACATGCCGTACCACGAGTGGTACAAGAACAACGATTTCAAGGCGGAATCCACCACCGGCGAACCGTTGGGCGAGGACGAGCAGGAATCCATCGAAACCTACCAGAAGGGCGCATCCCTCACGGATGACGCGACCGCCGATTTCCTCGACCAGCTCGACCAGCTCGACAAGCCCGTCACCGTGGTGTTCTACGGCGACCATCTGCCCGGCATCTATTCCTCCGCGTCGAAGGACGACGGCAACTCGCTCGCCCTGCATCTGACCGACTACTTCATCTGGTCGAACAAGGCCTCCGAATCGCAGGGCACCAAGGTCGACAATTCCGATTATTCGTCACCGAACTTCTTCGTGGCGCAGGCGGCCGAGCATATGGACGCGAAAGTGTCGCCGTATCTCGCGTTCCTCACCGAAATGCACGAGAAGATCTCCGCGATGGAACCGCCGGTCGTCAACAACATCCAAGGATGGGACCGCATTCCGGAAGGCCAGAACATCTACTTGAACGCGAAGGGCGAGGCGATGGCGGCGAAGGACTTCGACTCCGAGACCAAACAGCTGCTGGCCGACTACAAGCTGATCCAGTACGACATCACCACCGGGAACAATTATTTGAAGAATCTCGGATTCATGGATCTGCCCAAGCGGTGACCGTTCCGCCGGTTCAGCGAGCCGGGTCAGTGCGACTGGCCGGACTGGCCGGTGCGCATCTCCAGTGAACGCCGAGAACAGATACTCAACGTCGCCTCATCCATGCATTATCGGCCGAATCAGACGGCCCGAGCTGCGACGTGATGTGGAGGAATGCCCATGCCCGGTGGTGTTTCGTGGATCGCTTGGTGGATTCCGGCTACTGCGACGGCGTGGGCGTGGATAACCGGGAAGGTGGCAGACTGGCCGCCAAGGCGCTGATCGCCTCGTTGGCTGCCAGGGTGGTGCGCGGTAAGGCGGGCGGACGTGTCGGCTGTGTCTGTGTGGAAAGGCCGGATGGCATGTCCGATCGGCGTTTCCGGTGAAACAGTCCGGTGTCGACGTGTCGAACGTGCGTCGTGTGCTGGGGCAGAGCGGAACCACCGTCATTGTGGTGGACGCCGAAGGCGAGAACATCATCGTCTACTCGCCGGGTTCCAACGCGCAGGTCACCGTCGACTACGTGCGGTCCATGAAGGATTAGCTCGTCTCCTCCAGCGTGCTGGGGCTGTGCTTGGAAAGCCCCATCGAAACCGTCACTGCGGCGGCGCAGATGTGCCATGAGACCGGGGTGAAGGTGCTGCTTAACGATTCGCCGTTCACGCACACGATTCCGGCTGAACTGATCGAAGCCTCTGACGTGCTGCTGGTCAATGAGCACGAGATGGCCCAGTTGCTCGGCATCGACGAGCCCGACGACGACAATTGGGGTGTCTTCGATTGACAGCATGCGGCCGACCGCATGGCCGAATACGGGTTCAAGGAGGCGATTGTCACCTTGGGTGGCGACGGTTCTGTGGTGCTGGACACCGCAGCTCCTGAAGGCCAGCGGATTGTGCGCATCGCCCCGGTGAAGGTCGATGCCGTGGACACCACCGGGTGCGGCGACTCCTTTATGGGAACAGTGCTCGCCGGGCTGGCATCGGGCTTCAGCCTGCAGGACGCGGCAAGGCTCTCGTCATACGTGTCGGCCTACGCCGCCACCGGTTACGGTGCCCGGGCCTCGTATGGCACCGCCGCGCAGATTCGGTCGATGTTTAGTTGACATTGTGGATTCCATGGAATGCGGTCTGATGTGTAAGCACCGCATTCCATGGAATTAACATGCTTCAATTTGTTACAAATATTCATTTTTTGCAATTGACAATTGTAAAAAATGCTGTTATAGTTATAACCATCCCAGTCAGCCAAAGATGACTGATTCCATTGAGAAAGGCACGACATGAACCTCACCCAAGCCCAACTTGCCAAGTATATGGACCACACGCTGCTCAAGGCTTCTGCCACGGCTGACCAGATTGATGCTGTGGTGGCCGAAGCTATCAAGTACGGCACCGCATCTGTATGCGTTAATCCTTACTGGGTACCGCGCGTCTCGAAGGCTCTCGCTGGTTCCGGTGTGGCCACTTGCACTGTTATTGGCTTCCCCCTGGGTGCCTCCACCACTGAGACTAAGGTGTTCGAAACCCGTGACGCCATTGCCAAGGGCGCCGACGAAATCGACATGGTGATTAACGTTGGTGAGCTTAAGGCCGGCAACGACGACGTGGTGCGTAACGATATCCGCGCTGTGGCCGATGCCACCCACGAGGGCGGCAAGCTGCTCAAAGTCATCATCGAAACTGCGCTGCTGACCGACGAGGAGAAAACGCGTGCCAGCAAGCTCACCGTCGAAGGTGACGCCGACTATGTGAAGACCTCCACCGGCTTCTCCACCGCAGGTGCCACCGCCCCTGACGTGGCGCTGATGCGCAAGGCCGTCGGACCTGACTTCGGCGTCAAGGCAGCAGGTGGCATTCATACCTTGGCGGACGCCTATGCGATGATCGAGGCTGGAGCCACGCGCTTGGGCGTCTCCGCATCCGTGGCCATCCTTGAAGAGGCCGCACGCCAGTAGGCTTATCAGTCTTTATGTATACGCTGTAATTTTTCAACGACGAAAGGAATGCAATGACGCATAATTACCGGCGATACAAGCGTGTATTCGCTATCGCGCTCGATTCCATCGGCATCGGCGAGGCTCCGGACGCGGCCAAATTCGACGATGAGGGTGCTGACACCCTGGGGCATATCGGCGAATTCTTCAACGGTGAGCTTCACCTGCCGAATCTAGGCAAACTGGGTCTGAGCAACATCAGGCCCAGTAACCCCATTCAGGGTGTGCCGGTGGCCGAGCATGCCGTTGGCTGCTTTGGCAAGATGACGATTACCTCGCACGGCAACGATTCACTCGATGGGCATTGGGAGATGATGTGCCTGCCTGTGCGCTTCGAGATGGCCACGTTCCCAAACGGGTTCCCACAGTGGATTGTCGACAAGCTTGAAGCATTCTCCGGTCGCAAGGTTATCGTCAATAAGCCATACTCCGGCACCGAAGTCATCCATGACTATGGTGAGCATCAGATGGCCACCGGCGACTTGATTCTGTATACGTCGGGCGATTCCGTACTACAGATCGCCTCGCATGAGGATGTTATCCCGGTGAAGGAGCTGTACCGCATCTGCGAATACGCGCGTACGTTGATTAACGGTCCCGAGGTCGTGATGGGGCGAGTCATTGCCAGACCATATGTGGGGCCGGACAAGGATCATTTCACACGTACCGCCAATCGCCACGATTATGGCCTGGAGCCTACCGAGAAGACCGCACTCGATTTCCTTCACGAGGCGGGTGTGGATGTGCTCGCTATCGGCAAAACCAACGACATCTTCTCCGGCCATGGTATCGATCGGGGTTGGCGTAATAAGAGCAATATGGACGGCATGGACCATGTAGACGAAGCCATGGGCCTCGATTTCACTGGCTTGTGCTTCGTGAATCTCGTGGATTTCGACGCGATGTACGGTCATCGCCGCAATGCCCAAGGCGACGGTGATGCCCTGATGGCCTTCGACGAGCGGCTGGGGCGTGTGATGGGTGCAATGCACGATGACGATCTTTTGCTCATCACCGCCGACCATGGTAACGATCCAACCTATAAGGGCACTGATCATACGCGAGAATACGTGCCGATCCTGGCATACTCGCCGTCCATGGCCAATCCTGGCCAGTCGCTTGGCACACGTGACACGGCATCCGACATGGGCGCCACCATTCTTGACAACTTCGATGTCGAGGGCAATGGCAACGGCGTGAGCTTCTTGAACAGCATCGTCTGAGTCCGCGTATTGCTGAGCCCCGTCCAACATGATGGCGTGAAAGCGCGTCACGTTCGCAACGCATGCGCTTTCACGCGTCCGCAACATCTCATCCGTAAATCCTTTGACCATTGAAAGGAACACTCATGGCCACTCCTCACATCGAAGCCGAACCCGGCGATTACGCCGATGTCGTTCTGCTCCCCGGCGATCCGCTTCGTGCCAAATACATCGCCGAGAACTTCCTCGAAGACGTTGTGCAGGTCAATGCGGTACGCAACTGCCTTGGCTTTACCGGTACGTACAAGGGACATCGCATCTCTACTCAGGCCTCTGGAATGGGCATACCGTCGCTATCGATCTACGTCAATGAACTTGCTAGCATCTACGGTGTCAAGACTATTATCCGCGTCGGATCCTGCGGTGGCATGGCGCCAGACGTCAAGTTGCGTGACGTGCTGCTGGCGTCTGGTTCGACTACCGATTCGGCTGTCGTCTCCAACACCTTTGGGCATGGGGTGCATTTCGCGCCATTGGCAGATTTCGGCCTGTTGCATGCCGCCTACCATGTGGCACAGGAGTGCGGCATCGACGTGAAGGTCGGCGATATTCTTGCCGCCGATCGTTTTTATAATGACGAACTCGATGTCAAGAAGCTCGCCGATTACGGCGTGCTCGGTACAGAGATGGAATCCGCCGGCTTGTACCTGCTCGGTGCAAAACTAGGCTTCCGTGCATTATCGGTGCTGACGGTATCCGATTTGCTCTTCTCTGAAGGGAAAACCACTAGTGAGGAGAGAGAGCGCACGTTCAACAATATGATTACCATTGCGTTGGAGGCGGCTATCGCCAAGGCGTAGTAAATCCGGAAATGGGGAAGGAGATGGGCATGGCTGCCAAGGATCGTCGTGCTGCCGAGGCGCTGAGGGTAGCGAAAATGTACTACCAGCAGGATCGCTCGCAAAGTGAGATATCCAAGGAGCTGTCCATCTCCCGTCCCACTGTCTCCCGATTGTTGCGCTATGCCCTCGATACTGGGCTGGTGCGCATCGAAATCGGTGATCCAGGTGAGACGGCCGAGCAGATGGCAGACGAGTTGTTACAACGTTATAACCTGCGTCATGTGATTGTCGTGCCTACACGCAACATCGCGCCAGCCGATCGACTTGACACGGTCGGACATGCAGCAGCCAGCTATATCGAAAGCATTGTGCGTGATGACGATATCATCGGTATCGGCTGGGGACGTACGGTGCATAGTGTCGGCGAGCATCTGGCACCAAAGGACGTGCGCGGCGTGACCGTTGTGCAGATCAAGGGCAGCGCCTCGAACACCGAACACAACAACTATGGCTTCGAAAGTGCTAATGCCTTTGCCAACGCCTTCCATACGTTACCGCAGTATCTTCCGCTGCCGGTGATTTTTGAGCAGGAGCAGACCAAGGCGTTGGTGGAACGCGAGACCTATATCCGTCATATAGCCGATATGGGGCGGCGTGCCAACATAGCCGTATTCACAGTGGGTACGGTGCGCGATTCGGCAATGCTGTTCCGCTTGGGTTACCTGACTCAGCGTGAACAGTCTCATTTGCAGGCCACGGCTGTTGGCGACGTCGTTTCAAGATTCGTCGACATCGATGGGCGTGTGGTGGATGAAGATATCAACCGGCGCACCATCGGCATTGAGCTGGCAGACCTCAAGGCTACGCCGCATTCGATCTTGGTGGTTGCGTCGACGGCCAAAGTGCCGGCGACCCGTGCAGCCGTCGTTGCCGGATACGCCAATACGTTGGTGATTGACGAGGATAGCGCGCAGGATCTCCTTTCGTTCGAGAATTGATACGGCACGCATGATGGTGCGATGCCAGGTGTCTTTGCGCACTCATTCTGAAAAAATGTAAACTATGCAACACGCGCATTTGTAAAAAATGCGAAGATGTTTTAGTCTGTAGAAACAACATTCCGCATAAGACAAAGGAGTCGCAAATTGATGCGAATGCTTGATATTATCGACGCAAAGCGAAACAAAATCACATTGAGTGACGAACAGATCAGGTTCGTCGTCGAGAGCTATACCACTGGTGATATTCCCGACTATCAGATGAGCGCTTTGCTAATGGCAATCTGGTTCAACGGCATGACAGCCGAAGAAACCCGTGAACTGACTATGGCCATGCTCCACTCCGGCGATCAGCTGGATCTGTCGGATATTCCCGGTGTCAAAGTCGATAAGCACTCGACAGGCGGCGTGGGCGATAAGGTCTCCATCCCGTTAGCTCCGCTGGTCGCCGCAGCCGGGCTAATCGTACCTATGATTTCCGGTAGGGGATTGGGGCATACGGGTGGCACACTCGATAAGCTCGAAGCCATTCCGGGGTACACTGTGGAGATCAATGAGGATGCGTTCAAACGCCAGCTTAAGGAAGTCGGCTGCATCATCGCCGGCGCCACGGGCAACATCGCCCCTGCGGACAAAAAGATTTATGCCTTGCGTGATGTGACCGATACCGTCGATTCAATTCCGCTGATTGCCGGCTCAATTATGAGCAAGAAAATTGCCAGTGGCACTGACGCGCTCGTCATGGATGTCAAAACCGGTTCGGGTGCCTTCATGAAGAATGAGGAGGACGCCAAGGCTCTGGCTCGTGCTCTTGTCGATATTGGCAAAGGCGTCGGCATGGATATCATGGCGGTTATCTCCGATATGAACCAGCCGCTGGGACGTGCCATTGGCAATGCCTTGGAAATCGAAGAGTCAATCGCGCTGCTGAAAGGTGAGGGGCCGGACGACCTGCTTGATCTGGTGCTCACCATCGGCTCGCAGATGCTGCACATGGGTGGTAAAGCTACCACTCTTGAGGAGGGCCGGAGTATTCTCGAGTCCCACATCGCAGACGGATCCGCACTGGAACGCTTCCGTATGATGATCGAGGCACAAGGCGGCGATGACACCGTGATCGACGATCCAACAATCATGCCGCAGGCCCGGTATCATATCCCGATTATTGCGGGGGAAGAGGGTGTGGTCACTGCCATGACCAGCGACAAGCTGGGGTTGGCCTCTATGATGCTTGGTGGAGGGCGTGCCACCAAGGACGATGTGCTTGACTATGCCGTTGGCCTGACTCTGAACAAGAAAGTCGGCGATTCCGTGGCCAAGGGTGAAACATTACTGACTGTGCATTCCAATCGTGAAGACATCGCTGATGTTGAACGGTTGATCCGCAACAACATCACTATCGGCAAGGAGGCCCAACCCATCACCCTCATTCACGACATCATCGTCTGATGCGGTCAATGAAGTCCGATATTAGACATCACACAAGAACATAAACCATAAGAAAGGTACCCTCCCATGTATCTTGCCATCAACATCCTCGGCCTGCTGGTCTTCCTTGCCGTAGGTTGGGTATTCTCCAATAATCGTAAGGACATCAAATGGAAGTCGGTTGGCTGCATGGTTGTCCTCAACCTCGTCATTGCCTTCTTGCTGACTAGCTTCGAAGCCGGTCGTGCCGTAGTCAAGGCGGCTGCCGACGGCTTTGCCTGGATCGTCAATATCTCCTATAAAGGCATTAATTTCGCTCTTGCGAACTGGGTTGGGGCCAATGGCGTTGACCCGTCCCCGGTCAATTTCATCGCTTCGGCGTTGTTGCCTATTCTCCTGATTGTCCCGCTGTTCGATATCCTGACTTACATTGGTTTGCTCCCATGGGTCATCAAATGGATCGGCCGTGGTCTGAGCTTCATCACCCGCCGTCCGAAGTTTGAGACCTTCTATGCGGTCGAGATGATGTTCCTGGGCAACACCGAGGCTCTGGCTGTCTCCAAGATTCAGCTTCAGCGCATGAAGGCAGGACGTAATGTAGTGCTCGCCATGATGTCGATGAGCTGCATCACTGCCGCTATTGTCGGTTCCTATATTCAGATGGTCCCTGGCGAATATGTCATCACCGCCATCCCGTTGAACTGCATCAACGCCCTTATCGTTTCTCACATGCTCTATCCTGTGGAGGTCACTCCGGAAGAGGACGTCATCTATGGTCTTGCTGATTCCGAGGCGGATGTCTTCGAAGGCCTGAGCGATGAGGAGCGTGCCAAGAAGGAGGCCGCCATCGCCAAGTACAACGCGATGCCGTGGTATAAGCAGCTCTATCACAAGGATCCTGCAGCTCCGAAGAAGGAGCCGTTCTTCTCCTTCCTCGGCGACTCTATTCTCGGCGCCGGCAAGCTGGTGCTTATTATCACTGCCAATGTCATTGCCTTCGTGGCGCTTGCAGGACTCATCGATGCTTTCCTGGGCATGATTTGGGAGCACCTTTCCCTCGAATCCATCCTTGGCGTAATCATGTACATCCCGGCGCTACTCTTCGGTCTTGACCCGAGTACTGCATGGTCGATGTCTGAGCTCATGGGGCTTAAGCTTGTGACCAATGAATTCGTGGTCATGGGCCAGATCACTGGTGATATCGCCACCTATGCCGAGCACTACAAGGCAGTACTCACCGTGTTCATCACTTCCTTCGCCAACTTCTCCACCTTAGGTATGGTCATCGGCTGCTTCAAGGGCATCGTCGATAAGGAGAAGAATGATGCAATCTCCAAGCAGGTGGGTCGTATGCTCCTTGCCGGCATCCTCGTCTCCTGCCTGTCCGCCGCCATTGTCGGTCTGTTCGTCTGGTAAGACACAAACCGATTGTGCTTGGGATTCCTCCTCCTGAGCATTGTGATTCGGCCGCCGAAATTCCTGATTCCGGTGGCCGGATTCATTTCGCTGCACTCGTGATTCCAATTCATGTCGGTTTCCCGTATTCGTTCTTCCAAGATCCGTACTGATTGGTTTGACGGAAAGGACATCATATGAGCGACATCACTTCCACGGCACACAATGTTCCCGATACCGCTTCCGAAGAGTCTGACACTGCTGTCGATGTTGCCGCAGTCAGTGCCAAAGCTCGTAAGACGCTGTTTCCATTGCTGTTTGTCTATCTTTTGGGCACGCTCGCTATTCACGCGTTCAACTTAGTGTTCCATGAGATTGGTGCCGATTTGGATGCTGGGGCATCCGCTTCACTGATCACGGCCATCCCCGGAGTCGTCTTAGGCATTGTATGTTTTGTGTTCGGTTCACTCGGTGATTTCATTTCCCTGCGCAGGATGACTGTCATTGGCATTATGGTGCTAGCCGCAGGGTCCATAGGCGGGTTTCTCCTTCATGGATCCCTGTTGTGGGTGATTGTGTTCCGCGTGGTGCAGACCGTGGGATTCCAAACCGCTGGCTCTGCATATTTGGTTATCGTGGCTCGATACCTCAAACCGGGGGAGAAACTGCTGTGGTTCGGCCTGTTTACCGCCTCCTATCAGCTGGGAACGGCTGCCGGTGTGCTCATCGGTGGCTGGCTCGGATCGATCGACTGGTCGCTGATGTTCTTAGTGCCGCTGCTGGGATTGTTCACTCTGCCGGTTCTGATGAGGAATCTTCCTGACATGGGAACCGGAGCGCATGTCGATGTGCCAGGGTTCGCGTTATTTGGTGCAGGCATCCTATTTCTCACCTTGTTCTTCTCGCTATCGCAATGGTGGATGGTCACAGTGTCCGTGGCGTTGTTCATCCTGTTTGTTGTATATATCGCCAAGGCGCGTGAGCCGTTTATGACCACCTCGTTCTTCACGAATAGGCGATGGGCTACTGCCGTGCTCACTATCGTCATCATCTATTTCATCAATTTTGCAATTAGTCCGCTGCTGAATGCACTCGGCGGTGAAGTATACGGCATGGGGGCCTTTCAGGTAGCGCTGGTCATGTTGGTGCCATTGCTGCTGGCCGCCTGCTCCGGTGCGCTGTCAGGGCGCATAGCGGGGCATATCGGCAGATTTGCCGCCATTGTGCTCGGATGCACGCTGATGGCGGTGGGTCTGGTGGCCATGGCATTCGCATCCGGTGTGAACATGGTTGCTGTAGGTGCTTCCCTCGCGGTGTTCTATATCGGTATGGCCATGCTGTATTCGCCGGTATCGTCCACGGTACTTGATGCGTTGGGTCCGGAAGAATATGGCCGTGGTGTCGGTATGAACGATCTTGCTCTGCAAGGCGGAGGCTCGGTGGGCATTGCTGTGTTCGGCGGATATATTGCCGTGCGTCCTTTCTCTGCTGTCAATGCCACCACGTTATTTCTGGTATTCGCCCTTATCGCCGCGTTTGCAGTGGTATGGACGGTTCTTCATCGTCGCCTGTGGCGGATTTGAGAAAATGCGTGTATACCCGTAGATATTCCGAAACGCCGGTCAATGGCCAATCGATAGTTCTCTGCCAACCGTCCTGTTAACTAATTGTCAACCAAATCACTCATCAAAGGAGATCCATATGACTAGTACAACCCCCATCATCATCGATTGTGATCCAGGCGTCGACGACAGCTATGCCATCGCCATGGCTCAGGCTCATCCAGGCTTCGACATTGTGGCCATCACGGCCGTCGAAGGCAATGTGCCTGCTAGGCTTACCCGGCATAACGCATTGTGTCTAGCAGATACATTGGGTATTGACTGTCGTGTGGCGTTCGGCGCAGAAAAACCGTTGCGCAAGGCGTACGATCGCGATGCTTCGTCTATTCATGGGGCTTCCGGTGTAGGCGACGTGGTGTTCGACCCCCCGTCAATTGAGCCTGACCCCAAGCCGGCATGGGATGTGATCTACGAGGAAGCAATAAAAGCCGAAGGGCGTTTGATTTTGTTCGCCACCGGTCCGCTTACCAATATCGCGCTGACATTGCAGCATCACCCGGATCTGCCGAAGTACATCAACCGTTTCTGCATCATGGGCGGTGGCACATTCGGTAACATCACTAAATTTGCCGAATTCAACGTATTCATCGATCCGACGGCGGCTCGTGAGGTGTTTGCTCAGCTGCCCGTTGAGATGATTGGTTTGAATATCACGCATGCGGCGGCGCTGACCGAAGCTGATTTTCAGGAGATGCTCGCTATTGGTGGCGATTCACGTCCCTCGAAGATGCTCCATGAGTTGGCCACGTTCTCCGAGCGGCAAAGTCATCTGCCTGGCTCGGACAACAGTGTCATTCATGACGCGGTAGCTGTCGCATCAGTGATCAATCCAGACCTGATTGAATACGATGAGCGATACGTGTACGTTGAGGACGGCGATAATGCTGAGAACAGTGGGCAGGCTGTTATCGAGCCAGAGGACGATCCTCGTGAGCCGAAGTGCAAGGTCGGCATGAAGGTGGATCGTGACGCCTTTGCTGCCATGCTCAAGGGCGTCTTCCATCATTATGCGGAGTGACTGTTTTTCTTGGGCATAGCTAGGGGCTGCTTCCGTATGGGGCGGCCCCTGCTCTATATCAGTTGTAATGCAGTCGGCTATCCACCATATCCAGCATTGCTGGGTGTTAATGAATGAGATTGATGATGACGATTGAGACGACTTTGATTGGCGGACTATTGTCGGTCTTATGGCGGGATATGGATTCAGAGAGACAGTAGTCTTTGTAGGTTGAACGGATTTGAGGCACTGAATGCCGCAATCTTCGAAGATCGGCAAGCGGCTATATTCCCGATGCCATACACTGAAAGGTGCTGAAAGGGGAATGATATGGCACTTACCGAACGCGAACGACAGATTCTGAAGAAGATCGAGCAGAATCCGATGATCAGCCAAAACGAGTTGGCTGAATGGTGCGGCATCACCCGTTCCGGTGTGGCCGCGCATATCTCCAACCTGATGAAGAAGGGATGCATTCAGGGCAAAGGCTATGTGCTCACGCCGCCTCGCTATGTGGCGGTCATCGGCGCGATCAACATGGATGTGTACGGCATCGCCGACAACGACGTGGTGGGGGAGAGCTCCAATGTCGGCAGCATCGTCTCAACGGTCGGCGGCATCGCTCGCAACGTCTCCTTCAACCTGGGGCATCTCGGCGTGCGCAACTACCTGATCTCCGTATACGGCGACGACGAGGATGGCGAGCATGTACGCAGCGACTCCTTCGCCAACGGCATCGACATCACCTACTGCAGGCAGCTTCCGAATGCGTCCACATCGCGCTACCTTTCGGTGGTCGATGCCGATGGGAAGCAGATCGTCGCCCTCGATGATATGAAGATCAGCGAGAGCATCACGCCTGAATTCCTGGAACAGCGGGAACCGGTGATAGTCAATGCCGAGGCGGTGGTGATCGATTCCAGCCTGCCGTCGCAAACATTGGCATGGGTGTGCAGCAAGGTGAGTAGGCCCATTTTCGCAAGGGTGGTGTCCGTTAACAAGGCAGAGCGCTTGGTGCCAGTACTGGGGAATGTCGACACATTGGTGCTGAGTGAGGCCGAATCGCAGTTGATTTCGGGAATCGCAGTGCATGACGAGCGGACCGCGCATACCTGCATGGAGGCGCTCGCCAAGGCCGGCGTGAAGCACGCGCTAATGTTTGTGCAGGGGCTTGGCCTGATATATCGCGGTGCCGAGGAGACGGTGACCGTGCCGTTGCCCAAAGGCGACTCGCATGCGTTGCAGCTTGAGAACGGTGCCGCCAGCGGTGCAATGAGCGCGCTGCTGTGGGCTCGCATGGAAGGGCGCAACGACGTGGAAAGCGCGCGTCTGGCTGCCGCCGCCGCATCGCTGAGCATGAGACAGGTGCCTGCGGTGTTCCCCGATCTTGATGCGCATGCTCTGCTTGAATGCGTCGGCCTGAGCGTTGCGGACGATAGGTAGGGGCGAGCAAGCGTTTTGATGGGTGCCGCGTGTTGTGTGACACGCGGCATTTTCATGCCTTTTCGCAGTCCGACGCAACTTGCTATCAACAAAAGTTGACGTCTATAAACAAATGTTGTATCTTAAAACCAAGATAAAACATTTCATCAACGTATCGAAGTGGATATGTCGAAAATACAGGAGGGAAATATCCATGGCGGATATGTCTTCTACCAATACGCTGACCGATCGCTACGTCGTGGTCATCGGCGGCATGAACATGGACATCTGCGGGCGTCCGAACACCACCGTGGTCAACCGCGACTCCAACCCGGGCATCGTGAGCCTGTCCGCGGGCGGCGTCGGCCAGAACATCGCACAGAACATGGCGCATCTAGGCATGCCCACCTATCTCATCACCGTCTACGGCGACGATGAAAACGGCAAGACGCTCGCCGAATGCTGCAACAAGAACAACATTCGTCTCGACTACGCCGAACAGCTGAAAGGCCGCCGCTCCTCCACATACATGTTCGTCACCGACGATACTGGTGACCTGCTGGTGGCGGTCAACGACATGGACATCTGCAAGGAAATCAATCCGGAATTCCTGGAACAGCGCCTCGACTTCATCAACAATGCCGCCATCTGCCTGCTCGATGCCAACCTCGAAGAGGAGACCATGGCCTGGATCGGCGACCATGTGACAGCGCCGCTGTTCGGCGACACCGTCTCCACGGTCAAGGCACACCGGTTCGATCCTATTCTGGACAAGATGACCGTTCTCAAGCCCAACGATCTCGAAGCATCGGTGCTTACGGGCATTGGCATCGCCGACCAGTATTCCGCCGGAGCCGCCGCCAAGACGCTGCTGGACAAGGGCGTGAAGAACGTGTTCATCTCCCTCGGCGCGAACGGCATCCTGTGCGCCAGTCATGCGGACGGTACGTACCGTTTTGAACATGTGCCCCCATACCGTACCAATATCGCCACGGCCAACGGTGCCGGCGACTCCGGCATGGCGGCCATCACCTGGAGCTACTTTGACGATCCCGGCCGTGACATCAAGGAAGTGGGGCGCATCGCACAAGCCGCATCCAGCATCGCATTGGAATGTACCAAAGCCGTACCGGATATCACCGTCGAGCGCATCTTCGACAAGATGAACGGCGAAGTCGAGCCGCTCGTCGGCTGAACAAAAAACCGACACCAAACAACCAATAGACCAATGCCCAACGGAACAACAATCAACAGAACAAAGGAGAACCCACTCATGGTCATCAAGCAGATCTACTCCCTGATTGAATACGACGAGGCCGTCAAAACCATGGAGGCCGGCGCCAACAACATCGGTCTGGTCCCGATGCAGAACGGCGGCGTGCCGGCGCATCGCGTGCCGATTGAACGCGTGCGCCGCATCTTCGGCGAATGCAAGCGCCGCGGTGTGACATCCGTCGCCATCATGCTGACCAACGATCCGGACGAGATGATCGAACTGGCCAAGGAGATCCAGCCGGACATCTTGCATATCGCTGGGGACGGCTACGCGGCAGACGAGGCATTTGCGGCGCGACTCAAGGAGGCGGCTCCGGAGACCAAACTCATGCAGGCGGTGCTTGTCGACGATGAATCAGCGGTCGATCGCGCCAAGAAATACGCCAAGTTCTGCGATTTCATCCTCACCGATTCCGGCCTTGCCCCAGACACCGGCATCGGTGCCAGCGGGCTGACCCACGATTGGAGCATCGACGCGCGTATCGTCGCGGAATGCGGCAAGCCCGTGATCATGGCCGGCGGTCTTGGCCCGGACAACGTCGCAGCCGCCATCGAACAGTGCAAGCCGTACGGCGTCGATTCGCTGACCAAGACCAGCATCAAATACGATGGCGGTCGTATGGAAAAGGACATCGACAAGGTCCGTCAATTCTGCGTCAACGCCGACGAAGCGGCCGCGAAGATCGGACTGTGACATGCTCGACGTCAAACTTCTACAGCCCGTCAAAGTCGTCTGCACCGACGATTTAGGCAAGACGCTGACGGAAATATGCCGGGTGGAACGCTACGAACGCCCTCTGGTCGTCACCGATTCCTTCGTAGGGTCGATGGCTCTGGTGGCCGGCGCGATCGAGGCATTGGAATCGGCAGGCATCAGCGTCGCAATGTTTGATGAGGTCAAGTCTGATCCTCTGAGCGGCACGGTGGCCGCAGGCGTCGAGGCGTTCACGGCCCATCATGCCGATACGATCATCGCCATCGGCGGCGGCAGCTCTATGGACGTGGCGCGCGGCATCAACATCGTGCGTGTCAACGGCGGATCCATCATCGACTACACGGATCCCGCAAAGCCCATCGCCCATTGCGGCGGCATGATCGCAGTGCCGACCACCGCCGGTACCGGTAGTGAAATGTCCAACGCGTTGGTGATCACCGACGAGCAAACCAGCCAAAAGCTCGCAGTGCTTGCCGACCCGGCTATCAGCGAATACGCGGTGCTCAACGCCGACCTGATGCTCACCCTTCCGCCAAGCATGACCATCGCCTGCGGCCTCGACGCCTTCTGCCATGCGGCGGAAGGATACCTGTCGAACCTGGCCAGCCCGGTCACCGACGCCATCTGCGAAAAGGTGATGTTCCTGCTCTACAACTATCTGCCAAGAGCAGTCGCCAACGGTCAGGACCGTGAGGCGCGCGAACGGGTGATGGTGGCCTCCACCCTCGCCGGTTGGATGCTGAACAATGCGGGCACCATCGTAGGTCATTCCATGGCTCACGTGCTGGGAGCGAAATACCACATCGTGCATGGCGAGGCAGTCGGATATGCACTGCCGGCAGTCATGGAATTCGTCGCACCTGTACGGGAGAAGAAGGTGCGCGAAATAGGTCAGATCCTCGGCGCGGTGTTCCCGCAGAACGCTCCCGTCGAACAAACCGCCATCATCGCCAGCCGTGCATTCAAGGATTTCCGTGATCGCATGATTGGACTGCATCCGTTCGAAGACTATGGCATCAGCACTGATGAAGTGGTCGGCAACGCGCAAGCGGTAGTGGATGAACGTTTCGCGGGCAACACCCCGCGGCCTATCGATTTGGCGGCGGCACAGCGACTGCTGCTGGAATTCGGACAACGCTGAACACAACCAAATGAGGAGGAACTCATGACAAAGAAGATCATTCTGGACTGCGACCCCGGTCACGACGATGCCGTCGCCATTCTGCTGGCAGTCGGCAACCCGAACATTGACCTGGTCGGCGTCACCACGGTCGGCGGCAATCAGAGCCTCGACAAGGTCACCTACAATGCGCGCGCCGTACTGGAAAAGGCACATGCCGCGGATATTCCGGTGCACGCCGGCTGCTATCGCCCAATCGTGCGCAAGCAGGAGGTGGCAGCATCCATCCACGGCGAAACCGGTCTTGACGGCGTCGCACTGCCGGAACCGACCCGCCCGCTGGAACAAGGGCATGCGGTCAACTGGATCATCGACACCATTATGAGCAACGAACCGGGCACCATCACCCTAGTACCGACCGGACCGCTGACCAACATCGCCATGGCCGCACGTATGGAACCGCGCATCGTGGAACGAGTCAAGGAAGTCGTGCTCATGGGCGGCGGATACCACGTGGGCAACTGGAGCGCCGTGGCCGAATTCAACATCAAAGTGGACCCCGAAGCAGCGCATATCGTGTTCAACGAAGCATGGCCGATCACCATGGTCGGTTTGGACCTGACCCATCAGGCGCTATGCACCCCAGCTGTCCAGAAGCGCATTGAAGGCGTTGGCACCGATCTGGCTATGTTCGTCTCCGGTCTCATGGACTTCTTCCGCAAAACCTATCAGGATAACCAGGATTTCATCGACCCGCCGGTTCACGATCCATGCACGGTGGCCTACCTCATCGACCCGAGCGTGATGACCACCCGTCGTTGCCCGCTAGATGTCGAAATCCACGGGGATCTCACCTTGGGTATGACCGTCGCCGATTTGCGCGGTCCGGAACCAAGCGCCGAGGAATGCTACACCCAGGTCGCGGTCAAGCTTGACTTCGACAAGTTCTGGGACTTGGTGACCAATGCGATCAAGACCATTGGCTGAATAACGGAAGAAGAAACAAAGGGGTTATCTCATGATTGAGACCAAAAACGACAAGATGCTCGACGCTGGAGGCAAGTCCGTCGTTGCGCTGATGGCGGCATTGATGGCGGCCATCTTCGCCTTCCAGCTCAACGCGTCGATGCTTTCGCCGGCGCTGACCACCATGCGTGTCGAACTCGACACCACCGATGCGCAGATTGGTCTGACACAGACCGTGTTCTTCACCTCATGCGCGGTGTTCTCGCTGTTCCTGCCTCGACTAGGCGATCTGATCGGACGGAAGAAGGTGCTGCTGGGCATTCTCGTGCTTACCGCAGTCGGTTGCGTGGTTTCCGCGCTCGCGGTCAACGTGCCGATGCTGATGATCGGCCGTGTGATTCAGGGCGTTGCTGGACCAATTGTGCCGATGACGCTGATCATGCTGCATGCTAAGGTCACTGAAGATAAGAAGTACGCCAAGCTTATGGCCATCCTGACATCCGTCAACGGCGGCATCGGTGGCGTCGACGCCATTCTTGGTGGTTGGCTTGCCGGCACGTTTGGCTTCCGTTCCGTGTTCTGGGTGATGGTTGGCGTTGCCGTGCTCGCCATCGTGCTGGTGTTCATTTACGCTGAGGAGTCCACCGCTTCCGAAACTCCGAAGATGGATTGGGCTGGCGTGGTCTTCCTTGCCGCGGCATTCCTAGCCGCATACCTTGCCATCAACGAGATTCAGAAACTCGGCTCCGCCAACTGGGCTTTGGCCGCCATCGAAATTGTGGTCGCCATCGTGTTGTTCGTGGTCTTCTGGAACGTTGAGAAGCGTCAGAAGGCGCCGATGGTCACCACGCACTACCTCAAGCAGCGTCGTACCTGGGGCCTGCTGCTGACCACTCTGCTCACCATGACCGGAGTGTTCGCCATCATGAACGGCATCGTTCCGGCTCTCGCCCAGGATACCGAAGTCGGCGCGGGTATGAGCGCCAGCGTGGTCTCTTTTGCAACCCTGACCCCGTACGCGTTGATCGGTCTCGCCTTCGGCCCTGTCGCAGGCGTGCTCGCCTCCAAATTTGGCTACCGCGCCGTGCTCCGTACTGGCCTGATCGTTTCCGTGGTTGCCATACTGTTCGGCATTTACGTGTGCAATGTGCCAAGCATCTGGGCTCTTGTAGTCATGTCTCTGGTACTGGGCGTCTCCTACGCAGGTACCGCCAACATCATGCTCAACGGTCTTGGCATCGTGCTCTCTCCGGAAGACAACCCCGGCTATCTGCCTGGTTTAAACTCCGGTGCATTCAACTTGGGCGCAGGACTGAGCTACGCGGTGCTCTACGCCGCTCAGAACGCGTTCGTCGCATCCGGCGGCGCGACCAGCGGCTATATCGCAGCCATGGTCAGCGGCATGATTCTGCTGGGTCTTGCGTTCTGCGCATCCCTGCTCATTCCGAAGCCGGGTGAACAGAAGTAATCAGTATAAGCTTGCTTGTGTTGTGCGATTAGAACGGGTTCGTTCATCAAATCTCCTTCTTGTTTGATGAACGAACCCGTTCCCTATTTTTCCCCAATAATAAAAACGTTCCTGCGATTGCCCGATGCGTACGCAGGAACGTTTTTATTATTATGCAAGCTTGGTTTTACGTCAATCAGTTGTTCAATGCCTTGGCGCCAATGTCGTGACGGTAGAACATGCCCTTGGTGTCGAGCTTGTCGATAATCGCATACACCTTGTCTTGAGCGGTCTTAATATCGGCGGCAGAAGTCTCGACCAGCAGCACGCGACCGGAATTGGTAACCAGGCCTTCTTCGCTACGAGCCACGCCAGCGTAATACACGTGGGAATCCTCGTCGACTGGAATCTCAGGAATCGCAGCGCCCTTGATCACATCGACAGGATAGCCGTCGGCGGCGAGCACCACACCAAGCGTGGCATTGTCGTTATCCCAAGTGAATTCCGGAGTCTCGCCATTGAGCAGAGCGCTGATGCCAGCGCCGAGATCAGACGTGAGCTTCGGCAGCACGACTTCCGTTTCCGGATCGCCAAAACGAGCATTGAACTCGATGACCTTCGGACCGTCAGCGGTGGCAATCAAGCCAGCGTACAGAATGCCAGTGAACGGCGTTCCCTCATCAGCCATAGCCTGAACGGTCGGCTTTACAATGGTTTCAATAGCGGTATCAACCACATCCTGACCGATCTGCGGAACCGGGCTGTATGCACCCATGCCACCGGTATTCGGACCCTTATCGCCATCATATGCGCGCTTATGATCCTGCGAAATCGGCATTGGCCAGAAATCAGTGCCGTTCACAAAGCTCATCAGCGAGAACTCCTGACCCTCCAGGAAGTCCTCGATAACAACCTTCGCACCGGCGTTGCCGAAACGATGATCGACGAAAATGTCTTCAAGAGCGGCGATGGCGGTTTCCTCATCCATGGCAACGGTCACGCCCTTGCCGGCGGCCAAACCGTCAGCCTTGATCACAATCGGAGCGCCATGCTCACGAACATAAGTCGTGGAACGCTCCAAATCGCCGAACGTCTGATACTTTGCGGTCGGAATGCTGTGGCGCTCCATCAGCTGCTTGGCGAAATCCTTGGACCCCTCGATCTGTGCGGCGGCCTTGCTCGGACCGAACGCCTTGATGCCAGCCTGAGCGAAATCGTCAACGATGCCCTCGATAAGCGGCACTTCCGGACCGACGAATACCCAGTCATAGCCGTTGTTCTTTACGAAATCAATCAGCGCGGCATGATTGGACGGGTTGATCTGCGTGATGCGGATGCCGTCAAGTTCCATGCCTGGATTGCCCGGAGCCACTGTGACTTCGCTGACGCTGCCGCCACGCATAAGCGCATGAGCGATGGCATGCTCGCGTGCACCGGAACCGATGACCAGAACCTTCATGTTTCCTCCTGTTATGTCCCTTCTGGGAAAATCCTATGTTCAGGAAAGTCTTTGGAAATAAAAGGGGGTGGCCGTTATGGCTCACCCCCGTATATGTATTTACTGCAGTTCGACGTCGCTATCGGTCTTCTTGACGATATTGCCGAGCACATAACCGGCTTCGCCATTGGACTTGAGCAATTCCATGGTCTTATCAGCATCTTCGGCGTTGACTGCCAGCACCATGCCAATACCCATATTGAAGATGTTGAACATTTCCATATGATCGATTTCGCCGGCCTTCTCGAGCACATCGAAAATCGGCAGCACCGGCCAAGAGCCGAGATTGATGTGAGCAGCCAAGCCGTCCGGAATCATACGCGGAATGTTTTCGATGAAGCCGCCGCCGGTGATATGGGCGACGCCCTTGACCACGCCGGCCTTGAATAGCGGGGAAAGAGCCTTCACATAGATCTTCGTCGGGGTAAGGAGCACATCGCCGAGCTTTTCGCCGTCGAGTTCGTCAAGCACGGTGTCGACCGTGTAGCCGGCCTTCTCGAACAGAGCCTTGCGCACTAGAGAGAAGCCATTGGAATGCACGCCGGTGGACGGCAGGCCAATGAGCACATCGCCTTCAGCGATGGTGGAGCCGTCCACGATTGCGGACTTCTCGGCAACGCCGACCGCGAAACCAGCCAGATCGTACTCGTCTTCGTCATACATACCCGGCATTTCAGCGGTTTCGCCACCGATCAGACCGGAACCAGCCTGTACACAGCCATCGGCAACGCCAGCCACAACCTGCTCGAGCAGTGCTGGATCGTTCTTGCCGCAGGCGATGTAATCTAGGAAGAACAACGGTTCCGCACCCTGAGCGGCAATATCGTTGACGCACATGGCCACGCAGTCGATGCCGATGGTGTTGTGCTTGTTGGACATCTTGGCAACGACCAGCTTGGTGCCGACGCCATCGGTGCCGGAAATCAGCACCGGCTCCTTGTATCCGAGGGAAACCAGATCGAACAGGCCGCCGAAGCCGCCGATACCGCCGACTACGCCCGGACGGTTGGTGCGCGCCACATGGGACTTGATGCGCTTGACGACTTCATAACCGGCTTCGACGCTTACGCCGGCTTCCTCATATGCTTTTGGCATATCAAACCTTTCTCGGGTTCAGTGTTCTTCTTGGGATGAAGTAGTGGTGTATTCGTTGCCCTCGTACTTGCTCTTATACAAGGCGAATTCAGGCAGACGCACGCGATCTTCAGGAGTGAGGGACTTCAAAAAATCACTTTCATAATCGTCGAGTGCGGTCGGGTAGTCGCCATTGAAGTAGGCTACGCACAGACCTCCATACGGGGCGTCCGCTCCTAGACCAATGGAATCGACCAAGCCGTCAAGCGAAAGGAAGGCCAGGGAATCGGCGCCGATGAAATCGCGAATTTCTTCAACAGACTTCTTTGCGGCGATCAGTTCCTTGGTGGTGGAAATATCAATGCCATAGAAGCATGGATACTTCAGCGGCGGTGAGCTGATACGCATGTGCACTTCGGCTGCGCCGGCTTCCTTAAGCAGCTGCACGATGCGCTTGGACGTGGTGCCGCGCACGATGGAATCGTCGATAACGATCACACGCTTGCCTTTGACCACGCTATGAACGGCGGAAAGCTTCATACGCACGCCCTGCTCGCGCAGTTCCTGCGTCGGCTGGATGAAGGTTCGAGCCACATACTGGTTCTTGATCAGGCCCATCTCGTTTGGCAGACCGGCTTCTTCTGCATAGCCGGAGGCCGCGGACAGCGAGGAATTCGGCACGCCAATGACCATATCGGCATCGACCGGCGATTCTTGGGCCAGACGCGCACCCATACGCTTGCGGGCGGAATGCACGTTCACGCCGTAAATATCGGAATCCGGGCGTGCGAAGTAGATGAATTCCATCGAGCAGATGGCCAGCTGGGTCTGGTTCGTATACTGCACGATCTTGTAGCCGTGGTCATCCACGACCACGATTTCGCCTGGGCGGATGTTGCGCACCAGCTCGGCGCCGACGATGTCGAGCGCGCAGGTTTCGGAAGCGAGCACATATGCGCCGTTCTTCATCTTGCCAAGGGAGAGCGGACGGAAGCCGTTCGGATCGAGCGCGCCGATCATGGCGTTCTCGGTCATGATCAGATAGGCGAAGCCGCCATGAACGGTGTTGAGCGCTTCCTTGAGTTTCTCCATGAAAGTGCGCTTCGAGGAACGGCGGATGAGGTGCATAAGCACTTCGGTGTCGGAATTGGAGTGGAAGATCGCACCTTCGTCCTCCAGCTTGCGGCGCAGGGACGGGCAGTTGGTGAGGTTGCCGTTGTGGCACAGGGCCATATCTCCATCATGGAAACGGAAGATGAACGGCTGAATGTTGTCGGTGCCGCCAGAGCCGGCAGTGGCGTAGCGCACATGGCCAATCGCCCTGTCTCCCTTCAGACGTTCGATTTCTCGCTCGTCGCTGAACACCTGGGTCAACAGACCCGTTCCGCGATGACCGATGAGATGACCATTATCGTTGGAGACAATGCCGGCACCCTCCTGACCGCGATGCTGCAACGCGTGCAAGCCGAAGTAGGTGAGTCGGGCGGCGTCCGGGTGGCCCCAAACGCCGAAAATACCGCATTCCTCGTGGATGTCTTCGAGTTCAGCTGACAAGCCAAAGCTCCTTCCAAAACCATGGAGACAAGGGATTCGCTACCGTTCAACCCTACCAACCGGAGGCTACAAGCGGCAGCTTCCGGGGAGTCCTCGGACTATGTATGAAAAAGGACGAGTAATCGAACAATCGTTCGAATGTTCTGGTATGATGTAATCGTTGGAACCGTGAATCGCGGATGCAGGCTTTGCTGCGGATTATTGCATGGAAGGAGCGTCATGTCCGAACGAACATATGTGGCGGTCGACCTGAAATCCTTTTATGCGTCTTCGGAATGCGTCGAGCATGGTTTTCCACCACTGTCCACGCATCTGGTGGTGGCGGACCAGTCGCGTACCGACAAAACCATTTGTTTGGCGGTTTCTCCGTCGCTGAAAGAATACGGGTTGCCTGGGCGTGCCCGTCTATTCGAAGTCAAGGCGAAGCTCAAAGAGGTTAATGCGGCACGTCGGGCTGTTGCCCCGGGCGGAGTACTGACGGGAAAATCGTATGATGCGAAAGCGCTTGCTGATAATCCGAATCTGGCCGCGGACGTGTTTATAGCCAAGCCGCGCATGTCGCATTATCTGGCGATGAGTGCGAAAATCTACGGTATTTACTTGAAATACGTGTCGGCGGATGACATCCATGTCTATTCGGTGGACGAGGTGTTCATGGATGTCACTGGGTATCTACGCGCCTACGGCAAAGGCGTGGAGGAGATGACGCGCGACATTATCCATGACATTCATGCTCAGACTGGTATCACCGCTACAGCGGGTATTGGCACGAACATGTATCTGGCCAAGGTTGCCATGGACATTGTGGCCAAGCATATCCAGGCAGGGGAGGACGGCATCCGCATTGCCAGGCTGGACGAGATGTCGTATCGGAAACTGTTGTGGGGGCATCATCCGATTACTGATTTTTGGCGTGTTGGACGAGGATATGCGAAAAAGCTCGAGGCTCAGGGCTTGTTGACCATGGGGGATATCGCACGTTGCTCGATGGGCCGCGCCGATGAGTATTACAACGAGGATCTGCTGTACCGCATGTTTGGCATGAACGCCGAACTGCTTATCGACCATGCGTGGGGTTGGGAACCATGCACTATCGCCGACATCAAAGCGTATAAGCCAGCTGGTCATAGTATGAGTTCGGGACAGGTGCTTACGGGCGCGGTCGGTTTTGACTCGGCGCGGCTGATTGTGCGCGAGATGGCGGATACGTTGTCGTTGGATTTGGTGGCGAAAGGCATGAGGGCCGGCAGGGTGGGGATGATGATCGGCTACGATACGGCGAGCCTTGATTCGAAACGGCTTGGCAAGGATGCTCCCGCCGAGCTGAAGACGATTGCCGAGCGTGCTGCGGCGACGTATGACGGTCCGGTCTCGCTTGACAGGTATGGCCGCCGTGTTCCCAAGCCGGCCACGGGGTCGATCGCATTGTCGGAACCTACGTCAGCGACGTCCCGCATATGCGATGCCGTGGATGAACTGTTCTGCTCAATTGTCGACAGACGATTGCTGGTCCGCCGTCTGAATGTGGTCGCAGCAGATTTGCTGACGGCCGATCAATTTGCGCAGCGGCGGCAGTCCGATATGTCCGACTATATGCAACCTGATTTGTTCGATGCTTTGAACTCGTCATCGGATTCCAGCATTGCTGATGCGGCTGGAGATGAGGGGCTTTACGATAACGCTTTCCCAGGCTGTTCGCAAAACAACTCATCTGAAAGGCCGTCCAGTGGTGCGTCGTGCGATGATGCCGAACTGCATATGCAGCAGACGCTTCTGAACATCAAGCGTAAATTCGGTAAGAATTCCGTCATCAAAGCCATGGACATGTTCGATGATGCCACCGGTCGGCAGCGTAACCAGCAGATTGGAGGCCATGCGGCATGAGCCTTACGCAAACCCATCGCTATGACGACATCATCGGTCTGCCGCACCATCAGTCGAGGCTCCACTCACGCATGTCCCAGTCCGGCAGGGCGGCGCAGTTCATGCCCTTCGCCGCGTTGACAGGGTACGAGGCAGTGATCGAGCATGCGGCGCTCGCCAACGAGGAGGCCGTGGCCAGGGCCAATGCCCCCGTCGACGTGGCGGACGGCTATATGCCTGCCTGATCCGTCCGAGTAATGTAGTCGTTGGTCTCTGATGGAGGGGCGGCGTTGCGGGGCACGCTCGGGCAACGGTGACGGCCCATGCCGTCGAACGGCTTATTCCGGCATGGGATATGCGTCGTGCAGCAGGGAAGAGAAGCTTTCGCTCGCCATGCCGTAGAACGCGCCGAGCAGCAGCTGCAAAGCCAGGTCATGTGGCAGATCGTTGTCGTTTGCGAGCGACGCGAGTAATCCCCCGAATTTCTGCGGCGTGCTGCTCCAGATCGATGACATCTCCTGCAGTGTCAGCAGCTTCGCCGCCAGTTCGGGGAATTTCGGCGATGACAGCAGCCGGTCGATGGTGGCGGCGCGGTATTCGGGCATGGGATCGCCTTCGCGCGGGGTGCCATGCATCATTGCATGATTGGTCTCCCGGGAATCATCCGTTGCCATTGTCTGTGATTCCGCCGTCGTGCCGATCCAAGAGCGAATGGCGGCGATGGAGCTGCTGCTTAGCCCGGTGAATGCGCAGGCGTGGCTCATGGCATAGGTTTTCTCGTCCGTTTCGCCGGTTAGATAGCCGACATCCACGCCAAAGAAGTCAGCGATGGTTGCCATGGTCTCATATTTGGGGAACCCGATTTCGCCCGATGAGGTGCGGTTGCCGGTGTTCAGCCATCTGCTGACGTCCTTTTGATGGAATTTCGTGAGATACTGCCGGTTTAATACGCGTACGAAATCCAGTTGCGTGAGGCCGCGTTCATCCATGCATTGCCTGAGTCGTGCTCTCCAGCAGGCGCTGCTTCGTACTGATATACCACTCATGGTATAAACCCCCTTCAAAATACGAGTGAATTATAACATGTTACGTCATTGACGCCATAGCAGGGATGAAAGAGGATAGACACCAAAAGGAGAGAACTCATCTGCTGTGGGGCTCAACGCCGCATTTTCGCGTCTTATGAAAGAAAGGAGAAACCGCTCGCGAAAAAATCACGCCCCTTGATGACGGGTTCTGGAACAAGGCCGATTCATGGTCTTGGAATGACTGAAGGTCAGTCGTTTCTTATAGGGAACGCCGTCAGGAAGGAAGCAAGGTCATGTTCGCGCAACTGGCAAACACGATTCTGCACGGCGTACGCATATTCGATGAGGCGGCAAAGAACACCACGCCGACCGAGATGAATCGCCCCGATGATTGCAACGAGGAACGGAGCGGACATCATCGCGGTGAGAACTCCCACAAGAAAGGAAACGACAATGACGTTCGATGACGAAAGCAAGCCAAAGTCGCAGGATATTCCGAACACTCAGGTGCCGCAGGCATCAGGCGATGAAGTTGAACCGCAGAGTGGTGCAGTTGGGGCGAATGCCGGTGGTTTAGAAGAGATGGATGCCAAAGAAGCAGCGGTGCAGTTGGGGCACAATGCTCGGCAAGCGGATTCCGAAGCGACGCAGATGTTCAATCCGAACGATTATGCGCAGTGGAATTCGTTTCAGGACTCTACGCGGCAGATGCCGAGTGCCGCACAGTTGCAGGAGCATCAGACTGATAGCTCTCAAACCTATATTTCGACGGTTCCCCCTGTGGAGGAGGCCCAGCCGAAGAAGCGTAAAAAACTATCGAAAATCGTAGTGTTCGCTGTTATCGCCGCCGCAGTGTTCATGCTGCTTGCGTCGGTGGGAACCGCTTCAGATATCAGCGTGCCGCTCATTGCGTTATTGGCATTCATACCTGCACTGTTGTCCGTTCTGGGGGTGATCTTCACGCGGAAGAACGGCAAGGTCGGAGGCCGTATCGGGGCATATGTCGCCATCGGTGTCACTGTGGCTGCCGTAGTGGTCATGGGCGGCAGAATGATCGCTTACACCGTGCATGCGAAGGCCGAGCATAAGGCTGCGATTGAGGCATCATGCCAGCCGATTACTTGGCCGGATGGGGACTTCGCCAAGAAACTGCCGGCGTTAGCTAATCAGAAAGGCGAGGTTTATAGCGATTCATCGGACAATGTTTCCATTAAGTTGTGTAATGCGACGCGATCCTCTTTCGATTCCTATATAAAGGATGCGAAGAAAATGGGGTTCACCGTTGACTATGACAAATCCGCGGATATCTATACTGCGAAAGATGCTGAGGACAATGAGATTACGGTCTTCTTCATGGAGGATGAGGAGGATGGAAACACCATGGACATCACGTTGGATGCCCCGAAATCCAAAGATAATTCAAAAGCCCAGGATTCGACAGACGGTCAGCAGACTCAGGAATCGCAGAACCAGCAGCAGTCGCAGAATACGCAGCAACAGGAACAGCAGTCACAGCAGAACCAGCAAAGCCAGCAATCCGACTCATCGCAGGTCAGTGCCGACTTCAAGGCCTCGATGGACAGCTACGAGCAGTTCTTCGACCAGTACGTCGAATTCATGAAGAAGTACAAAGACTCGGGGGGCTCCATCAGCATGCTCGCGGACTACACGAAGATGATGCAGCAATACACCGACACCATGAACAAGTTGAATGCGATTGATCAGAATTCGCTGAGCGCTGCCGATGAGGCGTACTACCTCGAGGTAATGGGGCGCATCACGCAGAAGCTGGCATCCGTCGCATAAGGATTCAAGAAGCTCCGGAGTATCCTAGCGGTGCCCCGGAGCTCTCTTGCGTGTGAATAGAGAGGGTATACGGATACATGGTTTTGGCAGTTCAACAAGGCAGCTTCTCATCATCGCCATTGATGGTTTATCAGTCCATTCGTACGATGCTGGCAACGAGTGCGACATTCATGCTTACCGGTGCGAACGATACGACTATGACGGTGCTGTTCAGCGCATACAATGGCGGCATATTTACGGCTGTGGTATCTCCCCGTGAAAATGGGGCTCTCGTCAAGGTGAGCAGCGAGAACGATGACGAGACGCAGTACATGCAGCACGTCAAACAATTTTTCCAAGATGTTGACGCACAGCTGAGTATTCGCGCCGTCGCGCAGAAGAGCGAAGCTGCCAAGCTTGAGCAGAACAAGCAGATGCTGCTTATCGGCATCGTCGCCTGCGTGGTGATATTCGTCATCATCGCTATCGCGTACATGATCTGGGGAGAAAGTTTTCTCGGCCTGATTGAGCTCATCATTATCATTGCGGCGATCTGGTTCTTTAAACAGCGCAAAGGAAACAAGGGGGAGAAGAGAGGGTGACGATGAGCGGATACCAGCTTCAATCGGATGAAACGAAGATACTGACCTGCGCGCAGGCCCACCGTTGCGGCGATGATCGCGAACAGGCATGTGTGGAATTGACTCTGACCAACAGGAACCTGATATATGTATGGCAGATCAGAAAGATGTTCGGTAAGGGGACGGAGCATGAGGATGTGTACCCGTTATCTCGGCTTAAGGTGCTGGACGGGGTCGCGCAGGCGAAATACGCGGAAAAGAACGATCTTGCGGTATTGGATCTGCTCTTCGTCCCGGATGAGGTGTCATTCGTGTTTGAGACCGGTGACAAGTACTCCAGTCGGAAACTGGTAGCCCAATGGTTGGATGCCATCAGCCAAGTCACCACAGGACTTCCGTCCAGCCAGGCTGCGGAATTGCGCAAAACCATACCCAGTGTGGAGATGCTGGCGGGGGCCATCAAGGGGACCCTTGATGTTTTCGCCAAAACGTTTACTGGAAAGACGATGGATTCGCAGGAAAACACAGAAGAACAGGTCACGGTCAAATGCATCGGATGTAGGGCGCCTATCTCCGGACGTTCTGGCATGACGATCCAATGCCGCTACTGCGACACCACACAGACGTTGAAATAGTCGCGCTAACAGGCGAAAGGCATATGACATGGGCATTCTGCAGGCAATAGGTGGGGCGGTCGGCGGAACCTTCGGCGACCAGTGGAAAGACATCATCACCGCGGGACATTTCGATGAGCACACGGCATTGGCTCCTGGCGAACGGCGGAACACCGACAACGGCCGCGGCTCCACCGGGCACGGTTCCGAGGGCGTCATCACCAACGGGTCGAAGATCTATGTGCCGGAGAACACGGCGGCGTTCATCTTCAGCCAGTCCGGTATTGAGAACATCATCTCTCAGCCGGGCGGCTATGAATACCATGACGGTCAAGACAGCGTCTTCAATGGCGATGGCATCGGTAATTCGATTTTCAAACAAATCGGCGAACGCATTGGCTATGGTGGCATCACCTCCGATTACAAGCAGATTGCCTTTGTAAATCTGCGTGAGATTCGTGACATCAAGTTTGGCACGCGCGGCCCGCTCATGTATAACGATCTGTTCTATGGGACGGATCTTGAGATTTTCGCCTATGGTTCGTTCACCATCCAAATCGGTGACCCGGTGCGGTTCATCCGTAATTTCGTTCCGGCGAACGTTACCTACTACTCGTTTGATGATCAGCGAGCACGTTCACAGATTCTGGCTGAGTTTCTGCAGTCGTTCACGGTGGCACTGAATGCGCTGTCAACGCAGTACAGAATCTCGCAGTTGCCAGCGCAGGCGAATGACATTGCGCTCAAGGTCGCGAACGATACGCAGAATGCCGGTACATGGCCGTCGCGTTTCGGGTTCAACATCGTGAAAATCGGCATCGAGAACATCGAGTTCTCGCCGGATTCACGCGCCTTGGTGCAGAAGTATTCCGCCAACAAGATGGATCTGAAGGCGTATGAGGATGTGTCGCAGCATGCTTCGAATGTGGCGGCGCAGCAGAAGATCGCGCATGGTGTTGAGGCACATGGGTTCGGTGATGCGGGCGCGATGATGTTCGGCGCGGCCTTCGCGCAGGGCGTGAATCCTGTGACCGGGGCACAGACCAATGCTGTAGTTGCGGAGCAGCCTATGGCGGCGCAACAGTCGGCTTCGACCGAGGCTGTGCCTTCCATGTCGGTCGGTGAACAGTTGGACGCGGTCAAGAAGCTCAAGGAGTTGCTTGACGCGGGGATTTTGACCAAGGACGAGTTCGATTCCAAGAAGAAACAGATTCTTGGTCTATAGATTTATAAGGAGGACAACATGATGAAGAAGGTCTTTGCTGCGATACTGAGCATTGCATTGATTGCTGGTGTATCCGCATGCGGCGAGAAGAAGGCCGAGGGGCCAGACTATGCCGATGACGAGGCGATGTCCATTATCGCGGAGGGTTTCAGCAAGCGTTCCTCTCTTATCGATAAGCTCAAGGGACAGGGCAAGGATACAAGCGAATCAAAGAATCTTCAGCAGATTATTCAGGCTGAGATCGATAATGATAAGCCGTTGAAGGCTCGTCAGTCCAAGGATTCGAAGCTCCAAGAGCAGATCATCGCCTATTTGAATTCGCTGGATGATCAGCTGGCCGTAGTTAAGAAATACTCGAGTACCAGTGCTGAATACACTGCTGCGTGGAGCGAAGCATATGACAAGCGGTCCACAATTCTGAAGACATTCGTGGATAAGTATGGGCTTAAGGTCGATTCGAAATACCAAGACACCCTTGACGATCTGGTTCGTAACGGCAATTCCGTTCAGGAGAAGAACGAGACGGATCAGGTGATCAATAATCTGGTTTCATCGGCTCAATTTGACAGAACAGAAGCGGAATATGGTGGTTACTACACGTATTCCGCAGTCATCGAGAACACCAGTAAAATCAACTTCAGCAATGTCTCGCTGCTGTTGGCGCTCTATGATGCTGACGGTGTGAAGGTCGAGGAGACTTTTGCCAACACCAGTTCATGGGCGGCAGGTGAGAAGGTTCGGTTCGAGGCTGGTACTGATGTGAACGCCGCACAGGTCAAGGTATCGGTCAGTAACTATGACGTGGTGAAGTAGGGGACGCTTTTTGTCGTTGTGCCGGCTGATATGAAAGTTCAGTTATCGGAGTTGTACCAGCCGGTCATCTGCTAGTATTTTCACGCCAACGGGTAGACACAGTATATGAATGCAATGCGTGCAGTTGTTGTCTCATGGACGGCATAGGGAATATCAAAGGAAAGAGAAGATTATGCCTAGAAATTCCAGAAAGAGTTCTATGAGGAACCCGATGGGAAGCATGAGCACCAAGGCGAAGGCGATTGCGGTCATTGTTGCTGCCGCAGTGCTCATGGTGGGAACTATCATCGGATACCGTAAAGTAGAGGGAATCTTCAATCCGAAGAAGGCCGAGCCGGAAATCACTACCACCATCGTTTCCCGTCAGCTGCAGACGATGCAGGATCTGACCACCGCCAAGGAAAACGATTATGGTTTCGAGGAATTCTCCGAGGGGAACATCGCCCATGTGAACAAGAAGAAGTTCACGATGTTCTACAGTTATGAGATTCGTGCAGGCGTCGACTTGGCCAAGGCGGGAATCAAGGTGCATGACGACACTCGTACGATTTCGATTACCTTGCCCAAGGCCACGTTGCAATCCGTGTCGGTGGATCCCGACTCGTTGCGCTTCTTTGACTCGGAGAGCTCGTTGTTCAATGGCAATGAGGTAACGGACACTGCCGAAGCGTTGAAGCATGCCAAGAAGTCGGCAGCTGATAAGGCTTCCAAGAGCAAGCTTCTGCAGGAAGCCGATAAGCAGGCCAAGCAAATCGTGGAGAAAGCGTATTCACCAATCGCCAAAGCGGACGGCTACAAGGTCCAAGTCCAGCTTGCCGATAAGTAGTGAGCACTGTGCTGTCAAGAAGGAACGTGTCATGGCTAATGCGCTTGTTTGTGACAGATTTCGGTGGTCTTGATTTGCTTGTTCTCTTGTTTGTGGCATCTTTTCTGCGTTACACCGAGTACGAGAGTTGCAATTCCGCGGCTCATAATCGGGCTAACGCGTTTTGAATGCCATTGTTTAAACTAGCGCATGTAATACAAAGAAGGTGTGTCCGGAGCATTGGACTCTGGACACACCTTCTTTGTATTACATGCGGTTCATCATGAATCGCATGCTTTGAATCAGGCGGTGAAGTACTCCACGCCGGCTGCGAACAGCGGCTGATCCTTCTCGCCGGGCACGTTCACGAACGTGCCGTTGCTGTAACGCTCGGAGTGGCCCATCTTGCCGAACACGCGGCCGTCCGGGCTGGTGATGCCTTCAATGGCCAGCAGCGAACCGTTCGGGTTCACGTCCAGATCCATGCCAGGCACGCCGGCCTCGTCCACATACTGCGTGGCGATCTGGCCGTTGGCCTTGAGCTGGGAGAGCACATCGTCGGAGGCCACGAAGCGGCCCTCGCCGTGCGAGATGGCGATGGTGTGCATGTCGCCAACCTCGGTCTTCGCCAGCCACGGGGAGAGGTTCGACGCCACGCGGGTGCGCACCAAGCGGCTCTGGTGGCGGCCGATGGTGTTGAACGTCAGCGTCGGGCATTCGGCGGTCATCGGCACGATATCGCCGTACGGCACCAAGCCAAGCTTGATCAGCGCCTGGAAACCATTGCAGATACCGAGCATCAGACCATCACGGTTGTTCAACAGGTCTCGCACCGCTTCGGTAACGGCAGGAGCGCGGAAGAACGCGGTAATGAACTTGGCGGAACCATCCGGCTCGTCGCCGCCGGAGAAGCCGCCAGGAATCATGATGATCTGGCTCTTCTTGATTTCCTCAACCAAAGCTGCGGTGGACTCAGCCACAGCAGCGGGGGTGAGGTTGTTCACGATGAGCGTGCTCACGTCGGCACCCGCGCGCTCGAAAGCGGCTGCGGAATCGTATTCGCAGTTGTTGCCGGGGAACACAGGAATGATCACATGCGGCTTGGCGACACCGGTGCCGGTGTACACGGTCTTCTTCGGAGCTTCGAAGAACACAGCCTCAACGGTCTTGCCCTTCTCGTCGCCCTTGGAACGGTACGGGAACACGGATTCGATGCCGCCCTCCCAAGCGTCCTGCAGTTCGGCCAGATCAAGCGTCTCACCGGCTGCCACGAACTGGTAGGCCTCGGTAGTCTTGCCGACTTCACTGATCTCGACCAGGTTGGACACAGCCGGAATCTTCGCGTTGTCCGCAAGCTCGATGATGAAGGAACCATAGACCGGGGCGAACAGGTCGTCTACGGTAATGCCGTTGGCCAGCTTCACGCCAATCTGGTTGCCGACCGTCATCTTGAAGATTGCCTCGGCGGTCGCGCCGTAGCCCGGCGTGGACACGGCCAAAGCATCGCCGAAATCGGTGAGCTCCTCGACTGTGGAGAACACCTCCAGCAGCGAATCCTTGTCCGGTGTGAGGCCGTCGGCCTGGTAACGCGGCGCGATGCGGATCACACGGTGGCCAGCGCCCTTGAACTCTGGGGAAGTGGCACGCTTCATGTTGCCCACCGCCACGGCGAAGGAGATCAGGGTCGGCGGAACGTCCAGCTGTTCGAACGTACCGGACATGGAGTCCTTGCCGCCGATTGCGCCAGCGCCTAGATCGACCTGTGCCATCAGAGCGCCCAGTACGGCGGCCATCGGCTTGCCCCAACGCTCCGGCTCGTCGCGCAGTTTCTCGAAGTATTCCTGGAAGCTCAGATACGCTTTCTCATGTTCGAAACCGGCGGCCACCAGCTTCGAGAGGGATTCGACCACAGACAGATAAGCGCCCGTGAACTGGTTCTGCTCCATGATGTACGGGTTGAAACCCCAAGCCATCGCGGAGGCGGTGGTGGTCTCGCCGAACACCGGCAGCTTGGCAACCATGGCCATGTTCGGGGTCAGCTGCTTCCTGCCGCCGAACGGCATGAGCACGGTGCCTGCGCCGAGGGTGGAGTCGAAGCGTTCGGAAAGTCCCTTGTTGGAGGCCACGTTCAGATCGGTGAGCATGGTGTGCATGCGTTCGGCGAGCGTGCCGGTCTTCCACGGGGTGGCGTAGCCGTGCTGCGCCTCGACATGCACCACCTGATGCTTCGGAGCGCCGTTGGAGGCGAGGAACTCGCGGGACAGATCCACGATCGTGTCGCCGTTCCACACCATCGTCATGCGCGGCTCTTCGGTCACTGTCGCGATGACTTCGGCCTCGAGATTCTCTTCCTTGGCGTAGCTCAGGAACTCGTCCACATCTTCGGCGGCCACGTCCACAGCCATACGTTCCTGAGATTCGGAAATCGCCAGTTCGGTGCCGTCCAGGCCTTCGTACTTCTTCGAAACCTTGTTGAGATCAACATACAGGCCGTCAGCCAGCTCGCCGACCGCCACGGATACGCCACCAGCGCCGAAATCGTTGCATCGCTTGATCAGACGGCACGCGTCACCGCGGCGGAACAGACGCTGCAGCTTACGTTCGACGGGAGCATTGCCCTTCTGCACCTCGGCGCCGTCAAGCTCCAGAGACTCAACATTGTGAGCCTTGGACGCGCCGGTGGCGCCGCCGATGCCGTCACGGCCGGTACGCCCGCCGAGCAGAATGATCTTGTCGCCCGGAGCGGGGGTTTCGCGGCGCACATGATCTGCCGGAGTTGCGGCCACAACCGCACCGACCTCCATACGCTTGGCCACATATCCGGGGTGGTAGATCTCGTCCACCTGACCGGTGGCAAGACCGATCTGGTTGCCATACGAGGAATAACCGGCGGCGGCGGTAGTGACGAGCTTGCGCTGGGGGAGCTTGCCTTCAAGTGTCTCGGACACCGGCACGGTCGGATCGGCGGCGCCGGTCACGCGCATGGCCTGGTATACGTAGGAACGGCCGGAAAGCGGGTCGCGGATGCAGCCGCCGATGCAGGTTGCCGCACCACCGAACGGTTCGATTTCCGTCGGGTGGTTGTGGGTTTCGTTCTTGAACAGGAACAGCCAATCCTCATCATGGCCATTCACATCAACCTTCACCTTGACAGTGCAGGCGTTGATTTCTTCGGATTCGTCAAGATTCTTCAGAATACCGTTCTTCTTGAGCCACTTCGCGCCGATGGTGCCCATATCCATAAGGCATACGGGCTTTTCGTCGCGGCCAAGCTCGTGACGCATCTCAAGATACTTATCGAACGCGGCCTGCACGGTCGCGTCGTCAATCTGCACATCATCAAGTTGCGTGCCGAACGTGGTGTGACGGCAATGATCGGACCAATACGTGTCGATCACCTTGATTTCCGTGATTGTCGGATCACGCTGTTCCTCGGTGAAGTGGGCACGGCAGAACTGCAGGTCAGCCAAATCCATGGCCAGGCCACGGTCGGCGATGAACTGCTCAAGATCAGCGTCGCTCATGGTGCGGAAACCTTCGATGACCTCCACCTTGCCCGGTACCGGCACCTGCGTCTTCAACGTGGTCTTGGTATCCAGCGAAGCTTCGCGAGCCTCGACCGGGTTGATCACATAATGCTTGATGGCGGCGATGTCGTCATCGCTCAGCTCGCCTTCAAGTGCATACACCTTGGCGGAGCGGACAGTCGGGCGCTCGCCCTGGGAGATCAGCTGAATGCATTCGCTGGCGGAATCCGCACGCTGGTCGAACTGACCGGGCAGATACTCCACAGCAAACACATTATCAGAACCGAAATCAGGCAAATCGGCGGAAACATTATCGACCTGCGGCTCACTGAACACGGTAGGGGTGGCCTGTGCGAACAGTTCCTCGCTGATGCCTTCCACGTCATAACGATTGACGAGACGTACATTCTTCAGCGATGCGATGCCAAGAATGGTCTTCAGCTCGTTGGCGAGCTGCTTGGCCTCGACATCAAAACCCTGCTTCTTTTCCACGTACACGCGAAAAACCATGGTTGACTCCTTGAAAGAGGGGCTTGGTGAGATTGATAAAAGTAAGATTTTCAAAAACGATGAAGCCCGCATCCGAGTTTGTACTGCAGATGCGGGCTATCGCAAGTATTATTCGGCTACTTCAATGCCTTCGGACTTGGCAAGCTCGGCCAAACGGCTTTCGATCTCTTCGTAGGCCGGGATGATGTCGCCCAAGCCACGGCGGAACAGATCCTTGTCGAGATGCTCCACCTTGCCGGAATGATCACGTTGATCCCACAGACGGCAGGAATCCGGGGTGATTTCGTCGGCGAGCAGCAGGGTGCCGTCGGAGGTACGACCCATTTCGATCTTGAAGTCCACAAGCTTGACATCGATCTTGGCGAAGATCTCGATCAGGGCTTCGTTGATGCGGCGTGCGAGAGGCGCGATCTCAGCCAGATCCTCACGGGTGCAGACGCCCAACGCAACCAGATCGTCGTCGTTCACGAACGGATCGTGCAGATCGTCATTCTTCAGGAAGTACTCGAGCACCGGTTCCTTGAGCTCGATGCCCTCTTCCACGCCCAAGCGAGAGCAGAAGTGGCCGGCGGCGGTGTTACGCAGCACGATCTCGAGCGGGAACATGGTGACCTTCTTGACCAGCTGGGAGGTTTCGCCCACGCGGGCCACCAGATGGCTGTCGATACCACGCTTCTTGAGCAGATCGAAGATCAGCGTGGTGATGAGGTTGTTCAGCCTGCCCTTGCCGGCGAAGTCTTCCTTCTTTTCGCCGTCACCTGCGGTAGCGGAGTTCTTGTATTCGACCCAGAGCACCTCCGGATCGTCAGTTGCGTACAGTTGCTTGGCTTTGCCCTCGTAGAGCTTTTCCAACTTCTCCATTACTCGCCTTTCCTGGTGTTTGGGAGGTAGATAATTTGGTGAACTTGACGGTTAACAAGATACCAACGGGAGGCTACAATCGTATGGTTTTTGGGCGCGTTCCGGCAGTCTTCGTCAGTATCCGGCAATAGCACGTCAGGCGATGTCGATTTCGAGCGATTCGGACACATTCTCGGCTTTGGCACGCGCGTCGGCCTCATCTGTTCCGATGGCCAGCGCGACCGCCATGCGACGATGGCCGTGCACTTTCGGCTTGGCGAAGATACGCAGGTCGGTGCCCGGCTGAGACAAAGCGTTGGCGACGTTACGGAATTCGGCCTCACCTTCGCCCTGAATGACGATCGCATGGCTCGCCGCGACGGCACCGTCTGGGATCGATAAGGCGACGTGTTCCTGCGTAATCGGCAAACCGAGAATCGCACGCGCATGCAACGCGAATTCGCTTAATCGTTGCGACGCCATCGTGACCATGCCAGTGTCATGCGGACGTGGGGAGACCTCATTGAACAGCACGGAACCGTCGGTCAGTACGAACAGCTCCACGCCGAACACGCCCCAACCCTTCTCGCCGGAAGCCTTGGCCTTGCTTACCAAGCCTTCCACCGCACGGCGTGCGATCTTCTGCGCCTGCGCAAGCACATCCTGTGTGAAGGAAGCCGGCTGCCAGGATTCGCGATAATCGCCGCTTTCCTGACGCTGTCCGATCGGCGCGCAGGTCACGATGCCGCTGCTGGAACTGACGGTCAGCACGGTCAGTTCGTAATCCAATGGAGCCAACGCTTCTACAATCACTCGGGAAACGTCACCCTCGTCGTGTGCGCGACGACCTTCCTGTGCCTCAACCCAAGCCGCGTCAATCGCATCGGCGGAACGAACCACGGACTGGCCATGACCGGAAGAACTCATAATCGGCTTGACCACGCACGGGTAGCCAACCATTTCTGCCCCAGCGCGAAGCTCTTCCAGCGAGCCTGAGAAGCGGTACGGGGTGGTCGGCAAACCCAATTCCTCATGCGCGAGCACGCGCAAACGTTCGCGATCCATGCAAATGGATGCGATTTCGGCGCTAGGTACCACTTGGGCGCCACGTTCGGCCGCGGCAGCCAGTTCGCTGGTGGCGATCGCTTCGACTTCCGGCACAATGATGTCCGGCTGGATTTCGTCGAACAATGTTCGCAACTGTTCGGCATTGGCCATGTCGAGCACACGGTATGCGTGTGCCACCTGCTGTGCCGGAGCGCCTTCATAGGAATCGGCCGCGCATACCCATGCGCCAAGTCTCATCAATTCAATGGTGACTTCCTTGCCTAGCTCGCCGGAGCCAAGGAACAGAACACGAGTCGGATGATTGCCAAGTGGAGTGCCGAGGGCACGATTCTTTTCGGTCATGGTTCCTATTGTGCCATCGGCGTAGGATGGAGTGCATGTCTGAGACGGAACAGGAAGAAACACAACGCCCCCTGACCATCGCCATGGTGGTCGACACGTCGGGAAACCGAGGCAATGGCACTTCGAATTCGGCATTGCAATGGGCGGAGGAATTGAAACGGCAAGGCCACACGGTCAGGCTCGTAGGCGTTGGTGCGCCTGAATACCCGGCGCGAGTCAACCATGTGCCTCTGGTCAGTTGGGTGGCGAAGCAGCAGCAGATGCAGTTCGCAGAGCCGAGCGACACGCTGTTCAGAATTGCGTTTCAAGGAGTGGACGTGGTGCATATCTACACCCCGTTCCGTTTCGGCCAGCATGCTTGCAAAGTCGCCAAACAGATGGGAATCGCGGTTACTGCGGGCTATCATGTGCAGCCGGAGAACATCACGTATTCGGCGGGTCCGCTGAAATATATTCCGGGTATCGACTCGTTTATCTACTGGCTGTTCAATCTGTGGCTGTATCGCAAAATCGGCCATGTGCATGTGCCCACCGAACTTGGCGCAAGTCTGCTGCGTTCCCACGGATACAAAGCGAAACTGCACGTGATTTCCAACGGATACGAAGCGCGATTCACTCCGAAAACGCAGCGCGATGCAGGGAAGTCCGCGCCGGTTCCGTTCCATATCGTCGCTTCCGGACGATTGACGAACGAAAAGAATCATGTTGCGTTGATTCAGGCGATCGCGCGTTGCAGGCATGCGCAAGATATTGAATTGACGATTGCCGGCACTGGTCCTCTGAAGAAGAAATTGCAGCGACTTGCGTCACGCTTGCTTTCCAGACCGGCGTCGATTGGATTTCATAAGAACGTAGAAATGCCGGCTTTGCTGCGTTCCAGTAATCTGCTGGTGCATCCTTCGATTGCCGATCTTGAGTCGGTGAGTGTGATCGAGGGTATGGCTGCCGGCTTGGTTCCTGTGATTGCCTCGTCGCCGTTGAGTGCGGCAGGCCAGTTTGCGTTGCGGGATGAGTCGCTGTTCCCCGTTGACGATGTGGAAGCATTGGCGAGACGTATCGATTGGTGGATCGACCATCCCGACGAATTGTCGAAATGGGGCAAAGTCTACGCCGAACACACCAAGGAACATTATTCGGTGGAGGCGTCCGTGCATAAGTTCATTGCGATGGAACGCGAGGCAATCTCTGACAATATCAGCAAATAAAGCAATGCGGAATATGCGTAATACGCGGCGTAAATGAAGCCACGTATGCGATTAATGGCTGTTGTGTTAATAAAAAAGGCGTGGGGTGAAAGTCCTGCGCCTTTTATTGTTTATTTTAATATTTTATTGTTCGTTTTTAATAATTATTCTGTGCCTATTCTCATCGGCGATACGCTACAGCAGTGCGGTCAGCTGCTCAACCTGCTCGTCGGTGGTGGCCCAACTGGTGCAGATGCGCATCACCGTGTGCGTGTCGTCGGCCTTTTCCATGAAGCCGAGGCGCACGCTGCGCTGCAAACGTTCGGACGTCTCGTTATCAAGTGTGATGAAGATCTGATTGGTCGGCGCGTCGAAGGTGAGCGTATAGCCGCGTTCCACGAGCACTTCGCGAATGCGGTCGGCCGCATCGTTGGCGCGGCGGGCGATTCTGCAGTACAAGTTGTCGGTGAACAGCGTATCGAATTGCACGCCCAGCAGCCATCCCTTGGCGAGCAAAGCTCCATGCTGTTTGACGAGCGTCACGAAGTTCTTCGGCATGTTGCCGTGCGTGAACACCACTGCTTCGCCGAACATGGCACCCACCTTGGTGCCGCCAATGTAGAACACATCCGCGATGCGTGCAATGTCTTCAAGCGTCACGTCGTTGCCGGTTGCGGTCAGCGCGTAGCCGAGTCGTGCGCCGTCGATGAACAATGGCATGTCGTACTTTGTGCAGATCTTGCGGATCGCTTCGAGTTCGTCGAGCGTGTAGAGCGTGCCATATTCGGTGGACTGTGAAATGTACACGCATCCGGGGAATACCATATGCGTGTAGTTGCCGTCCGCATAGAACGTGGCGCAATATTCATCGAGCTCGTTCGCATTGATCTTGCCGTCATGGTGGGGGAGCGTCAGCACCTTGTGGCCGGTGAATTCGATAGCGCCCGCCTCATGCACGTTCACATGGCCAGTGTTTGCCGCGACCACGCCGGCATACTGCGGTGTGATGGAGTCGATGATGGTCTGATTGGTTTGCGTGCCACCTACCAGGAAGAAAATTTGAGCGTCGGGGCAGGAGCATGCCTCGCGAATCTTGGTTTTCGCGCTTTCGCAGATGCTGTCATTGCCGTAACCCGGATATTGGTTCTGCTCGATCTGTTCGATGCGTTCGATGATTTCCGGCGTTGCCGTACAGGAATAGTCGTTTTCAAAAGACAGCATGATGCGCTCCTTGTATCTGACTTATGCTGATGACTTGCGATCGGCGGTTTGCTGTATTCAAGCCGTCTGGATAACAAAAAACCTCGGAATTTCTTCCGAGGTCTCTATCGGGGTGGCTAACGCGGCTCGAACGCGCGACCTTCTGAACCACAATCAGATGCTCTACCAACTGAGCTATAGCCACCATGTTTTCACTTCGTGCAGAAGCGCAACAGGTGAAAACTATACACGATTTTCCAGATATGTCTACATCGGCGTGTTGCGTGTGCCTGTCGTTGGCTTGCACTGTGGAACGTTCATTATGTGAACGGCATGCTACGCAAAGCAGAAACTCACGCGTACCTTGTAGTCGCTGCATGCGGGAGGGTGTGCGGTAACGGCGGTGTAGGCCGTCTCGGAGCGTTTTCGGCGTATGTGGATCATCGGCCGAAAAGCTGTGAAGTGTGAAGGAAGAGATATTCATGCAGAAGGTCAAAGCGTTTGGTGATTGGCTTACCAAGTGGTTCACCGCGATTGTGATTGTGTGGGCCGTGTTCAACTATTTCGTGCCGCAGGCAAGCTTGTGGGGCAAGTCCTATACCGGTTATTTCCTGGGTATCGTGCTGTTCGGTATGGGTCTTACCTTGACCCTCGACGATTTCAAGCGCATTCTCACCCAGCCTCTGATGGTCATCGTCGGCACCGTGGCCCACTTCGTCATCATGCCGTTGGTGGCTGTGCTGCTGTGCTGGATTTTCCGTCTTGATGGTGCGCTCGCCGTCGGTGTGATTCTGGTCGGCTGCTGCCCGTCCGGAACCTCGTCCAACGTGATGAGCTATCTGAGCCGTGGCGATGTGGCGCTGGATGTGTCCATCGGCATTCTGTCCACGCTGTGCGCGCCGTTCATGATTCCGCTGTTGATGCAGTGGCTCGCTTACCAGTATGTGTCGGTTCCGGTGGAATCCCTGTTCCTCAATGCGGTCAAGGTGGTGCTGTTCCCGATCGCTCTTGGCGTGATCTGCCATGCCATTTTCGGCGAGAAGATCGAGAAGATCACGGTCGCTCTGCCGATCGTGTCCCAAGTCGCCATCCTGCTTATCATCGGCGTGGTCGTCGCAGCCAACGGTCCGAAGCTGTTCGTGGCTTCCTCGCTGCTTGCCATCCCGGTGGTCATTCTGCACAACCTGTGCGGATATGCGCTGGGCTTCGGCTTCTCCAAGCTCATGTACAAGGTGTATCCGAAGGGCTTCCGTTATGCGCAACAGAAGGCCATCACCTTCGAGGTCGGCATGCAGGATTCCGCGTTGGGGGCGACTTTGGCGCTGACGTCGTTCGCGTCCAATCCGTTGGCCGCGGTGCCGTCCACGTTCTTCAGCGTTTGGCACAACATTTCCGGTTCCGTGCTGTCCAGCTGGTGGCGTGAGCATGATGACAGGCATCAGATCCATCCTGATTCCGACAATGGTGAGAAGGGCTCGGCTGAGAAGGTCCGCGAAGACGCCGTCGAAACAGCCAACAGCTGACACTCGTCAGTAGATTTCGTTGTTACATTGCGCATTCCCTGAATCTTTCAAAATGATTCAGGGAATGTTTTGTTTTGAGTGGTGCAAACGTGTCATTGTGATATTTTGTCGCTTTGTGCTGATGCAGGCAAGATGATTGAAATTATTGGGATTTAAGGGCATCTTCACCCGTGTTTTTTGTTCGTTTTGGGGTATACTGTAATTGAAGGCCGGAGTTGTGGATCAGTCGAGAATTCGTCAGGTCGCAACGAAGCGCCTATGGCCGCGAGGTTCATGCGCAACGCCTTTAAGATATAACTGAACAATAGCGATTCGAGACGGCGGCGATGGGGTAGTACGGCGCAGGCGCCGGGCCGCAAATGCAAAACAGACAATGAGACTGAAGAGTGCGCGTAAGGTAGCGCATAGCAAAGAAGTGGGAACCTCCTTCCCGAGTGGGTGGCCCCGGATTCGAAAGGATTCGGGGCCATTCCTTTTGCGATTTGCGACACGGCATGTCGGAATGTCTTGGGAATCCGTATACTGATAATTCGTGTGTGCCAACGGCATGCCTTATGTGACAGGCGTGCGGGTTGGGATATCCCGGAACTCGATTGCATCACGCGCAGCAATGCGACGGTGAGAGAGGGATGGGCCATCGGGCCGGTGGACTGTGGCTATCCTCACGATTCAGATGCGTGGAGTGTGGGTGCAGTGCGGCGGTCACACAAAAGCAAGAGAAACCACTGAATCGGAGAATTCAAGTTGCCTACTATTGAACAGCTCGTCCGTAAGGGACGTCAGGCAAAGCCGAAGAAGTCCAAGACTTTGGCACTGAAGGGAAGCCCGCTGCGCCGCGGTGTGTGCACCCGTGTTTACACCACCACCCCGAAGAAGCCGAACTCGGCACTGCGTAAGGTCGCTCGTGTGCGTCTGAGCTCCGGTGTGGAAGTCACCGCTTATATCCCGGGCGAGGGCCACAACCTGCAGGAGCACTCCATTGTGCTCGTGCGCGGCGGCCGTGTCAAGGATCTGCCGGGTGTTCGTTACCACATCGTTCGTGGCGCCCTCGATACCCAGGGTGTGAAGGATCGCAAGCAGGGTCGTTCCCTGTACGGAGCAAAGAAGGCGAAGTAAGAGATATGTCACGTAAAGGACCTTCCAAGAAGCATCAGCTGCTGCCGGATCCGATTTACGGTTCCACTGTTGTGGCACAGCTCATCAACAAGATTCTGCTCGACGGCAAGAAGTCGATCGCCGAAGACATCGTCTACTCCGCTCTCGATATGGTCAAGGAAAAGACCGATCAGGAGCCGGTGGCAGTGCTTAAGCGCGCTCTCGACAACATCCGTCCGTCCCTCGAGGTTCGCTCCCGCCGCGTCGGTGGCGCTACCTACCAGGTTCCGGTCGAAGTGAAGCCGGCTCGTGCGAACACCCTGTCCCTGCGCTGGCTGACCGACTTCTCTCGCGCCCGTCGTGAGAAGACCATGGCTGAGCGTCTGGCCAACGAAATCCTCGATGCCTCCAATGGCCTCGGTGCTTCTGTCAAGCGCCGCGAGGATACTCATAAGATGGCAGAGGCCAACAAGGCCTTCGCTCATTACCGCTGGTAATTAGTCGAGAACGAGAGTTAAGGAACACTCATGGCACTAGACGTGCTCAATGATCTCAACCAGATCCGTAACATCGGCATCATGGCTCACATCGATGCCGGTAAGACCACTACCACCGAACGTATCCTGTACTACACCGGCAAGAACTACAAGATCGGCGAGACCCATGACGGTGCCTCGACGATGGACTTCATGGCTCAGGAGCAGGAACGCGGCATCACCATCCAGTCCGCTGCAACCACTTGCTTCTGGAACCGTCAGACCCATGACGAGAAGCAGAAGTTCCAGATCAACATCATCGATACCCCGGGCCACGTGGACTTCACGGCCGAGGTGGAGCGCTCCCTGCGCGTGCTCGATGGTGCCGTTGCCGTGTTCGACGGCAAGGAAGGTGTGGAGCCGCAGTCCGAGACCGTTTGGCGTCAGGCTGACAAGTACGGCGTTCCGCGTATCTGCTTCATCAACAAGATGGATAAGCTCGGCGCTGACTTCTACTACTCCGTCGACACCATCAAAACCAAGCTTGGCGCGACCCCGCTTGTCGTGCAGCTGCCGATCGGCGCTGAGAACGACTTCGCCGGCGTTGTCGATCTGATTCGTATGAAGGCTTACGTCTGGAACGACGTTTCCGGCGACATGGGCGCTCACTACGACACCACCGACATCCCGGCCGACTTGCAGGACAAGGCTGAGCAGTATCGTGCAGAGCTGATCGACCAGGTCGCAGAGTCCGACGAAGAGCTGCTTGAGAAGTATCTCGAGTCCGGTGAACTGACTGAGGACGAGATTCGTAGCGGCATCCGTAAGCTCACCATCAACCGTGAAGCCTACCCGGTGCTCTGCGGCTCCGCCTTCAAGGACAAGGGTGTTCAGCCGATGCTGGACGCCGTTGTCGACTACCTGCCAAGCCCGGAGGACGTTCCGTCCATCGTCGGTTTCGATCCGAAGGACGAATCCATCGAGATCGATCGTAAGCCGACCACCGATGATCCGTTCTCTGCCCTGGTCTTCAAGATCTCTACCCACCCGTTCTACGGCAAGCTCGTGTTCGTGCGCGTCTACTCCGGCGCCGTCACCCCGGGCGACACCGTGCTTGACTCCACCAAGGGCAAGAAGGAACGCGTCGGCAAGATCTTCCAGATGCACGCCGACAAGGAGAACCCGGTCGATGCCGCCGAAGCCGGCAACATCTACACCTTCGTGGGCCTGAAGAACATCACCACCGGTGACACCCTGTGCGATGAAAAGGCTCCGATCTCCCTCGAATCCATGACCTTCCCGGATCCGGTGATCGAGGTGGCCGTGGAGCCGAAGACCAAGGCCGATCAGGAGAAGATGAGCATCGCTTTGGCGAAGCTGTCCGACGAAGATCCGACCTTCCAGGTGAAGACCGACGAAGAGTCCGGCCAGACTCTGATCTCCGGCATGGGCGAGCTGCAGCTCGACATCATCGTCGACCGTATGCGTCGTGAATTCAAGGTGGAGTGCAACGTGGGTAACCCGCAGGTTGCATACCGCGAGACGATCCGCAAGGCCGTCATGAACCAGGAATACACGCACAAGAAGCAGACCGGTGGTTCCGGCCAGTTCGCAAAGGTCTTGATGAACTTCGAGCCGCTCAACACCGAAGAGGGCGAGACCTACGAGTGCGTCAACGAGGTC